>JAEEGF011944289.1_pt1 | contig 11978 bp, 5 predicted proteins | sample 9134171 | NCBI WGS metagenome assembly JAEEGF01 (sample SAMN16246542, study PRJNA631951) | gut metagenome | biome: gut microbiome; feature: rumen; material: AP-attached | host: Bos | place: Iran: Karaj | collected 2018-10 | reverse complement strand
AGAAACTTCTTGAAGTAAAGGAAGAGGCACTGAAAACACGTAATGATCTCGAGAAGGAAGTTAAGGACCGCAGAAATGAGGTTCAGCGTTCCGAGAGAAGGATTCAGCAGAAAGAGGAAAACGTCGAAAAAAGATCTGAAGCGATTGAAAGAAAAGAGCAAAGCTTAAATGCCCGTGAAGAGGCACTGAGCAAAAAGAGTGAAGAGGTTGCGAAGCTAAACGAACAGAGGGTACAGGAACTAGAAAAAATCTCTGGCTTAACCTCCGAGCAAGCAAAAGAGTATCTTTTAAAAATTGTTGAAGATGATGTAAAACATGAATCAGCTGTCATGATCAAAAACATGGAAGCTGAGGCAAAGGAAGAAGCAGATAAGAGGGCTAAGGAGATAGTTGTCAATGCAATTCAGCGTTGTTCAGCTGACCATGTTTCTGAGACTACAATTTCTGTAGTTCAACTTCCTAACGATGAGATGAAGGGTAGAATCATTGGTAGAGAGGGTAGAAACATTAGAACTCTTGAAACTATGACTGGTGTTGATCTCATCATTGATGACACACCAGAAGCTGTAGTTATCTCTGGTTTTGATCCTATACGAAGAGAAGTAGCTCGTATAGCACTTGAGAAACTTATAGTTGATGGAAGAATTCATCCGGCAAGAATCGAAGAGATGGTTGAGAAGGCACAAAAAGAAGTTGCTGCCAAGATCAAAGAAGAAGGTGAAAATGCTGCAATTGAAGCAGGCGTTCATGGACTTCATCCTGAAGTTATCAAGATTCTCGGTCGTATGAAATTCAGAACAAGCTATGGACAGAATTGCCTTAAGCATTCTGTAGAAGTAGCACAGCTCTGCGGACTTTTGGCATCAGAACTTGGACTTGATGTTCGTGTTGCTAAGAGAGCAGGCCTTTTGCATGATATCGGTAAAGCTGTCGATCATGAACTTGAGGGTTCACATATCCAGCTTGGTGTAGATATCTGTAAAAAGTACAAGGAATCTCAGATCGTTATCAATGCAGTTGAGGCTCATCACGGAGACGTAGAGCCACAGTCACTAATAGCTGTTCTTGTACAGGCAGCTGATACAATTTCATCAGCAAGACCTGGAGCTAGAAGAGAGACTCTTGAGACTTACACATCCCGACTAAAAGAACTCGAGGACATTACCAATAGCTTTAAGGGTGTTGATCACTCCTTCGCTATACAGGCTGGTCGAGAAGTCAGAGTAATGGTAGTTCCTGAGCAGGTTTCAGATGCCGATATGGTATTAATGGCTCGCGATATAGCCAAGAAGATTGAGGATGAAATGGAATATCCCGGTCAGATCAAGGTTAATATCATCAGAGAGAGCAGAGCAACTGAATACGCGAAATAATTTGAGAAGCTGTCCTTTTGGACAGCTTCTTTTAAATTTAAAATAGTAGAAAATTCTTGTTGATAAAAATGATTGCGTACAATATAATATATATTATGAATTGCTGAAATATAGGAGGGGCTATACAGTGCACGAGTCAGGTGAAGATTATATCGAGACGATTTATTTATTAAAGAAGAAAAAGGGATTTGTTCGTTCAATTGATGTAGCTAATGAACTTGGCTTTTCAAGACCCAGTGTTTCAAGAGCTGTCGGTATACTAAAAGATAATGGACTTATCTTAGTTCAGTCTGATGGAGAGCTCGTTCTTACAGATGAAGGTTTGAAAACTGCCAAAAAGGTATATGAAAAACATACTAATCTCACTAAATTCCTGATGATTACGGCAGGTGTCAGTGAAGAAATTGCAGAAATAGATGCATGTAGAATAGAACATATAATAAGTCCTGAAACATTCAAAGGAATAAAGAAATTCGTCAAAAATAATACAAAATAAATAATGATAATGTGAACATCCAATCACGTAGTGTGGTTGGATGTTTTTTGTATTTTTTAATTTTATATAGATTTTATAATTAAATCACAAAAAATAACGTTATTATGATTATTTTTATGATTGTAGATTTTATATCATAATAAGTGAGTTTTTGTGTGGTTTTTATGTGATTTTTATGAGAGGGAGGCATTATATGCGCAGAATTTTTAAGAGGTATCTTGCATTTATGATGGCATTTACTCTTGTAGCCACTAATTTTAGTGGTAATTTTGCAAGTGCCAGAGTATATGCGGTAGCTGATGAAGAGGACCTTGAAGAACAGGTCAGTTCATCAGATGATGATTCTATTTTTGAAAGTCTTGCAGACATTGTTGGTTCTGAAGATGGTGATGAACTTGAAAATCCTGATGTAGATGAGAGTGTAGAAGAGGGTTCTATAGACAATCAGGAAGGGGAGAATACTGATTCAGAAGATGTTATAGATGAAGCATCTGCAGGATCAGACTTGATTGATTCAGAAATCTCTGAGAAAGAAAAAAATGAGGGCTCAGAAATAATAAATAAAGAAGAGATTTCTCTTGAGTCAGCTACTCTTGGTAACACAGTACTTGATTCTGTTGAAGAGAAAGCTTCATCAAGCGATTCTGCTTCAGTAGTTGTTGAAAAAGAGAGTTCAGAATCAGTATCCGCAGCTACACTTGCTACTGCTAAAGAGGTATCCGCTTCATCTACAGCTGCATCAATAACTACAGAAAAATCTGCTTCATCGGAAGCTGCAACTTCTGCATCAATACTAGCTTCTTTAGCTGCATCAGATGCAGCTTCTCTTGCTTCATCTGATGCGGCTTCTCTTGCATCTACTGATGCCGCAGCTTTGGCATCTACTGAGGAAGAGGAAGAAGATGTTGAGTTCAGCCCTGCCCCTGTAATTATTAATGGTATTAAGATAACTCTTTATGCAAAGTCTGGGGTACTTCCCAATGATGCTGTTCTTGAGGTTGAAGCTGTTGATTCCTCGTTGGAAAAAAAGATTGAGGATGCTATTGATTCTCAGACTACTAACGATGTTGAAGTAAAAAAGACAATTTCTTTTGATATAAAAATTTATTCAGAGTCTGAAGGCGGATACGTACAGCCTGAAGAGGGTACTGTAAGGGTTACTTTTGAAGAAATAAGCGAAGCTGCAACTGATGATGTTACTCTTGAAGTGTATCATGTAGCAGAGTCTGATCAAGATGTAGATCATGTTGAGAAAGTTGAAGATGTTGATGAAAGTGCGGAAGGTACAGCACTGGGATTTGATGCTGAACATTTTTCAATTTATTCTATAGTATTAATTATTAATAAAACCAGTAATAAAGTAGGACTGTTTTATTTGGATCCGGTTGATGAAAATGGAAAAAATATTGAGATTACCAATATAGGTGCTACTAAAATTGCACTTAATGAAAACAAGACAATCACGGATATGTCAGAGATTGCGCTTGTTCTTCCGGGCTATAAGTTTAAAAAAGCGTATGTTAGAAAATGGGGGCACTTCTGGAATATTGTTGAGGCTGAAATTACAAAAATAGAAGCAAATGAAAACGAACAGAAAATCTATTTTTATTCCGAATATGAAGACCTTACATATACTGACAGTGTAGATTGGGTTGAAGATACTGATCCAAATATGGGCGGTTATAATGCTGGTTTTAGGATTACTTTTGAATATGAGAGTGAAGAAACTCTTAAGGAATCAGATTTGGTATATTTCTTTGTACTACTTGAAGGAAAAAAGTTGCCTGAAAATTCTGCAGGTCAGGATACTAACGAATATTATCCGGAAAAAGGTTCACATTATGACACAAACACAAAGTGGCTGGGAAGAGCAGTTCCTTTAAAAAATATCCCTGAAGAATTAAGGGATGGGTATGATTCTGAAGATTACAGTATTCCTGGCGGCAACCTTTGGGATGTGGTTTTGGATACAAATGGCCATGAACTGTCTACTTCAGGCAACAAAGTAAGACAGTATATTAAGTCATTACCAAAAGATGATGTTAATGCGTATTTTGCTTCTAATGATGATTTAAATTGCTTCACTGAAGATGATATATCATGGTATGTATATAAAAGACAGTTAGATGCACTTCATATTGACGGATTTATCAATACTTCTGTGAAATATCATTCTAATTATACAGGTGGACCAGCTTCTATAGAAGATAAGCTTCGCTATATGACAAATCATACGGTCAGAGGAGAGGATACTTTTACTAGAGAGGGATACATCTTTAAGGGATGGAGTCTTACAGCTGGAGAAGGCAATACTCCTGATAGCAATTATGATCCTACCAAAACAATCACAGTAGGTAAGAAGCTTAATTTATATGCAGTATGGGAAAAGGATCCTGTTCTAGAGGCTGCGATTAGTGTTGAGCTTAATCCTGGTGTCTGGTTTTATGATGGAAAAGAACATACAAATAATACAGACTACACAGTAGATTATGGAACTACTACAGGCTACGTTGTAAAATCCATCACAACTGATGGATCAGTTAAGAATAGGATACAACCTACTACTGACAATAACCATATTACTTCTGTGACAATAGAGGATACGATTAAGCATAAGACTTACGTTCTTAACGTTAATAAGGATAACACTTGTGAAACTAAGGATGGTGGTCCATCTAAGGTTACAGTTAAACACAGTACACTAACTGTTAAGCCAAGAACTGTAACTCTTACATCAGAGTCACTAAAAAAGGTATATGATGGAACATACTTAACAGCAGATGAACGTTATGCAGCTGGTGAAAAGAATGCTCGAAAGATTACGGCAACACCTTTTGATGAAACAAACGGAACAGGTTTTGTTTCAGGAGAAGGCATTGACGAAGATAAAACTACATTTACCGGAAAGAGACTTAATGCTGGAACAACCTCTAAAGGAAATACCTTTGACTATACGCTTAAGGATGGAACTGTTGAAATTACTAAAGAACATGATGGTAACTACATAATTCATACAAAATGTGGCGATCTTACAATTACTTCGACAGCAGAAATTGAGGTATGGGCTAAGCCAGGCGAATGGATATATGATGGAAAAGATCATACAAATTCTGAATTTACTTATGATAACAGGGGAAATGAGAATTATATCGTTACAGCTATTACAACAGAAGGTACAGTTAAAAACGTAATTAAACCTGTTACAAATAATAATCTTATTACATCAGTTACTGTAAAAAATATAGATACTGGTAATGAAATGACTTCCAAAGTCAAGGACGGACAAGTGGTGACTGAGCTTGATGATGGTACTAAGGTTCTTGTTCATCACAGTACATTAACTGTCAATCCAAGAACTGTAACTCTTACATCAGAGCCACTAAAAAAGGCATTCGACGGAACATACTTAACAGCAGATGAGCGTTTTGCAGCTGGTGAAAAGAATGCTCGAAAGATTACGGCAACACCATTTGATGAAACAAGCGGAACAGGCTTTGTTTCAGGAGAAGGCATTGACGAGGATAAAACTATATTTACAGGAAAGAGACTTGGCGTTGGAACAACCCTTAAAGGAAATACTTTTGACTATACGCTTAAGGATGGAACTACTGAATATACTAAAGAGCATGTTGGTAACTACATAATTGTTAGAGAATATGGCGATCTTACAATTACTCCGCCAGATGAGAAATTCAAGATTAAGATTGCTCTTAAGGCTCAGGCTGATGGAACTGGAAGAGATACTACAGTTATCTATGATGGTGTAACACAGGAAGCAAACATGGATGTTCATGTAACTGTTTCCGGTGATGTTGAAGATACATCAATTCTTAGAAAGATAATAGATGCATTAAAGAATGGTACACAAAAATTATTTAATGCCGGAGTACTTGTAGCACATGCTGAGGATAGAAAGCCTGGTGAGCCTTTAAAAGTTGAAAAGCAGACTGTAACTATTGAAGGTCTTGATATTACAGTAGATAATCTTTACGTACATGGTGGTGCCGGAATAGATACCGGAGATTATCCAATTATTCTTGATTACTCTAAAATGACAATTGATACGACTGTTGATGGAGAAAAGATTGATCTTACAAAAGTTGTAGAATTGGAAATTGATACGATTAAGGGTGAAACACAGAAATATGGAGTTAATCCGGATTTAAAGACTGATGAAGAAATTATAGGATGGCTACATGTTCTTCCAAGGGAGGTTACTCTTTTATCGGATACAGCATCTAAGAAGTATGATGGAATACCTCTTACTGCTAAACATGTCAGTGAAACTGCTTATGTAAAAGGTACTAACAAAGGATTTGTTCCCGGTGAGGGCGTTGATTATGATATTACCGGTTCACTTCTTGGTTCACCAGAGGTAGAACAGAATTCGGTTAATACATATAATTACGTATTGAAGAGTAATACAAAAGCCATAAATTATAAGATTACTCCTGAGTATGGAAAACTTACGGTAACACCATTAGAAGGTGGAGACAATCCGCCTGAACCAACGCCAGATCCACCGACACCAACACCAACTCCGGATGATCCTTCATCGGATGACCCGACTCCGGACAATCCAACACCGGATACGCCTACAACTGTTACGTATATCCCGCCTGTAGTTACAACTGCGGTAGCACCTGCACCTGTAGCGGCAGTACTTGGCGCAAGGAGAGAAGCACCAACAAATGGTGCAGCAGTTCTTGGTGCAAGAAGATCTAAGACATCGGATGAAACAAACGATGGAGCCAGAGCACTTGTAATCGTTATTGCAGCTGGCGTTGCTTTATCACTTCTTTTTACAAGAAAAAAGAAGAACGAAGAAGAAGGCAACTCTTAAAAAATCACATAAAAAACAAAAGGGGCTGATGCTTGTCATCAGCTTCTTTTGCGTTTTGTCTCAAAAACTGTTAGTATAGCCATAGACTTTTTGGCAAATATCCAAGAAAGATGTATAATGCAACGATAATGTGAATCTTTAATATATTTAGAGGTGGTAATAAGTTGATACCGGAACAATTTAAAGAAAGAATGAAAATATATCTGGGTGATAAAGAGTATCTGGATTTTATGAACTCTTTTGATAATGAACATAGATATCATGCCCTAAGAATAAATACCTTAAAAGCTAAAGCAGAAGAAGCTGTTAATGGTCTTACATTTTTAGATAAAAAAGTTCCCTGGGAAGATAAAGGCTTTTATTATGATGAAGGAGAACCGGGGAAATTGCCTTTTCACGAAGCAGGGCTATATTATATCCAGGAGCCTAGTGCTATGGCGCCTGTTCATTATCTTGAAGTATCACCCGGAGATAAAGTGCTTGATCTCTGTGCGGCTCCCGGTGGTAAGACTACTCAGATTGCTGCTGCAATGAATGAAGAAGGAATACTTGTTACAAATGAGATAAACAGAGACAGAGCAAAAATCTTATCCCTTAATGTTGAGAGACTTGGAATAAAAAATGCGCTTGTTCTAAATGAAGATTCAGGGCATCTTGCGGATGTTTTTGAGGGTTACTTTAATAAGATATTGGTTGATGCTCCTTGCTCGGGCGAAGGAATGTTCAGAAAAAATGATAATGCAGGAGATGAGTGGAGTCCTGAAAATGTTAAAAACTGCGCCATAAGGCAAAGAGAAATACTTGATAATGCTTCAAAAATGCTTTTGCCGGGAGGAAGGCTTGTTTATTCGACATGTACTTTTTCTGCGGATGAAAACGAAGATACTGTAGTAAGATTTCTTTTTGAACATCCGGATTTCCATGTAAAAGAAGTGCAGCTTTGTGGCGGGATGGAAAATGCCAGAAAAAGCATAATTTCTGAAACTCTTGTAAAAGAGCTTTCGGGGATAGATGCGGAGCGTTTTAATAAATGTAGTGAAGAAGCCTCTCTGGCAGTCAGGTTATGGCCTCACAAACTGGAAGGAGAAGGACATTTTCTTTGCGTGTTTGAAAGAGACGGAGAGCTTGTAACTGGTGACTCCTACGTACCGGGCGGCAGAAATATTCCTGCCAAACCTGAGCAGATAAAGCCTTTTGAAACATTTCTGAATGAGACGCTTATTTTTGATAAGAATGCTTTTGAATTAAAAAGAGGAAGAATGAAATGCCATTTAGGTGATGGAAGAATACTAAATGGAATTTTGTTTATGTTTGGCGAACAGCTTTATCTTGCGCCAGAAGAAATGCCAGGTATAAATGGGCTTAAGGTTATGAGACCCGGCCTTCATCTTGGAACAATCAAAAAGGACAGATTTGAGCCTTCCCATGCGCTCGCTTTGTATCTTAAAAAAGAAGATGTAAAGTTAGCCTGTGATTTTTCTGCAGATTCTTTAGAGATCAAGAATTATTTGAATGGTCAGACTATAAGATACGAAAGTCCCAAAGGATGGGTTCTTATTACAACCGATGATTACAGTATTGGCTGGGCTAAGGCTTCCGGAGGAATGCTAAAAAATCATTATCCTAAGGGGTTAAGGATAAATTATTGATTTATGTTATATCATAGGCTTTTTGAATAAAACTTAAATAATATATGTTGGAGTAAAATATGAAAAAATTGTTGATTTACCTAAGGGATTACAAAAAAGAAACAATTTTAGGACCTTTATTTAAATTACTTGAAGCTTCATTTGAACTGATGGTACCTCTTGTAATAGCAGCAATGATTGATAAGGGGATAGCTTATGGGGATAAAGCCTATATCCTAAAAATGTGCGGGGTATTGATTCTGCTTTGCTTTGTTGGATTTTTGAGCGCGGTTACCGCTCAGTATTTTGCAGCAAAGGCCGCAGCTGGATTTGCTAAAAAAGCAAAGAGAGCGCTTTTTGAAAATATTCAAAAACTCTCGTATTCAGATATGGATAAGCTTGGAACATCAGCTATGATCACTCGCATGACAAGCGATATGAATCAGGTGCAGCAAGGTGTCAATATGACTATAAGACTTCTTTTGAGGTCTCCTTTTGTAGTGTTTGGTGCGATGGCTATGGCGTTCACAATTGATGTCAGACAGGCACTTATTTTTGTTGTTACTATAGCTCTTTTATCTTTTGTAGTTGTATCTATTACTGCGTGGAGTATTCCACGATATGAAAAGATACAGCGAGGCCTGGATACATTATTAAGGCTGACAAGAGAAAACCATACAGGTGTCCGTGTTATCAGAGCTTTTGGTCTTGAAGAGCAGGAAAAAGATAATTTTAACAAGAATAATGATTATCTTATGAAGCTTCAGAAGTTTGTAGGCGGATTTACAGCGCTTATGAATCCTGTTACCTACGCAATTCTTAATCTGTCTGTTGTTTATCTTATTTATAGAGGTGCGATTTACGTAAATGCCGGAGAGCTGACTCAGGGACAGATGGTAGCTCTTTATAACTATATGTTCCAGATTCTTGTTGAGCTGATCAAGCTGGCAAACCTTATTATCACTATGACAAAGGCTATTGCTTGCGGAAACAGAGTTCAAAATCTTATGGAATACAGATCTTCAATGACTGACGGTGTTGTTACAGAGTTTAATAAGACCGCTGACCATGTTGTGTTTAAAAATGTGTCCATGAGATATCATTCTGATGCAGAGGATAGTCTGGAAGGTGCAGACTTTGTAGTAAAGAGGGGAGAGAGGATTGGAATTATCGGTGGAACCGGTAGTGGTAAAACCACTCTGATTAATCTCATCCCAAGATTTTATGATGTCAGAGATGGAGCGGTTATAGTTGATGGAAAGAATGTAAAAGAGTATAGTCTTGAAGCTCTAAGGCAGAGAATTGGTATTGTTCCTCAAAAGGCAGTTCTTTTCCATGGAACCATAAGAGACAATATCAGATGGGGAAAAGCAGGCGCCACAGATGAAGAGATTTACGAGGCACTTAAACTGGCGCAGGCGCTTGAAATAGTTAAAGGAAAAGATGGCGAGCTTGACCATATGGTTGCTCAGGGAGGAAAGAATTTCTCCGGTGGACAAAAGCAGCGACTTACTATTGCCAGAGCTCTTGTAAGAAAGCCTGAAATATTGATACTTGATGATAGTGCGTCAGCCCTTGATTATCTTACTGATAAAAATCTGCGTGCTGCAATTGCTGGTATGGAAAATCCTCCGACAACATTTATTGTTTCACAAAGAACCTCATCAGTTCGTGATTGTGATAAGATAATTGTCCTTGATAATGGAAAGGTTGTAGGAATAGGTAAGCATGACGAACTTATGAAAACCTCCGAACTCTATAAGGAAATCTATGACTCTCAGTATCAAAAGGAGGGGGCAGTATGAAAAAGGGTACACTAAAAAAAGTTCTTGGCTATGCAGCCAAATATAAATTACTGATATATTTATCAATGCTTCTGGCAGTGGTTACAGCTCTTTTGTCATTGTATGTGCCTATTCTTGCAGGTAATGCAATTGACCATATCATTGGAAAAGACAATGTTGATTTTGGGCTTGTGACCGGCATCTTGATGAAAATGGTCATCACTATTGTAGTGATCTCTGTTTGCCAGTGGGTGATGAATAAGGCAAATAATAAGATAACCTTTCAGGTTGTCAGAGATGTAAGAAAAGAAGCTTTTGATAAATTGCAGATTTTACCATTTGAATATTTGGACAGCAAACAGACAGGCGATATTGTGAGCAGAATAATCTCTGATGTAGATTTATTTTCCGATGGACTTCTCATGGGATTTACTCAGCTTTTTACCGGAGTGGTAACTATTCTTGGTACTCTTGCATTTATGTTCTATCTTAACTTTAAGATAGCATTAGTAGTTGTAGTATTAACGCCATTATCATTGTTTGTTGCTAAATTTATAGCTACTAGGAGCTTTAATCTGTTCAAATTGCAATCTGAAGCCCGTTCAGATCAGACATCGTTTGTAGATGAAATGGTTGGAAATCTTTCCGTTGTAAAGGCTTTTGCTCACGAAGAAGAAAATATGGCATATTTTGATGAAGTTAATGAGAGACTTGAGGATACTTCGGTCAAGGCTACATTTATTTCATCACTTACCAATCCGGGAACAAGATTTATAAATAATCTGGTTTATGCTTCTGTTGCTTTGTTTGGTGCTTTTACATGTATTGCTGGTGGTATGACTGTAGGTGGACTTACTATTTTCCTTAGCTATGCCAATCAGTACACCAAGCCTTTCAATGAAATTTCAGGTGTAGTAACTGAACTTCAGAATGCATTGGCTTGTGCAGAGAGAGTATTTGCTCTTATAGAAGAAAAGAGCCAGGTTCCGGAAGCGGCAGATGTTCCTGCTAATTTTGAACCGGAAGGCAATATTGTATTTGATAATGTAGCTTTTTCATATGATAAGAGTAAGAAGCTTATAGAAGACCTAAACCTCGATATCAAAAAAGGTCAGAGAATTGCTATTGTAGGCCCAACAGGTGCCGGTAAAAGTACTCTTATCAATCTTCTTATGAGATTTTATGATGTAGATGAGGGAGCTATTTCTATTGATGGATATGACCTTAGGAAACTTAAGAGACGTCATATCAGAGATAATTTTGGTATGGTTTTACAGGAAACATGGCTTCGAAGTGGAACAATAAGAGATAATATCACCCTTGGGCGAAAAGGCTTTACTGATGAAGAAATAATAGCTGCAGCTAAGGCTTCACACGCACACAGCTTTATTAAGAGACTTCCGGAAGGTTATGATACGGTGATCTCTGAAAATGGCGGTAATCTATCTCAAGGACAGAAGCAGCTTTTATGTATTACAAGAGTAATGCTCAGTATTCCTCCAATGCTTATTTTGGATGAAGCGACATCTTCAATTGATACAAGTACTGAGATTCGTATTCAAAAGGCATTCAATAAGATGATGTCAGGCAGAACAAGCTTTATTGTTGCCCATAGACTATCGACCATCAGAGAAGCGGATATTATCCTTGTTATGAAGGAAGGACATATCATTGAACAGGGCAGTCATGATGAGCTATTGAATAAGCAGGGCTTCTACTACGAGCTTTACAATAGCCAATTTGCATAAATATTTTTAAAAGTGTAGAAAATATACATATTAATGCGTTAATATGTATATAAGAATGAGGAGTAATTTATATGAACAATCTTAAGAGACCTGTTTTTGTTACAGG
>JAEEGF011239057.1_pt1 | contig 11978 bp, 10 predicted proteins | sample 9134171 | NCBI WGS metagenome assembly JAEEGF01 (sample SAMN16246542, study PRJNA631951) | gut metagenome | biome: gut microbiome; feature: rumen; material: AP-attached | host: Bos | place: Iran: Karaj | collected 2018-10 | reverse complement strand
ACAGTATCGATGAGTATGACACAATCGTTCTTGGTTACCCGAACTACTGGGGGACTTTCCCGATGGCAGTCGCAACTTTCCTGGAAAGATATGATTTCACCGGAAAGACCATACTTCCACTTTGCACCAATGAAGGAAGCGGAATGGGATCCAGTGAGAGTGATATAAAGAAATGTGCTAAAGGGGCAACAGTAAAGAGTGGTCTTGCGATCACGGGTTCTAAGGCAGCTGATTCCAAGGATGCGGTAAAGAATTGGTTTGCAGCTAATGGTTTGATCTAAAAAAGGATGGTGACAGAGATGGATTACAAAAAGGTGCCCGACCAGCCGGCCGGGCACCTAAACTCTTATGCGTCTTTGTAATCCTCTGCGGATTCACCTGTTACACTGCAGTATTTATCAAGAAGGGCTTTGTCGTCCAGGCCCTTAAGTTCATCTGCATTTCCTCCGCCAAACTCAACTATAAGTTTAATCGCCTTTTCTCTGAATTCATCGCTCATACAGGGTACCTCCGGTATTTTTGATTTATTGGAACTGACCATTACATAATACGACATGAATATTACTTCCTCGTTTAAAATCTATTAAAGAAATATTATTTTTTATAAATTGAGAAATCTGGCAAAAGGTCATAAAATGGTGATTAGAGTAATAAAAAATTGAAAATGTGCAAAAAACTACTTTTCATATTTCCAATCTATTGATACAATCTATGCTAATGTGAAAAATAGCCGGTGGGGAGAGCACTAAATATAACAGACCGGCGAGGAGAGAGAAAAAAGCATGGGAAGTATCAAGAGTTTTTTAAAGAAGAAAGACATCGAAATATCCTTAAAGCGCTACGGAATTGATGCGCTGGGAGCAATGGCACAGGGACTTTTTTGTTCCTTGCTGATTGGAACCATCATCAACACCATCGGAACACAGTTCCACATTCCGTTCCTGACTCAGACCGTTGCAACAATCGCAGGAACTGAATACACAGTAGGCGGCCTTGCATCTGCTATGAGCGGTCCTGCCATGGCAGTAGCCATCGGATACGCACTTAAGTGTCCACCACTTGTATTATTTTCAATGATTACTGTTGGCTTTGCAGCCAACGCACTGGGCGGAGCAGGCGGCCCTCTTGCAGTTCTTTTCGTAGCTATTCTTGCTGCGGAATTCGGTAAGGCAGTTTCCAAGGAGACCAAGGTTGATATCCTTGTAACTCCTCTTGTAACAATCGGCGTTGGTGTATTTTTCTCATGGCTCATCGCACCTCCGCTGGGCAAAATCGCTATGAAGCTGGGCGAGCTCATTATGTGGGCAACAGAGCTTCAGCCATTCCTTATGGGTATCCTTGTTTCAGTTATCGTAGGTATGGCACTTACACTTCCGATCTCATCAGCAGCTATCTGCGCAGCCCTTGGTCTTACAGGTCTCGCAGGCGGAGCAGCCGTTGCAGGATGCTGTGCACAGATGGTAGGCTTTGCTGTTATCTCCTTCAAGGAGAATAAGTGGGGCGGCCTTGTTTCACAGGGAATCGGAACCTCAATGCTTCAGATGGGCAACATTGTTAAGAACCCCAGAGTATGGATCGCACCTACTGTTGCATCAGCAATCACAGGACCTATCGCGACCTGCATCTTTAAGCTCAAGATGAATGGCGCACCTGTTTCATCAGGAATGGGAACCTGCGGTCTTGTTGGTCAGATCGGTGTTTATACCGGATGGGTTAACGACGTGGCAAACGGAGCCAAGGCTGCAATCACAGGCTTTGACTGGCTTGGACTTATACTTATTTCCTTTGTTCTTCCTGCTGTACTTTCTCTTGCAATCCACGCGGTTGTTAAGAAGCTTGGCTGGGTTAAGGACGGAGATCTCAAGCTTAACTAACAGAAAGGTACTGACTTTTTTATGACCATAACGGCATTTTCTTTTGCATATGCGATAGCCATAGCCCTCCTGTTCTACATTCTGAGGGGCAGGGCAAGGAAGGTGCTTCTTACTCTTGCAAGCCTCTGTTATGTCTTCGGACTTAACAGGGCTGCCGGTGTAAGCGTTCTTGTGGTGTCAGTTCTGGCCTGGGCAGCAGGCCTTTTAGTGGAAAAGACTGCGGAGCAGGGCAAAAAGAAGCTCTCTCTGGGAATCACCTACGGAGCCATTTTCCTTGCAGCCGCCAGCCTTTTTATTCTTAAATATGTACCCGCCTACTACGGCAGATTCGTGGAAGACTCGGAGCTTTTCAAAAAGCTCTTCATGCCGGCGGGATATTCTTTCTACATTTTCCAGGTAATAAGTTATATTGCGGATATCAAAAGGGAGGACGTCGAAGCGGTAAAAAATCCCCTGGACGTGATCCTGTATCTTACCTATTTCCCCAAGTTTGTCAGCGGCCCCATTGAGAGATGGGAAGATTTCTCTCTGGAGCTTAAGAAAATTGAAAATGCCGCATTTTCCGATCTTGATAGATGGAAAAAAGCTCTGTACTTCACCCTTTTTGGCTGTTTCATGAAGGTGGTGATCGCGGACAGGCTGGGCGTATACGTGGATAAGCTTTTTGATGGCTATACCCAGTACAGCGGAGTAATACTTTTCTTGGGGGCAATAGCCTATACCTTCCAGATCTACTGCGACTTTGCGGGCTATTCCTATGTGGCCATGGGGCTTTCCAAGATGTTTGGGATTGAGCTTATGGTCAACTTCGATCTTCCCTACTGCAGCAGCAATATCACTGAGTTCTGGCGAAGATGGCACATATCCCTTAGCAGCTGGTTCCTGGATTATATCTACATCCCTCTTGGAGGAAACAGGAAGGGAAACTTCAGAAAAGTCCTCAATACCATGATCGTATTTCTGGTGTGCGGCATGTGGCACGGAGCCGGATTTAACTTTATTTTCTGGGGTTTTTTGCACGGCATATATTCAGCCTTTGACCTTGAGGCAAGAAAAAGAAAGTGGACTGTTTTTCGAAGCGGCGTGACAGGAAGGCTCATTACCTTTACAGAGGCAGCCTTTGCGTGGATATTCTTCAGGGCAAGCTCCTTTACAGGGGCCCTCAGATATATTGCAGCCATTGTGAAAAATGGATTCTGGTTCAAAGATTTTTCGGCACAGATGGAGCTTTTGCAGCTCAAAACCGTTGAGATATACGTGATAGCGGCCCTGGTGGTGATCATCAGCATCTTAGACAGGTTCGCATACAACAGGCAGACCAATATCCCTGAGATCCTGGCGGGACTTCCCCAGGGAAGGAGATACATCTGTTTTTACCTGTTGGCAGTGGCGATCATTATTTTCGGAATCTATGGCCCGGCTTTGGAATCAAGGCTTATTTACATGGGCTTTTAACATATTTTTGAAAGGATATTATGAAATCTCGGATAGTAAAAGGGATCAAGTTCATAGCGCTTTTACTGGCACTTTCGGTGACCTTTGTTTTTGCGGACAGGCTTCTTAGCTTCAAGACCATCCATGGCATCCGCCAGGCCAGGGACCTCTACGCCCAGCCCGAGGACACCATCGATGTGGTTTTCCTTGGCTCCAGCCATGTCCACTACGACATCAACACCGCTCTTTTATGGGAAAACTACGGTATCGCGGCCTACGACTACAGCGCCGCGGAGCAGCCTCTGTGGATCACATATTATTACCTGCAGGAGCTCTGCAAAACTCAGTCTCCCAAGCTGGCGGTGCTGGATCTCTATGCGCCGGCGCTGTTCCATGACGAGTATCAGTACTATTATCTGTCGGACAACCTTAACGGCATCAGATTTTCACAGAACAAGATCGACATGATAAAGGCCTCCTGCGAGCCGGACAAGCTCTGGGACTACTTCCCCTCTTTTGTGACATATCACCTTAGATACAAGGAGTTCAACAAATATGACTTTGAGTATCTTTTCATGTCCCAGGAAAAGAGGCAGGAATTCAAGGGCTTTACCCCTCACTTCAAGACAGAGGTCTTTGAGGAGCCCTACCATGAATACGAGCATGTAACGGATATTCCGGAGAAGACTGAGGAGTATCTGATAAAGATAATTGATTTTTGCAAAGAAAACGGGATCGAGCTGTATCTGGTGGTGAATCCCTACTTTATCAACTACGAAGAGGCAGGCTGCTATAATAGGATAAAAGAGATCGCTAATGAGCAGGGAGTCAGGTTTGAGGACTACAACGACTGGTACGATTCCATGGGGCTTGATTTCAGCACATGTCTCAACGACGGTTCCCACCTTAATTATGTGGGCAGCTGCGTGTACTCGGATTTCCTGGGGGCAGTGCTGAAGGCTCTTTATGAGATTCCTGACAGAAGAGGGGATCAGCGCTGGGAGTCCTGGGACAGGCATGTGGAGTACATAAGAGGCCAGGTGGAGCGACAGGACAGCGAAGATGTGAATGAAAATTAAAGGGGGCGTCAGATGGCAGGACAGATAACATTTCTTTTTATCGGAATGGGAATAGTGCTTCTGGCGGCCCTTTTACTATGGCTGATAAAGAGAAGGAAAAACAGGCCTCTTCCCATGGACGAGATGGAGGGCCACGATTTTGAATATTACTGCGCGGATCTGCTTAAGGCCAACGGCTTTGTGGAGGCGGAAGTAACCAAGGGCAGCGGAGACTTCGGAGCGGATATTCTTGCGGAGAAGGACGGCATAACCTACGCGGTCCAGTGCAAGTGCTATGACAAGCCCATCGGCGTCAAAGCCGTTCAGGAGGTCTACGCGGGCCGGGACTACTACGGCAGAATGGTGGGTGTGGTCATGACCAATCAGTACTTCACCCAGCCCGCGGTGGAGCTGGCCACGAGATTGAATGTGATGCTGTGGGATAGGGGATATCTTGATAGTATGGAGAAAGTAGGAAAATAATGAAGATTACCATAAATGATGATTTTGATCTTTTGAAGATTGCCGACAGCGGCCAGTGCTTCAGGTTCAATGCCTGCGGCGATGGTTACACTGTTATGGCGGGAGATAAGTATCTTTTTATAAAGCAGGTAGGAGAGAATGAGTACGACCTCAGCTGCAGCAAGGCTGAATACGAGGACTTCTGGAAGGAGTACTTTGACCTGGGGCTTAATTACAGCCAGCTTCGGGGAAGGATAGACCCCTCTGAGGATCCATACCTTTTTGCGGCAGCGGAGTATGGCAAAGGAATTAGGATTCTGAAGCAGGACCCATGGGAGATGCTTATTTCCTTTATTATTTCCCAGAGAAAGAACATCCCTGCCATCAAGGCTTCCATCGAGAAGCTCTGCGCCAAGGTGGGCCGTGTGGCCGGCACAACTCCTGAAGGAGAAGTGCTCTACGCCTTTCCCACAGCAAAAGAGATCGCAGCCCTTTCTATGGAGGACCTGTCAGCCTGCAGCCTGGGCTATCGCGACAAATATGTGATGAAAGCCGCCCAGGATGTGGCCAGCGGCTATGTGGACCTGGACAGCTGGAAGGACCTTGATGATGCCGGCCTTATGGAGAGACTTCTGGAGCTTTTTGGCGTGGGCGTTAAGGTTGCCAACTGCGAGATCCTCTTTGGCTACCACAGGCTTGATGCCTTCCCAAAGGATGTATGGATTAACCGTGTCCTTGAGCAGCAGTATCCCGGCGGGTTTATGTTTGATAAGTACGCGCCTTATAATGGGATAATGCAACAGTATCTGTTCTTCTACTCCAGAACTACTATGTAAGTATGACTTCCCTGTAGTGCTCGTGCTACGGAGGACGTTTTTGGAGGGAACCTCAACCTCTCTGTAAGCTTTTATTTCTGGGCGCTGCCCAGACCCGTCCTCGCCGGAGGGCAGGAGGGCCGGCGAAAAAAGAAGCCGGCCCCCGCCGGGAATAGGATTTGTCCGTGTCATGCTATCAAGGGCTTTCGCGGCATAAATCCTCGCGCGGGACAGCGTGTGGTTTCTTGCTAAGGCTATGGCGCTGCGGTTTATTCCACGGTCCCTTGACATCATTCCCGCTCCGGGGAGTGGTGTGGAAAATCGTTGAAATGGCTTGATTTGTTGCTGATTCTGCGCTAACCACACGCACAGAGTTCATAACATAATTCCTACGTGTAGTGTTTTTCAGGAATCAACACGCAGAAAAAGCATATATTATGCTATGCGTGTATCGGTTTAGTTTATTGAACACGCAATCATACGAAGATGTGGCCAATGCGCGTGTAGGCCCTGGGTCAAAAATCAACTTTTCAACACGCAAAATACAGAATTGTTGTGAAATGCGTGTGGTTCTGGTATTGAATAGTACACGCAGAATGGTAGCCTCTATACTCCGGCGTGTTTATGGGGGTGAAAAATCAGGGAAATAGGATAAGATTGCAGATTTCAGGTGGTTTTATCCTAGTGATTTCTTGGAAAAGTAGGATAAGATCTATGAGTTTGAAGTGTTTTATCCTATGATTTTTGAAAAAGTTCGAGTGCGCGATATTTAATTATTGCAATATCGATAAAACATAGGATAAGACGGACCATTTCGGTGCATCTTATCCTATTTTGCTCTTAGTAAGGGAATTCACTGCTATTTCAGCCGCCATTTCCACCATGAGCGGGAATGAAGTCAAGGAACCGTGGAATAAACCGCAGCGCCACAGCCATGCGGGGAGTCTTAAGCCACCCCGAGCGAGGATTTATGCCGCGAAAGTCCTTGACTGAATGGAGCGACCAACCCTTATCTTCCGGGATGGCACCTCGAGTGCCATCCCTTGACTACCCAGTGGGACTCGGCATGTCACAGCGTATACGGGAAGCCAATAATCCCCTCATCCCCATCAACTTGTACATATACAACTTCTCAAAATTGTACATATTTATCATTGCACATCTCCCTCTCCCGTCATATGATTAAAGGCGTGAGAGGGAGTATATCGTGGCAAAGTATCAGCAGGTTATTGATTGGATAAATCAGAATATAGACAACGGAACCCTTAAGCCCGGGGAGAGGATTCCTTCCGAGAACGAGCTCTGCGAGCAGTTCGGCTTAAGCCGTCAGACAGTAAGGCACGCCATTGCGATGCTTTCAAGTGAAGGACTTCTTGAGAGTATGCGGGGCAGCGGCACTTATGTGGCCGATCTTCACGCCGGCGAAGGCGAGAGAACCGTTGTGGCAGTTGTCACAACCTATGTGGACGATTATATTTTCCCCAGTACCATCAGAGGTATTGAGAATACCTTAAGTCAGAAGGGCTATTCCATGCAGCTGTCCTTTACTAACAACACGGAGGCCAAGGAGAGGCAGATTCTATCTGACCTCTGTCAGCGCTCAGACATTGCCGGAGTCATCATGGAGCCCGTCAAGAGCGCTCTTCCCAACCCCAATCTGGATCTTTATAAGAAGCTCACCGACAAGGGAATCAGGCTTCTTTTCATTAATACTTTTTACCCTGAACTGGATATTCCCCACGTCTCCATAGATGATGAGGAATGCGCTTTCAGAGCGGTCAAGGCCCTCATAGAAGCGGGACATAAGAATATAGGCTGCGTCCTCAAGCTGGACGATGGACAGGGCAGAGAAAGATATCGTGGCTATCTCAAGGCCATGACTCAGTATGGGCTTTCTTTTGCCTATGACCACGTGAACTGGATCGACACCATAGACATTGAGGACGGCCCAGGAGCCCTCACCAGGGTAAAAGAGAGATTGAAGGACTGCACTGCGGTCTTTTGCTACAACGACCAGGTGGCGGGAATGCTGATGCAGGTACTGGCTGAGTCGGGGCTGAGGCTTCCACAGGACATGTCCGTGGTGGGCATGGACGACTCGGACCTTGCCAAGACAGGAACCGTGGGAATTCCGATATCTTCAATCCCACATCCCAAGGAACTTCTTGGGGAAAAAGCAGCACAGAACATGATACGTCTGATACACGGCGGAAACGCAGGCTTTAACGCAACCTACGAGTTTGCCGAGGACGTTATTATAAGAGAATCAATTAGTAGGCACTAAACGGAGGAAAAGAGAATGGGAGACGTAAAAACACTTATCGCACAGGGAAAGACATTTTTGGGAATCGAGTTCGGTTCCACAAGAATCAAGGCTGTACTTACAGATGAGAAGTACACGCCAATCGCATCCGGCTCACACGGCTGGGAGAACAGACTTGAGGACGGCATCTGGACCTACACACTGGATGACATCTGGACCGGACTTCAGGACTGCTACGCTAAGCTTTCTGAGGACGTTGAGAAGCAGTATGGGGAGAAGCTTACAACAGTAGGCGCAATGGGCTTTTCAGCTATGATGCACGGCTATATGGCTTTTGACAAAGAGGGAACTCTGCTTGTTCCTTTCAGAACCTGGAGAAACACCATCACAGAGGAGGCTTCCGACAAGCTCACAGAGCTCTTTGGCTATCACATCCCTCAGAGATGGAGCATCGCTCACCTTTATCAGGCAATCCTTAATAAGGAAGAGCACATCTCCAAGGTTGATTTCTTCACAACCCTTGCAGGCTACATTCACTGGCAGCTCACAGGAGAGAAGGTTCTCGGCGTAGGCGACGCATCAGGAATGTTCCCTATCGATTCAACTACCTGTGACTATCACGAGAAGATGCTGGATCAGTTCGATGAGCTCCTTGCAAAAGAGAGCATCAGCTGGAAGATCAGAGAGGTTCTTCCCAAGTCACTTCCCGCAGGTGCCAAGGCCGGCGCGCTTACTGCAGAGGGTGCAAAAAAGCTTGATCCCACAGGAACACTTCAGGCTGGAATCCCTGTTTGTCCTCCCGAGGGAGATGCCGGCACAGGTATGGTTGCCACCAACTCAGTTGGCGTAAGAACAGGTAACATCTCAGCAGGAACCTCAGTATTCTCAATGGTTGTTCTTGAGCACAGCCTTTCTAAGGCATATCCTGAGCTTGACCTTGTTACAACACCTTCAGGCGAAGAGGTTGCCATGGTTCACTGCAACAACTGCACCTCAGACCTCAATGCATGGGTAGGCCTTTTCAGAGAGTTCGCAGGGGCCATCGGCAAAGATGTTGACGACGACACCCTTTACGGAACACTTTACCGCAAAGCAATGGAAGGCGACGCAGACTGCGGCGGACTTCTTGCATATAACTATTTCTCAGGAGAGAGCATCACAGGCTTCAACGAGGGAAGACCTCTCTTTGTAAGAAGACCTGATGATAAGTTCAACCTTTCAAACTTCATGAGATGCCACCTCTACACAGCTCTCGGAGCTCTTAAGGCAGGTAACGACATCCTTATGAAGGAAGAGAACGTTAAGGCTGACTTCTTCTTTGGCCAGGGCGGCTTCTTCAAGGTAAGAGGCGTTGGCGACAGAGTAATGGCAGCAGCTCTCGATACTCCTATCAAGCTTATGGAGACAGCAGGAGAGGGCGGTCCTTGGGGACAGGCAATCCTTGCAGGATTCATGATGCAGAAAGAGGAGGGTGAGACCCTTGAGAAATACCTTAACGAGAAGGTATTCGTGGGCGGAAAGGTAGAGACCTTCGAGCCTGTGGCTGAGGACGTTAAGGGCTTTGATGAGTTTATGAAGGATTACAATGCAGGACTCGCTGTAGAACGCGCTGCAGTCGAGAACCTTAAGTAATCACTTAGCGAGGTTCTTTCGAGCTTAGTGTACTACTTAGTTCTGGCTCACATGCATAGCATGTGAGAGCAGAACTTCCTTGTGAGAGCAGAACTTCATTATGATTGAGGAGAAAAAGAGATGTTAGAAGAACTTAAGAAAAAAGTATATGAAGCAAATATTCTTTTACCCAAGTACGGTCTTGTTACCTTCACCTGGGGAAATGTAAGTGCCATCGACAGAGAGAGCGGTCTTTTTGTAATCAAGCCCAGCGGCGTTGATTACGAGACCATGACTCCCGATGACATGGTAGTTATGGACCTCAACGGAAACAAGGTGGAAGGAAAGCTCAATCCTTCCTCCGACACACCTACTCACGTTGAGATCTACAAGGCCTTCAAGGAGGTTGGCGGTGTGGTTCACACCCATTCTTCCTACGCCACCAGCTGGGCCCAGGCAGGAAGAAGCATTCCCTGCTACGGTACAACCCACGCTGACTATTTCTACGGCGAGATCCCCTGCGTAAGATGCCTTAACAAGGACGAGATCGAGACTGCTTACGAGGAGAACACAGGACACCTTATCGTTAACGAGTTTGAGCGCATGGGAAAAGACCCTGTGGCAGTTCCCGCAGTTCTTTGCAAGAACCATGGCGTATTCTCCTGGGGAAAAGACGCTCACGAGGCAGTTCACAACGCAGTTGTAACAGAGGAAGTTGCCAAGATGGCTTACAGATGTGAGGTTATCAATCCCCGCGTTCAGCCCGCACCCCAGGAGCTCCAGGATAAGCATTACTACAGAAAACATGGTGCGAACGCTTATTATGGTCAAAAGTAATCACTTAGCGAGGTTTTTAATGGCAACATAAGTCAAAACTTGAGCAATTTGTCTTATAGACGCATACATTTTCATGTGTTAAATTGTAAGTGCGTTTTTTGTTTAACAATCAATTTTTGTTTTATAAAAAGGGGAAAGGAAGTATGGCTATGACCAATCTAGAATTAAAAAGAACAGCCAATGAAGTCCGCAAGGGCATTGTTACAGCGGTTCACGCAGCAGGTGCAGGACACCCGGGCGGATCTCTTTCAGCAGCAGATATTTACACATATCTTTATTTCGAGGAAATGAATATCGATCCTCAGGATCCCAAGAATCCTGATCGTGATCGTTTTGTCCTTTCTAAGGGCCACACAGCTCCAGGTCTTTACTCAGTAATGGCACAGAGGGGATATTTCCCTGTTGAGGAGCTTACTACTCTTCGTAAGCTTGGTTCCAGACTTCAGGGACACCCAAGTATGCAGTATCTTCCCGGCCTTGACATGAGCAGCGGCTCTCTGGGACAGGGAATTTCAGTTGCCTGCGGTATGGCTCTTTCAGCTAAGCTCGATGGCAAGGATTACAGAACATATACACTTCTCGGAGACGGTGAGATCGAAGAGGGACAGGTTTGGGAGGCAGCTATGTTCGCAGGCTTCCGTAAGCTTGACAACCTTGTAGTTATCGTTGATAACAACGGACTTCAGATCGACGGACCTATCGACCAGGTTTGCTCACCTTATCCTATCGATAAGAAGTTTGAGGCATTTAACTTCCACGTAATCAACGTAGACGCTCATGATTTCGATGCCATCAGAGCAGCTTTCAAGGAGGCAAGAGAGACTAAGGGTCAGCCTACAGCCATCATTGCTCACTCCCTGAAGGGTAAGGGCGTTTCCTTCATGGAAGGCCAGGTTTCATGGCACGGCGTTGCACCTAACGATGAAGAGTATGCAAAGGCTATGGAAGATCTCAACAAGATCTCCGAAGAGCTGGCGTAAGAAGGAGGATGTCATAATGAGCGAAGTTAAGAAGATTGCTACCAGAGATAGCTATGGTAAAGAACTTATAGAGCTTGCAAAGGTTAATGACAAGGTAGTTGTACTTGACGCAGACCTTGCAGCAGCAACAAGAACAGGCTGGTTTAAGAAGGAGTTCCCTGATCGCCACATCGACTGCGGTATCGCAGAGTGCAACATGATGGGCATCGCAGCAGGACTTGCTACAACAGGCAAGATTCCTTTCGTAAGCACATTTGCCATGTTCGCAACAGGACGTGCTTTCGAGCAGGTTCGTAACTCAATCGGATATCCTCATCTTAATGTTAAGATCGGTGGAACCCACGCAGGAATCACAGTAGGTGAGGACGGTGCCAGCCATCAGTGTAACGAGGATATCGCGCTTATGCGTACAATCCCCGGAATGGTTGTTATGTGCCCTGCAGATGACATCGAGGCAAGAGCCTGCGTAAGAGCAGCAGCTGAGCACGAGGGCCCTGTTTACATCAGATTCGGCCGTGCAGCCTGCCCTGTAGTTAACGACAGACCTGATTATAAATTTGAAATTGGAAAAGGTACTGTACTTAGAGAGGGTAAAGATGTTAGTATTATAGCTACCGGCATCGGAGTAGGTGCAGCTCTTGAGG
>JAEEGF010597402.1_pt1 | contig 11978 bp, 10 predicted proteins | sample 9134171 | NCBI WGS metagenome assembly JAEEGF01 (sample SAMN16246542, study PRJNA631951) | gut metagenome | biome: gut microbiome; feature: rumen; material: AP-attached | host: Bos | place: Iran: Karaj | collected 2018-10 | reverse complement strand
GCTACATCCATTCTTTCGTGGTTGAAAGGGGGAAAAGCCTCCTGATGCATGGGCACAATGTCAGCGAAACGGCCCATTTGCTGGGCTTCGGATACACGCACCACTTCAACCGGATCTTCAAGAAAGTCACAGGCCTCACCCCTTCGGAATTCCTGGCGAAATAGGCGGCGTTCTTTTGTCGGTGGTTGAAGGGGCGATGAATCTGATTTTACTTGTCTTTCTTCTTGTTGGTTATCTTATGGAACAGGCCCATCACCAAGGGGTATAACAGCCCAAAGATGATGGAGGATAACAGGTAGAATACAAAGGATTTGAACTGTCCGGAAATGGCATCTATAACGAAGATGCCAATACAATAAAGTACCCCGGATATAAGGGATTCAATGACGTAATTCTTCATTTCAAATTCCGATTTTTCTAACTATCAAAGTAACTTTTTTGGATACACTTGGACACGGTTCCGGGCTTTCTCCCGATTAATCAAGGTCTACCGGTCAAGAAACACAATCGTTGAATTTACCAGATAAACGGAATTATCTTGTACTTCACTCGGGTTTTGTACTCCTTATACCCAGACAGTCCTTCCTCCAGGACTTTCTCTTCGTTCCTAATGCGTTTTGCGATGAGAGGGATGTATAGTAGCATGATGGCAAAAGAGATGGGAGATGCCAGCACCAAGGGCATGGACAGGAACAGCAGCGTAGTGGCAGAATACATCGGATGCCGGACGATTCCGTAAAGCCCCGTGTCGATAACCCTCTGATTTTCCTGCACTTCAATAGTCCGGGAAAGATAGGTGTTCTCCCTGAGCACTTCGGCATAAAGCAAGTAGCAAGCCAGGAATACCACCGCCGACACCCATACGGCCCAATCCGGAAGCACGCACCATTGGAACCGCCAGTTGAAGCCAGCTACCAGAAAAACGGCAATGAAAATCAGGCCGCTCAATGCTACGACATTCTTCTGCTCCTTCTCCTCTTCCTTCGCATTGAGCCGCTTGCGGAGCAGTTCCGGATTCTTGGCCATCATCATCATCCCTGCCACAAACATCGGCACAAACAGGATACCCATAAAGAGCCATCCCTGCCAATAGGAAGGCGAGCCTGCAGGAAGGAAAATCAGCAAGCCCAGAATGACAACGCCCAGCAGAAACTTGCCGATGGCTTGTATAAAAAGATTCTTCTTGTCCACGATGTGAGTTTTATAATGTAAAACCAGTATTCTCAATCGTTGGCAGCAACACTTCTTCTATGAAATCGACCCGGTCAAGAACTGTCGGCTTGAAATAAGAGGAAACAGCAACCACCGTGTTGGTATCCGGATTCACATAAATGACATTTCCGCTATTGCCAATGGCCGCATAAACTCCTTTCCCCGGATGAACGATCCACCATAGATACCCATAAGACATCCCGCGGAAGTTTTTGCTTTCGACAGTTTGTGGTCTGGTCATCTCCTCTATCCACTGACACGGAACGATTTGCATGCCATTCCAAATGCCTTTCTGGAGGCACAGCTGACCGATTTTGGCCATATCCGCAGCGCACATACAAAGACCGTATCCCGGAGTTCCCAGTCCCTGAGGATCAGCGAACCAGACATTCTCCTTAGGTTCTTTGCCGATGGTAAACTGTACGTGCTCCTCAGCAGACATGGCATAATAATTCGAATGCCCGGCTATTCCGAGAGGGCCAAAGAGGTACTTGTTGGCAAAATCCACGGTCTGCACCCCGGTCGCCTTGAACAGGATGCCGGAAAGGATATGCAGGCAAACCGTCTTGTAGTTGAATTCGCCGGTTATCCCTTTTCTCCCGCCAAGGAAATCCAGTGAGGCTTTCGTCCAATCCGTGCTGGAGCAAACCTTGCTCCAAGGATCGCCCTTTCCTTTATAAGGCGCACGCATGGTAAGAAGGTGCTTCACCGTAACGCCATGAATGGTCTCCTCTCCACGTTTTACCTGATAATCCGGGAAGTAGGAAAGGACTTTGTCATCCACGCTCCCAATCATTCCCTTTTCGACGGCGATTCCAACAAGCAGCGCCATTATGCTCTTCGTGGCGGACATGATGTGCGTACAGTCAGTCCTCTTATATCCGTTCCACTCGTGAGAATAGATCTCCTGTCCGTCCTTCAGGACGCAAATCTGACAGATATTTGGTTGGCTCCCCGCGATATAGGTTTCGAGATCCCCTTTGTTCATGGCTTCATATAAACAAGAATTTACTTGTCTTACTTCTTGCTGGTTATCTTATGGAACAGGCCCATCACCAAGGAGTATAACAGCCCGAAGATGATGGAGGATAACAGGTAGAATACAAAGGATTTGAACTGTCCGGAAATGGCATCTATAACGAGGATGCCAATACAATAAAGTACCCCGGATACAAGGGATTCAATGACGTAATTCTTCATTTCATATTCCGATTTATCTAACTATCAAAGGTAACCATTTTGGGGACAGGACATTCGAGGACTATAGCTTGCCGATCACCTTAAGGAAGCGCTTATCGTTCATCTGCTCGTTAGTAACGTATTCGCCGTCACTGAAAAATGCATAGGTCGTAATGGGCGTAGGAGCGTTCTGTGCCTCTTCCTTACTTTGCAGATGGATTGCTTTGAACTGTACCCCCTGCTCCTTCGCCACGGCTTCAAGGATAGGAACGTATTTGCCGTTGAAGGGACATTGGCTGGTGTAATACAGTACATAGCCCGGTTCGTCGATATGAGGATGCTTCGCGCACTCCTTGAACCTGGGGGCAATGGCGTCGGCAGAGAACGGCAGATACCAAAGCTGGATGCCGTTGCCGGCCTCGTCACAGACCTTGAATCCCTTATGGTCCAAGAATTTCGGATCGGAAAGGAAAGGCTTCTTCTTGGCAGAAGAAAGGATGCATAACCCAATCTTCCCCTTGTTTTTGCTGTCTTTGATACACTCTTCAAGAAGGTCATTGGAATAACCATGGCCCTTGAAAGATCCGGACACCCATAGGCAGTCAATGTACATATAGTTGTCAGCCACGATAGGGTTCCAGGCATTTTCGGCCGGAATGAATTCGATGAAGCACTTCCCCCGTTCAACGCTCTTCAAGAAAACCAGACCGTCGTCAAAGCGGTCGTACAGCCATGCTTTCTTGGACGACACCTGTACGTCTTTGTTATTTGAAATCGCGCAGCATATATGCTCCTGTTCCAGGTTGTCTTTTGTAACTCTTATATATTCCATTTTTTGAAAAATCAGATTTGAGAGCATCAATTATGATTCAGCAGACTGTCCAGCCTCCGGGCATAATCAAGACCGGAGTCGATGGATTCCTTGTCCGGGTAAGGCTTTATGAAAACGGAATAATCCGGCTCGGGGTCTTCCTCGACGTCGACGTCCGCACGGGCATCCGTAAAAGCAAGCACTTCTTTCTCGGAGATGCCGATCAGTTTCATGTTCTTGCGGTTCATGCGCCGCAGGTTGTCTGAACAGTAAGCGAGCCATGCCTTATGCGAGTTAGGCATTTGCAACTGTCGCCGTACTTGCTCGTCCCTGAGCAGCTTCTCCGTAAAGCACGAGCCTGGATAATCCGAATAATGATTGAAGATCCGCTCCTGATGTCCGGCATATTCGAGAGCATCATTGTTGATTTCCTCTTCGATCCAGTTCATCTGGGAGAAACAGGCACCGACGTTGTCCACGAACCGAAAGCTCCCCAGGTTCTTCCAAGTGTCTATGTTGCTGCTGAAGATGGTTTCGGCAGTATTGTCGTGGCGAATGATGGGTGCCTGGAAAACCTCCTGTACAGCACCTTCAAAGGGGTCATCACCCAGCCTGGCAACTTCGTCTATCGGCAGCCTGAGAAGCCAGACGGCGATACTGTCCATTCGGTCCCAGTTTTTCGCCGATTCATCCAGGGTCCGGGCAAACGATTCGATGCTGCTCATGACCATCAAGGCAGTGAGCCTGCGCTCTTTCTTCTGGTTGCTCCGTTCAACCAGTTTGCTCGTGCCGAAGGTCAAAACAATGGAAACGGTCGTGGCAAGGATGGCGACAACAAAATCCTTCCACCAGTTCCTGTCAAAGAATTTGTTTGGCATAGTTACTTTATTTGTCCTTCTTCGGGATCTTGGAACCGAGAACAAAGAAGAATCCAATCAACCCATAGAGAAGAATGGTAATCCCGGCGAACAGGAAGAAATCGCTCCAGGTCCATTCCCTGCCCGCCACGAGCGTCATCAGCGGAATAACCACGATATAAATGCCCGTAAACAATGCAAATGACTTGATGATGCGCTTTTGATCGTTACTCAGTTTCATACGGATTCCGGTTTATCTAACTTTCAAAGATAACTATTTTCGGATACACTTGGACACCGTTTCGGGCCCGAAAGAGGAGTTCGTTGATTATTCTTTAGCATTTTGCGATAATTACCGGTCAATATGCTATATTCGCATATTCAAACAAAAAAAAACGACCTATGAGGATTCGATTTGTTTTAGCAGCGTTATCAGTCGCGGTCGCGGTGTCTTCCTGCGGTCCTGTCAAATATTCTTCTTCCGAGAATCTCAACCTGAAAAGCGTAGATGAATATGCCTTCATCGAGCCTGTAGCGGACATTCTTTATTTCGACAAGAAGAATAAGCCAGTTTATGATTATGAGTATTCCGAAGCGGCTTCAGACCTTGTCACCTCCATCGTGTCTGCACAAAGGTATCCGTTCTCGGGGGTCATACGCATGGATTATGACGGGTCGGACCGTGAGATCCGCAAGTGGATCCAGAACATCGGTTCCGTTTCGACGTCCCGCCTGAACAGGGTGAGGGTCCCGAATGATCTCCTCGATGCCATTGACCGCAGCGGTCACCGGTATGGCGTTGTAATCTATTCTTCCGGTTACATACGTTCCAGGGAGGCCATACGTTATGAGGAGACGCAGGAGGCCATAGGAAACGTAATCGGAGCCGCCCTTGATGCGATATTCAGCAAGAAGGACAAGGACGACAAGAAAAAGTCTTCATACGAGCCGTATTCGAACCCTGAGAACAAAACCCCTTATGACTGCAACATGTATTGCGTGGTGATAGACACACAAAGTGATGAGATAGTCCACTATATCCATCCTTTGCCTTTCCTTGAGAATGACCCTCTCGACGGCAGGGATATGGAGAGCATGCTCAACAGGTTGCTGAGGGACTTTTGGGAATGAGTCGTGTTGCTGTCTAGAAACTGATCTTGGATTTCAGGCAGTAGTCGATGGCTGCTGCGTTGCCGCTCTTGGCAGCCAGCGAAGCGTAATAGTAGGTTTGGCTGATGTCGCGTGAAGCGTACTGCATGGCCAGGTCGTAGAGGGTATATCCGAGGGTCTCGTCCTTGAACTTGCTCTTGCGGATCTCCTTTTCGGTAGTGTTGAACATCCGGCAGTAGGCGGCTACGGCCTCCTCGTAGAAATGGATGGCGCGCGTCTTGTCGCCCTTGCGGGCATAACAGTCGCCGAGGGCGTCGTACATCCAGTAATCGAGAGTCAGGGACTTTCCGAGGTTCTCGTCCAGCCAGTCGTTGGTTAGGGCAATGCAGTCGTCGTTGCGCCGGAGTATGTTCAGGACCATTGCATATTGATACTCGCTGTACATCGTGAGGACGTCCATCTCCTTCAGGGTTGCGAAGATATCCGCCGCCTGCTGGTATTCCTTGGCATCCAGATGTCCCTTGAGTTCCTGAACCAGGGCTTCGGCGGGGCTGAGCTCCTCTTCGGCAGGTTTGGCCGGTGCGGAGGCAACCTGCAGGTCCTCCTCGAAGCGGTCGTCGACGATCAGCCTGTCACCTTCCTGCGAGACGGTTCCGAAGCAGTCGAAAGCGGAGTTCCCTACCAGCAGCGGTACCGTCTGCTTGGTGACGACGAAGGCGGGGAGATTCTGGACGATGACCTTGCCGATCTTGAGGTTGCGTATGACGAAAGAAGCAGCCTTTGTCGATGTGCCGTTGGGCATCTTGACCGTAGTCATGCCGTTTACGTCCGCGTCGGCGATATAACCGTTCTCATACAGGAACATGTATGTGGTCGACGATACGCTGGCATACCAGCTGTCCGGCGTATAGTAAGTTCTTACGCCTACGCCGTTGACGGATGCGTTCATCGTGTATCTGCCGTCAGACTCCCGGTTGAGGGGTATGACGGTCTGGGCATCAAGGATGGCCGGAGCCAGCAGGGCGAGGGCCCATGCAAAAGCGAGTTTCTTCATTTCAATGTCTTGAAAGTCGGCATACAATATTCCAAAGATAGTGATTTTTTGCATTTACACGAAAATTCGTATATTTACACATGCGCTGACCGTGAACAGAGTAACAACCCATAAACATAACCAAGTATGAAAAACAAAGTCCTAGTATGCCTGACACTTCTGTCGGGTCTGGCTGTACAGGCATTTGCCCAGCACCCGAACCCAACCATCAGCTATCTTGAGATATACGATGTCGAGAGCCGCACCCATCGTGTCATCAAGGAGTTTCCCTTCGTGGTCGAGGCTCCCAACTGGACGCCTGACGGCAAATGGCTGGTCGTGAACAGGGGCGGAAAGCTTTACAAGATCGCCCCGGACGGCTCCACGGACCTTCAGGAGATAAACACAGGCTCCATCGTCGGTTGCAACAACGACCATGTCATCACGGTGGACGGCAAGTGGATAGGCATCAGCAGCAACGACCCGGCCAACCGCCAGTACAGTTCATACGTCTATATCGTTCCCTTCGAGGGGGGTGAACCCAGGAAGCTGACCCCTCTCGGCCCCAGTTACCTGCACGGCATCAGCCCGGACGGCAAGACCGTCGCCTACTGTGCCTTCCGCGGCCCCGACCAGGAGCAGGACGTCTGGGTGATGCCCGTCAAGGGCGGCAAGGAGACCCGTCTGACCGACGCCCCCGGCCTCGACGACGGCCCCGAGTACAGCCGTGACGGCAAGTACATCTGGTTCAACAGCGTCCGCACCGGCCGCATGCAGGCCTGGAGGATGAAGGCCAATGGCAAGGAGCAGACCCAGATGACCTTCGACGAGGATATGAATTCCTGGTTCCCGCACATCTCGCCCGACGGGAAGAAGGTGGTTTACATCGCCTATCACGACTATGAGGTGGATCCCGGCTCGCACATCGCCGACCTCAATGTCCAGCTCCGGATGATTCCCGCCACGGGAGGTGAACCCGAAGTGCTCGTCGAGTTCTTCGGCGGCCAGGGAAGCATCAATGTCAACTCCTGGAGCCCCGACAGCAAGCAGTTCGCTTACATCAGTTACAGGCTTACCGAGGAGGTAGAGGCCCCCAAGAAGGAGATGAACGTCCAACTCTACTCCGCCCGGTCCCTGATAGGCACGCCCGAGCTTTTCGCCAAGAACCACGAGTATGTGTTCCAGCGGCTTGCGCAGATGGGCTATACAGGTGTCGAGGCCGCCAGCTATGCCGACGGCAAGTTCTCCGGCCTTGAGCCGGCGGCATTCCGCCGCGAGCTCAACAAGGCCGGCCTGGAGTTCGTCTCTTCGCATACCAGCCACGCCCTCAGCGCATCGGAGCTCGCTTCCGGCGACTTCACCGAGGCGATGAAGTGGTGGGACGCTTGCATCGCGGCGCACAAGGCTGCGGGAGTCCGCTATCTGGCGATGTCCTATTCTCCTCCCCTCAAGACCGAAGCCGAGATCAAGACCTATGCAGCCTATCTCGACGCCATCGGCGCGAAGTGCAATGCCGCCGGCATACGTTTTGGCTATCACAGCCACAACCATGAATATGCCAAGGTCGGAAATACGACCATGATGGACGGATACATCTCCAACACCAAGCCCGAGAACGTTTTCTTCGAGATGGACGTTTACTGGGCGGTCATCGGTGGGGCGAGCCCGGTGGAGTATTTCAACAAATATCCCGGCCGCTTCGAGGTTCTCCACATCAAGGATAAGTACGAGATCGGCCAGAGCGGAATGGTGGGCTTCGAGGCCATCTTCAACAACGCCGCGAGAGCGGGCATGAAAGAGTATGTCGTCGAGTTGGAGTATGCCAGCACCAGGAACATCCTGAAGGGTCTGCGCGAGAGCGCCCTCTTCCTTCGCAACTCTTCCTATGTAAAGCCGTCGTACAAATAGCATCATACGCAAAAGGGGTATAGGATTCCGCAAATCCCGTCCCCTTTTGATTCCGACTTTTCTTATATTTGCAGAACGAAGCCATCGTTCTGCATTTTTTATGGAAAAGCATTTCACCCTCCCTTACGAAGGCGGCCTGATCGAGACCGACCTGCCTGCCGGCATCCTGCACAATTATGAAAAGATCTGGACGGACATCTACCCCGAGTCCCGCCAGGCATCGATCGCCGTCGCCGACCTGGTCGTCGACGCCATCAAGTCCTGCGAGGGAAGGCTTTTCCGCCTGGGACTGACCACCGGTGCCACGCCGGTTACGCTGTATGAGGAACTTGCCCGTCGCTGCCGTGCCGGGGATGTGTCTTTCCAGCAGGTCGAGATCTTCTCCATCGACGAGTACTATCCCGCGTCCGAGAATGACCTCCAGAGCCGCAATCACCGCCTGCATACCGCGCTCCTGGACCAAGTCGACATCCTTCCCGAAAATATCCACATTCCCGACGGTACGGTCCCGCAGAAAGACGTTTCCGACTATTGTGCGGCATTCGACCGCCAGGCTCGCGACCTCGACCTTCTGGTCATAGGCATAGGCGAGGAGGGCCAGGTGGGCTTCAACGAAGCAGGCAGCAATGAAAAGACCCGGACACGTACTGTGAGGCTCTCATACAAGTCGAGGAAACGGCAGTCGCGGAACTTCAACCACGATTTCTCGTCCACGCCGGAGAGTGCCATAACCATGGGCATCGGAACGATGCTCACTGCAGGCCGCATCATCCTGATGGCCTGGGGAGAAGACAAGGCCGAGGCAGTCAAGGCCGTCGTCGAAGGCGAGATCACCACGGCCTGTCCGGCATCACTCCTGCAGCGCCACGACCACATCCGTTTCTTCACGGACGCGACGGCCGCCAGCCTCCTGACGCGGGCCGTCGCCCCCTGGCTCGTCGGCCCGTGCGACTGGACGCCGAAACTCGTGCGCAAAGCCGTAGTCTGGCTTTGCCTTACCGTCGAAAAACCTATCCTGAAACTCACGGAGAAGGACTATCTGGAGAATTCCCTGGGCGGTTTGCTGGAATACTACGGAAGTTTCGACAAGGTCAACATCGACGTGTTCAACGACCTTCAGCATACGATAACCGGATGGCCCGGCGGCAAGCCGGGAGCGGACGACAGGTTCCGCCCGGTAAGTGCCACACCGTTCCCCAAGACGGTCCTGATTTTCTCGCCCCATCCCGACGATGACGTCATCTCGATGGGCGGAACGTTCATCCGTCTCGTGTCCCAGGGCCACGACGTCCACGTCGCGTACCAGACGTCCGGAAACGTCGCCGTGCACGACGACGTCGTACTGCAGCACATGGACACCGCTTTCCAGCTGGGCATGGCCGACCGTTTCGCCGAGGTGAAGGCGCTCGTGGACGCCAGGATCCCCGGCGAGCCGGAGCCACGGGCGCTGCTGGACCTCAAGGGCGCCATACGGCGCAGCGAGGCCCGCTCCGCCGTCCGCTCATTCGGTCTGGATGCCGACAGGAACGTGCATTTCCTCAACCTTCCCTTTTACGAGTCGGGAGGCATCAAGAAGAATCCCTGCACCCAGGTCGACATAGACATCATAAAGGATCTGGTCCGCAGCCTGAAACCTGATATGGTCTTCATGGCCGGCGACCTGGCAGACCCTCACGGAACGCACCGGGTCTGCACCGAGGCCGCCCTCGAGGCCCTCGACCAGTTGCAGGAGGAAGGCGAGGCCTGGCTTGCCGGGACAAATGTCTGGCTGTACCGCGGCGCCTGGATGGAGTGGGAGCCCGGGCGTGTGGACATGGCCGTGCCGCTCAGCCCGGACGAGGTCGTCCTCAAGCGCCACGCCATCTTCCGCCATCTCTCGCAGAAGGATATCGTCCCGTTCCCGGGCGAGGATCCGAGGGAGTTCTGGCAGCGTGCCGAGGAACGTACGCAGAACACCGCCAGGCTGTACGACCGTCTTGGAATGGCCGAATACCAGGCCCTGGAGGTGTTCCTGAAACTTCGCTGAGGAAGCAGCCTAGAGATTGGCGAAAGTAATCCTGTAGATCTTTGAGGTGGTGTCGTCGCCGATCCAGATGCAGTTGTTCGCGTGGTCTACGTACAGGCTTTCACCGTTGTCGATGAAAGGCAAGGGATAGGTCATCAGAACCTCTCCGTCCGTAGTACACAGGTTGATGTTGTGCTGCTCGCTGTCCGCTATCCACAATACATCGCGGACCGGATCGTAGCACAGGGCGGCGATTTCCGTCGTGCCCGTAATCTCTGTCCTGGACACGATGCCGTCCTTGAGTGAATACTGGAACAGGATGGTGGGGTCCATCTGGTTGCCGATGAACAGTTTTCCGTCCTTATACCAGCTTATGCCTTCGAGGCCGGAGTTGGTCCCCTTGCCCACCTCGTCGATTACGCAGAGAAGTTCGGAAACGTTGTAGTCAGGGGCTTTCAGCCTCCTGACCTCCTGTTTCCTTTCTACGATGTAGTAGACGTCGCGGGTGTCAGGGTCGAGGGTGACGCCCTCGCAGTCCATCCTGTTCTCCATATAGAACGGCTTGGTGTCGCCCGCCAGGGTGACATAATATACTCCGTTCTCGTCCGAAGCGGCCAGGAGGCCCTTCCCGTCAGGGGCGAGGCAGAGGCCTGAAACCTCAGGAACCTTGGTGGACACCTCCTCTTCGACTTCGCCCATCACCGGGCGGTATGCCTGACGCTTGAAAGCGTTCCAGTCGTAGTATGGCCAGTTGTCGGTATCGAGGGGAAGCCTGGCCTCCTCGCCGTTCAGGAGGACCTTGAACAGGACCTTCCCGGTCCCGGGTTTCCTGAAGAAGACGAAGTGGAGGTTTGCGCCCATCGGGACGTCCTGCAGGCGGCACCATACCGGTATGTCGTCGGGGTTCTGGACGGAGTGGTCGTAACCGTTGACTCCCAGCGTCATGAGCAGCGGGAGGAAGGTGTAGTCGTGGCCGAAACGCAGGTCGGCTCCAACCTCTCCCGAGGCTATCCTTTCATCCGCCTTGGCGATGATGTCGTCCACGATGGGCTGGTAGCCGAGATGGTCCGGCCAGGCATTGGCATAGAACTGGAAATCGTCGGCTTTCCAGAGCGCTATCCGGTCCTCGGGAGTAAATATGTCAGTGAAGTCCAGGTCGGTATCCAGGCTGGCCATTCCTGCTGCGAAGAAATACAGGTAGGAGACCAGGTCCCATTGTTCCTCTTCGGGGACGGCCTTGTCCGGATCATTGAACAGGCGCGAGAGTATGCCTTTGTAGTCCACGGTTCTCTCGATGTATTGCTCCCATGTCTCGTCGAAAGCGAGGGGAGTACGGGGAAAGACCTCCCTGCGGAAAGGATTGCTCCTGTCCATCGGAAGGATTGCGGGCAGGAAATAGACTCCGAAGTTCTCCATGATGTCCAGTCCCGGGTTCTGTCCTTTGAGACCCAGGCAGAAAGCCGACATGGTCATGACGCATCTGGTCGAAGTCGACGTCCACGCCCTGACCTTGGCCCCGTCCGGAAACACGTCGGGGTAGTTGGCGTACATCCGCGCGGCGAGGTCCTGCTGTTGCTGCCAGCCTTTCCTCGACAGGTCCCCTGTGCGGTAGCGTACGGAGGGGAACAGGCTGTCGAAGCGGCTCTTGTAGTCCAATCCTTTCACGGTGAGGTTTCCAGTTTCTTCCTGCGATGAGAAGACACTGTTCAGCCTCGAATACATGTCGCTCTGCCAGGCATAGCGGGCTCCGTGACGGCCGTAGTGGCTGATGTAGAAAGGTTCGTAGCCTTCCGGCGCCGGCTTAAGCGCCACCGGTCCGGCTGGACAGAGATAATCTGTGCCGTCGAGGTATTCGGGGTTCGA
>JAEEGF012005062.1_pt1 | contig 11981 bp, 9 predicted proteins | sample 9134171 | NCBI WGS metagenome assembly JAEEGF01 (sample SAMN16246542, study PRJNA631951) | gut metagenome | biome: gut microbiome; feature: rumen; material: AP-attached | host: Bos | place: Iran: Karaj | collected 2018-10 | reverse complement strand
GGGCTATGCCCTCGATCGGGCTGTCGACTTCGTGCGCATGAACGTGGCCCGCCAGGGATGGTTCAACCGCGACCAGATGGAACAGCCCGTGAAGCCTGTGGAGAACCAGAAACTGGAAGACGTCATCGGCACCTGGCCTGCCGGCAACATCCCCGCACGCATCGGTGACTATATGTTCCGTCCTCACCAGCGCTGGACCGTCACTCCCGTCGATGGTGCCGGAGGCTATCTCGGCGGTCCCTACTTCAAGATTGTCATCGAGGGCACCGACCGCGCCCTTGCCGCTACTGCCGACAAAGAGGTGACCACCGTGCCACAGTTTACCGGTGCCGACGAACAACTCTGGCGCATCGAACAACTCATCGACGGCACCTTCCGCATCATGCCGAAGGTGGTGCCCGGACAGGAGGGACTCAACAAGCACCTCGTGCTCTACTCCGCCGGCGACAGCACCCCGACGCTTGCCACCTACGACTTCAGCAGCGACAACTCCAAGTGGAATTTCCGCAATCATTGATTTCAGCCTGCGGCTGATTGAAGATTGAAAATTGAAAATTGAAAATTAATATGCGAGAAGCCCGGGATTGACCCGGGCTTCTTGCATGATGTATGATTCATTCGGCTTGCACGACATTCGAGCGAATCTTAATTTTCAATTTTCAATCAGCCGAAGGCTGGAACCAATTTTCAATCAGCCGCAGGCTGGAATCAATTTTCAATAGTTACATTGATTTTCTTCAACGCGCTGTCCTGCGAACTGTTGCCGTAGAACACCTCATAGGTGCCGGGCTTCGTGCGCATGGTATTGGTCTCGGTGTCGAAGAGTTCGAACGACTTCGGCGTGAGCACCAGGTGTGCCTCTGCGGTCTGTCCGGCTTTCACCTCCACACGCTGGAAGGCGCGTAGCGACTTCAGTGGTCCTTCGGTGTCACGGGGGTCACGCACATACACCTGCACGATTTCCACGCCGTCGCGCTTGCCCACGTTGCTCACGGGCACGTCGAGCACGAAGTCTTGACCCTGCTTGGCGAGACGCGCATCGCCCACCTTGAACTGTGTATAACTCAGCCCATAACCGAAGGCGAACAGCGGGTCGTTGAAATAACGGTAGGTACGTCCCTTCATCGAGTAGTCCTCGAAGTCGGGCAACTGTGCCGACGACTTGTAGAACGTCACCGGGAGTTTGCCGCCGGGGTTGTAGTCGCCGAAGAGCACGTCGGCAATGGCCTGTCCACCTTCCTGTCCGGCATACCATGCCTGCACGATGGCGTCACAGGTCTTCGTCTCGGGCTCCAGGGCGATGGCAGAACCCGAACAGCAGACGAAAATCACCGTCTTTCCAGCATCCTTGAGCGCCTTGAGGAAGTCGCGCTGCACCTTCGGCAGTTCGATATCGGTGCGGTCGCCGCCCCTGAAGCCCACGGCGCTTACGGGCATCTCCTCTCCCTCGAGGGCTGCCGAGATACCTCCCACGAACACCACTTTGTCGATGCCCTTGAGTTGGTTGATGGCCTCCTGATAGTCGATGGGGTGTTCCTTGGCGATATTGATGTTCAGATTGGCATTCCAGGTCTTCACATGATGGAAACGCACCTCGATGTTGTACGACTTCCCTGCCTCGGCATTGATGACGGTACGGGTGGGTGTGGTGCGCCAGGTGTGCTGTCTCACCTTCCGCACACCGTCTACATACACCTCGAAGTGGCCGCAGCCCTCCACGTTGAGCACATACTCTCCGTCCTTGGCGGGTTTAAACACTGTCTCATACTTGGCGGAGAAGTCTTCTATCTGTACGCCGGGGGCGAAGTTGTGCATGCCCGCCGTAGTCACAGCCATCGGCGTGGTATAGTAGCGTGTGGTGACGCTCTTGCCGCTCATCGTGGTGTCGTTCCAGAAGGTGCCTTTCAAACCCGGTTTACCGTCGAAGGAACACTGGTTGCCCATCAGGCATTCCATCACCTTGTCGTAGGTAAGGTCGCAACCGGTGAAGTGCAGCAGTTTGCGCTGTTTCGTCTTGATACCGTCGAGGATGGTGATGGTGTGGTTGGGCATGCCGTTGTAGTTGCCCCACATCATCGGCGCATCGTCGGCATTAGGTCCGATGACGGCTATCTTTCCACCGTTCTTCTTCAGCGGCAACACGTCGTTGTTGTTCTGCAGCAGCACGATTGACTCGCGCGCCATATCGAGCGCCAACTGGCGGTGGGGCTTGGAGTCCATCACCGAATAGGGAATCTTCGACCATTCCACGAGCGACGGGTCGTCCATCTCGCCCAGGTCGAACCGGCCTTCCAACAGGCGCTTCACATGCTTGTCGACCTCTGCCTCAGAGATGAGTCCCTGACGCACGGCATCGGGGATGCTCTTGTAGGCATATTCGAAGCCGCACTCCACGTCGGTTCCTGCCAGGGTGGCCTTGGCAGAGGCGTGGGTGGCGTCTGTAGATGACCTATGCGAGGTGTAGAAGTCGCTCACCGCACCGCAGTCGCTCACCACAAGGTATTTGAAGCCCCATTCGTCGCGCAGGATTTGCTGCAGCAGACGGGAGTTGCCGCAACAGGGGTCGTCGTCGAGACGCTGGTAGGCACACATCACCTCGCGCACCTTGGCATCCTCCACCAGTGTCTTGAAAGCAGGCAGGTAGGTCTCCCACAGGTCGCGGGCCGACACATCGGTGAGGTTGGCGGTATGGCGGCTCCACTCGGGTCCGCTGTGCACGGCATAGTGTTTCGCGCAGGCCCAGAGTTTGCGATAGCGGGCGTCTTCAGGTCCCTGCAGGCCACGCACCACGGCCGTTCCCATCACCGAGGTAAGATACGGGTCTTCGCCGTAGGTCTCCTGTCCGCGTCCCCACCGTGGGTCACGGAAGATGTTCACATTGGGTGTCCACACCGAGAGGCTGTGAAACTTCTCATCCTCACCGCCATTGAGCATGCGGTGGTTGTACTGTGCGCGGAACTCTGTGCTGGCAACGTCGAACACCTTGTAGAGCAGGGCGTCGTCGAACGACGAGGCCATACCCACGGGTTCGGGAAACACCGTCACATTGCCCATGTTGGCGGCACCGTGGAGCGCCTCGCTCCACCAGAAGAATTTCTTGATTCCCATACGCGGGATAGCAGGACTCTCGTCGAGCATCAGCAAGGCTTTCTCCTCGAGGGTGAGCCGTGAGCAGAGGTCGGCAGCGCGTTCTTTCGCGCTCAAGTTGGGGTTCTGGTAGGGGAAGGTCTGCGCACCCAACTGCAGTGCGCCAAGTCCCACCAGAGCAAGAACTAATAGCGTTTTTCTCATAATGAATATTGGTTTTATTTGATATAGGTATAGGCTATCAGCCGATGTCGTTACCGGTATAGAGTTGATAGTATTTTCCCTTCAGCGCAAGCAGTTCATCGTGCGTGCCCCGCTCGATGATGCGGCCATGCTCCAGCACGATGATGCAATCGGAGTTGCGCACAGTGGACAGGCGGTGAGCAATGACGAAAGTGGTGCGCCCGCGCATCAACGAATCCATGCCCTGCTGCACCATCCGTTCGGTGCGTGTGTCGATAGACGAGGTGGCCTCGTCGAGGATGAGCACGGGCGGGTCGGCGATGGCGGTGCGGGCGATGGAGAGCAACTGCCGCTCACCCTGACTGAGATTGGATGCCGTGCCGCTGATGACGGTGTGGTAGCCATTCGACAGACGGCGGATGAAGTCGTCGGCTCCCACGAGTTTGGCAGCCTCGATACACTCCTGGTCGGTGGCATCGAGCCGTCCGTAGCGGATGTTGTCCATCACCGTACCGGTAAAGAGTTGTGTCTCCTGCAACACCATGCCGAGACTGCGCCGCAGGTGGGGCTTGGAGATATCGTTGATATTGATACCATCGTATTGTATCTTTCCGTCCTGGATGTCGTAGAAGCGGTTGATGAGGTTGGTGATGGTGGTCTTCCCCGCTCCTGTGCCTCCCACAAAGGCAATCTTCTGGTCGGGCATGGCATCGAGCACGATGTCGTAGAGCACCTGTTTTTCGGGAACGTAACTGAAGTCGACCATGTCAAAACTCACACCACCCTCCACCTTGGTGAGCCGGCCATCAGGCGCCTTCCACGCCCAAGTGTCGGTGCGGTGGTCGGCGGGTGTTACCACGCCGTTGTCGTCTACGGTGGCATTGATGATTTCCACCTTTCCGTTGTCGGTCTCCGCCTCCTCGTCAAGCAGGTCGAAGATGCGCTCTGCTCCCGCCGAGGCGTTGAGCACGCTGTTCACCTGCTGACTGATTTGCGCGATGGGCTGCGTGAAGTTCTTGTTCAACGTGAGGAATGCCACGAGGGTACCGATGGAGAGGGCGGCGCTGGAATGCATGGCGATGGCGGCGCCCACCACGGCGATGAGCACATAACCGAGGTTGCCGAGGTTGCCGTTGACGGGCATCACGATATTCGCTATCTTGTTGGCGTTGCAGGCACTCGACCGCAACTCCTCGTTGATGGTTTCAAACTGGTTGATGGCCTTGTCTTCATAGCAGAACACCTTCACCACCTTCTGTCCGGTCATCATCTCCTCGATGAAACCGTTCACCTTGGCGAGGTTCTGCTGCTGCGCCACGAAATGCTTGCGCGACATCTTGCCCAGATAGGTGGTGGCATAGGCCATCACCACCGCCATGAAGAGCGACACGCCGGTGAGGGGCAGACTGAGCACCACCATACTCGAGAACGTGACGGCGAGGGTGATGAGCGAACTGAAAGCGGAGGGCAGACTCGAACTGATGACCTGCCGCAGGCTGTCGACGTCGTTAGTATAGGTCGACATCACGTCGCCGTGGGAGTGGGAGTCGAAATACTTGATGGGCAACCGCTGCATGTGCGAGAACATGTTTTTCCGCAGGCGCAGCATCGTGCCCTGACTCACGTTGATCATGATGCGGTTGTAGGCATACGAGCACGCCACGCCCACCAGCAGCACCGCCGCCAGTTTGAGCAGTGCCATGGCGAGTGGCGAGAAGTCGGGGTTGGCGGTGCCCACGAGGGGCAGGATATAGTCATCGATGAGCGTACGGGTGAAGAGGGTCGACATCAGCGTTGCCACCGACGACACGATGATACAGGCAAACACCAAGATGAAGGAGAATCTGTAGTGCTGCATCACGAACTTCAGCAACCTCAACAAGGTGGCCTTGCGGTCTCTCGCCTTCTCGTTGTTGGCATAGACCTGTCCTGGGGGAGTGCGCATACCCATTCTCATGACTTCTTCGTTTTAGGTTTCTGACTCTGTTTCTTATGCCTGCGGTTTTTCTGCGGCTCGTCGAAGTCGCCGCCATCCTCGTTCTGCAAGGTGTAGATTTCGTGGTAGATGGCATTCTGGCGCAAGAGGTTGTCGTGGGTGTCGAAGCCGCTCACCCGTCCCTTGTCGAGCACGAGGATGCGGTCGCAGTCTTTCACGCTCGAGATACGCTGGGCAATGATGATCTTGGTGATGTCGGGCAGGTCTTCGCGGAAGGCGCGCTGTATGGCGGCATCGGTGGCGGTGTCGCAGGCGCTGGTGCTGTCGTCGAGCACGAGTACCTTGGGGTGCTTGAGCAGGGCACGGGCGATGCACAGACGCTGTTTCTGTCCACCGGAGACGTTCACGCCACCTTGTTCGATGCGGGTGTCATAGCCGTCGGGCATCTGGTCGATGAACTCATCGGCGCACGCCATCCTACAGGCTTCCTTGCATTCCTCGAGGGTCGCCTCGCTGTTGCCCCACCGCAGGTTGTCGAGGATGGTGCCCGAGAAGAGCACGTTCTTCTGCAGCACCACCGCCACGGCATCGCGGAGGGTCTCGAGGTCGTACTGCCTCACGTCCTTGCCGCCCACCATCACGCTGCCTTTCGACACGTCGTAGAGACGGCTGATGAGGTTGACGACCGACGATTTTCCGCTACCCGTGCCACCGATGACGCCGATGGTCTCGCCGCTCTTCACATGGAACGAGATATTCTGCACGGCATACTCGCCGCTGCCACCCTTATAGGCGAAGTAGACATGGTTGAAGTCCACCTTGCCGTTGGCGACCTCCATCGCGGGCTTCTTGGGGTTGACGATGTCGGCATCCTCATCGATGACCTCTGCCACACGCTGTCCGCTGGCGGCGCTCTGCGTGAGCATCACGAAAATCATGCTGAGCATCATCAGCGACATGAGGATGCTCATCACATAGGTGAAGAGCGAGGTAATCTCGCCCGTGGTAAGCGTGCCGCCCACGACGAACTGTGCGCCAAACCACGAGATGGCGATGATGCAGCCATAGACCACGAGGTTCATCACGGGGTGGTTGAGCGCCATCAGTCCCTCGGTGCGCACATAGAGTTTGTAGAGTGCCTCGGCAGCCCAGGTGAACTTCGAGTTCTCGTGGTCCTCCCGTACGAAGGCTTTCACCACGCGGATGGCAGAGATATTCTCCTGCACGTTGCGGTTGAGTTCGTCGTAATGCTCGAAGACCTTCTTGAAGAGTCCTGCCACACGACTGATGAGGAAGTAGAGGAACACCTAGAGAATCACCATCGCCACGACGAAGATGATGCTCATCCGCACGTCGATGAGGAAGCACATGAAGATGCTCGAAATCATGCGGAAGGGTGCCCGCACCGAGATGCGCAGCAACTGCTGGAAGGCAATCTGCAGGTTGTTCACGTCGGTGGTCATGCGGGTGACGAGTCCGGAGGTGCTGAACTTGTCGATGTCGGAGAACGAGAACGTCTGGATGTTGCGGTACATGGCATCACGCAGGTTGCTGGCGAAACCCGTGGAGGCATAGGCCGAATAGCGTCCGGCGGTGATGCCGAAGAAGAGACTAAGGGCAGCCATGCCGAGCATGATGCCACCGTAGAGATACACGTTGTGCATGTCCTTGGCTGTGATGCCGAGGTCGATGAGTTTGGCGGTGACATAAGGGATAAGCACGTCCATCACCACCTCGAGCGAGGTGAAGATAGGCGTGAGAATTGCTGCCCGCTTGTATTGCTTGACTTGTGCGGCGAGTGTCTTTAGCATTCTTCTTGGTGGTTATAGGATAGTTTTGGATTCTAAGGACTTGAATGGCTCTAATGATTATCAAAACCTGCCACGCTTGCCGTGAGATGAAGGGCAGACAAGGTCAGCGTGCCCGCTTGTAGACCCCTAATTCCACCTTATACCATCCCTTGAGATGCGGACTGTCGGTGTTGGCGCCTTCGATTATCTTCACCTTTTCGGGGGTGTTGACATACACCCACTTGAAGATGGAGACGGGACGGGTGCGGTTGGACAGACCACCATAGATCTTGTCGTAAGTGAGGGGGATGCCGACATTCTTAATGTCGTTGGAAAGGTTGCGATAGAACCGCTCGGCATCGGCCTTCGCCTCGAAATAGAAATCATACCACATCCGATTGTCCGACCAGTCGTAAAATGCAAGTCCTAAGGGCACGTCGCGATAGGTGAAGTCGAAGGTGTCGTGGGCATGGAGTCCGGGTAACATAGAGACAGATTCACACTGACCGAAGGTGGCGGTGAGTTGCTCCTGCGTCTTCTCCAAGGTGTTGAGATTGTCGGGCAGACTCGCGAAAGGGAAGAAGAGGAGGTCTTGAATGGTGCGCTCTCGCACGCTGATAGGAGTGGGGGCCGCAGGAGCCTTCAGTCTCGCAGAGGTTGTGGTCCTCTTGGTCTGCGCACGCCGCCTACCGGTGCGGCTCTGCGCATCGGCCGACAATGACACCATGAGAAAAGCCGCCAGCATCACCAGCACAGGCATTAGCCGAAATCTCAGTATTTTCTTCGTTTTCATATCTTAAAATTTTAAATCCATGGTTTTTACAGCCGCTAAATTAACAAAAAAACACTAACCTTCAAACAAAAGGAACGATTTGTTTTGCTTTTCACTCACCTTTCACTACCTTTGGCATCGAAATGAGAATAGACATCATCACCGTATTGCCCGAGATGCTCGAGGGATTCGTTCACGAGTCAATCCTCGCACGGGCACAGAAGAAAGGACTGGCAGAGATACACCTGCACAACCTGCGTGACTACACCACCGACAAATGGCGCCGTGTGGACGACTACCCCTATGGGGGATTCGCCGGCATGGTGATGCAGTGCGAGCCCATCGACAGGGCCATCTCGGCACTGAAGGCAGAGCGCGACTACGACGAGGTGATTTTCACCTCGCCCGACGGGGAGCAGTTCTCGCAAGGCATCGCCAACGACATGTCGATGCTGCACAACATCATCATCCTCTGCGGACATTACAAGGGCATCGACCAGCGCATACGCGACCACCTCATCACCCGCGAAATCTCCATCGGCGACTACGTGCTCACCGGGGGAGAACTGGCAGCGGCGGTAATGGCGGATGCCATCGTGCGCCTGGTGCCGGGCGTCATCAGCGACGACCAGAGCGCCCTCTCCGACTGTTTCCAAGACAACCTGCTCTCGGCTCCCATCTACACCCGGCCGGCAGAATACAAGGGATGGAAAGTGCCCGACATCCTGCTCAGCGGCAACGAAGCAAAAATCAAGGACTGGGAGATAGAGCAGAGCCTGGAGCGCACCCGCCGCCTGAGGCCCGACCTGTTGGAACACTCATAGGAACCTTTGTGGTGCACAAAGGTTCCCATTTTGGATATTGCTGTACCGATGACCGAAGAGCAACTTGAAGCGAAGAAAAAGAACGCCGGCGAGAAGGTTGTCTCGATGAAACGCCGTGATGACTGTCACGACTATAAAGAACGACGGATGTATATGATTACGCTTGAGGTGGAAGGGCGACTGCCCGTCTTCGGGCATTTAGAAGGTGATGCCTTTGCTGAGAAAGGCAGCAAGGACGAGCCGTGCTGGTATCTCCCGCCATTTCGCCCGGTGAGAAACAGGTGATGCGGGCTGCTTTCAATGAAGGCCTGCCCACCATCGTCATCAAGGAGAATGGCTTCACTCCTTTTTCGAAACCCCATGGTGAACAATTCTATGCCTGTGGCAAAGGCGTACTTTTGATGCTTTCTCCTTTTGAGCATCATAATGAAAAGAGGAAAGTCACTGCCGAACAATGCAAACAAATGAATCTCGTGGCTTTGGAAATCTGTAAATGAGCCCCTCTTCAAATAAATCTTTCCAAAGACTTTTCAACGATTTTTCAAATAACGACTTTTCAAATAAAAGAATAGTTTTTGCATAAAAATTATGTTGTGTTTTAGAAAAAAGCATTATCTTTGCATGTCAAGAACCATTAACATCCAATATTATGTTCACCAAAGAAACATATATCAAGCGCAGGGCCGAACTGAGGAAACTCGTGGGTGAAGGGCTCATCGTGCTCTTCGGCAACAACGAGTCGCCCTGCAACTACCCTGCCAACGCCTATTACCCCTTCAGGCAAGACTCCACCTTCCTCTACTACTTCGGACAGAAACGCGACGGACTGGTGGGTATCATCGACGCCGACAGCGGTGAGGAAACCCTCATCGGCGACGACATCGACATCGAAGACATCGTGTGGTATGGCAGCGTGGACAGCGTGGCCGACCTTGCCGCCCAGGTGGGCGTGAGCCACTCCGCGCCAATGAGCGCGCTGAAGACACTCTGCGACGAAGCCACCCGCCAGAACCGCAAGATACATTTCCTGCCACCCTATCGCCACGACATCAAAATCCAACTGATGGACCTCCTTGGCATCCATCCCAGCCAACAGAAGGCTGCCGCCTCGATGCCACTCATCATGGCCGTGGTGAAGATGCGCAGCAAAAAAGAACCACAGGAAATCAAGGCGCTGGAGCGCGCCGCCGAGATAGGCTACAAGATGCACACCACCGCCATGCAACTCATCCGCCCGGGCGTGAGCGAGAAATTCATTGGCGGACAACTCGACGGTATCGCAGAGTCGTATGGTGCCATGCCCAGTTTCGCCACCATCTTCTCACAACACGGCGAAATCATGCACGGCAACCCCTCGACCAACCTGCTCGAGGACGGACGGCTCGTGCTCTGCGACTGCGGGGCGGAGACCATCGACCACTACTGCTCTGACAACACCCGCACCATGCCCGTGAACGGGAAGTACTCGCAGCGTCAACTCGAAATCTACTCCATCGTGGAGGCCTGCCACGACCATGTGCTCGACGTGGCACGACCGGGCGTGAAATACATGGATGTACACTTCGCCGTCTGCCGGCTGATGACCGACAAACTGAAAGAACTCGGACTGATGCGCGGCGACACCGAAGAAGCGGTAAGAGCCGGTGCACACGCGATGTTCCTGCCCCATGGACTGGGACACATGATGGGCATGGATGTGCACGACATGGAGAACCTCGACCAAATCAACGTGGGCTTCGACGAAGAGACACGGCCCAACCTAGAACAGTTCGGCACCAACTGCCTGCGTATGGGCAGGCGCCTGGAAGAGGGCTTCGTGGTGACCGACGAACCGGGCATCTACTTTATCCCCGCTCTCATCGACGACTGGAGGAAGTCGGGACACTGCGCGGAATTCCTCAACTTCGACCTGCTGGAGACCTACAAGGACTTCGGCGGCATCCGCATTGAGGACGACGTGCTCATCACCGCCGACGGTTGCCGGTTCATCGGCAAAGACCGCATCCCCTACCATCCCAACGACGTGGAGGAATACATGGCATCCTATAAATAAACAACAACCAATACCTTTATAGCAAAAATGAAAAAAACCATCTTAATGGCACTCGTGGCACTCTTCGCCATCGGTGCATCCGCCCAGGAACAGGCCAAAGACAAGAAAAAGAATGAGAACAAGCCTGTTTTCACCACAGTGAAAGAAATCCCCATCACCAGTATCAAAGACCAGAACAGGTCGGGTACGTGCTGGGACTACTCCACCCTCAGTTACTTCGAGGCAGAGATACTGAAAGCCACAGGGAAGACCTATGACCTCTGCGAGAGTTTCGTGGCCAACAAGACCTACATGGACCGTGCCATACAGGTGACGCGCCTGCACGGCGACTGCCAGTTCTCACAGGGCGGCAGCGCCTACGACGTGCTCTACTGTCTGAAAAACTACGGCATCTGTCCGGAAGACGCCATGCCATTCCCCGGCAGCCTCTACGGCGACTCGCTCAACAACTTCAACGAGTTCTTCAGCATCATGAGCCCGTATGTGGATGCTGTGGCAAAGAACAAGGCCAGCAAAATCTCCAACCAGTGGAAAAAGGGTCTGCAGGGCATCCTCGACGCTTACCTCGGCGAGTGCCCGGAGTCTTTCACCTACGAGGGAAAGACCTATACCCCGATGCAGTTCGTTCAGTCGCTGGGCATCAACCTCGACGACTATGTGTCTATCACCAGTTTCTCGCACAAGAAATACTACACACAGTTCCCCGTAGAGGTGCAGGACAACTGGCGCAACCCGCTGTCGTGGAATCTCCCCATGGACGACATGATGCGTATCATCGACAATGCCATCGCCAAGGGATATACCGTGGCATGGGGCGGTGACGTGTCGGAAGACGGCTTCACCCGTCAGGGCCTGGGCTATGCCATCGACTCGAAGAAAGCACAGAGCCTCGCCGGCAGTGATATGGCCCGCTGGCTCAGACTCACCCGCACCGAGAAGACCAGCCTGCTCGACTCGCTGGGCTGCACCGTGCCTGAAATCACTCCTACCCCAGAACGCCGTCAGGAGCGCTACGACAACTGGGAGTTGACCGACGACCACGGCATGCTCATCTTCGGTATCGCCAAAGATCAGAACGGCAAGGAGTACTACATGGTGAAGAACTCATGGGGCGAGGCCGGTGAATACAAGGGCATCTGGTACATGACCAAGGCCTTCGTCTGCGACAACACCATGGACTATATGGTGAACTTGAACGCCATCCCCAAAGACATCCTCGACAAGATGAAGAAAGCCCGCAAAGACCAGCCGCTGGGCGACTAATGCCTTTTTAAGGATACACACAAAAATGCTCCCGCTCACCTAGGACGGGTGCATTTTTTATAGCCATAGCACA
>JAEEGF011040682.1_pt1 | contig 11981 bp, 10 predicted proteins | sample 9134171 | NCBI WGS metagenome assembly JAEEGF01 (sample SAMN16246542, study PRJNA631951) | gut metagenome | biome: gut microbiome; feature: rumen; material: AP-attached | host: Bos | place: Iran: Karaj | collected 2018-10 | reverse complement strand
TTTTCCGTAATGCAGCTTGAGACCATCAGAGGCGCCAGCGTGGACAGCTTCGTTGATCTGTCAAACAACATCACGGAAAAAGATCTTTTCCTGTATAAGATCCCTACCGTAGAGGAGATGCAGGCTCAGGGCATTAAGGCTATCTTCCTTCAGTACTATACAAAAGAATGGTCTCAGGTTCACAACGCAGACTTTGCAATCGCAAGGGGCCTGACAGGAAGAACCGACGACCTCCACGATCTTGGAAGATACAGAAGATACACAGCCCTTGATTCAGATCTTCAGATCCCCAACCAGATGATCAAGTACCTGAAGTTCGGCTTCGGCTATGCCACAGATGAGATCTGTTACGACATCAGAGAGGGCAGATTCGACCGCGAGAACGGCAAGTGGTATGTGAAGGAGTACGACGGTCTTTGCGGCGAGAAGTACATCGATGCAGCCTGCAGATACCTGTCCATCACTAAGGAAGAGTTCTGGGAAGTTGTAGACAGATATGTCAACAGAGACCTCTTCGAGAAGGTGGACGGAAAGTGGACTCCCAAGTTCACGGTAGGTGAGGATTACGAGTCCTGATCATATAACGAAATCTCTTTGTGGGGAACAGACCTTGAAAAAAAAAGACTTAAAGTTTAAGAAAAACTGGTATTGGTACCTTACAGGAACACTGCTCTTTATACAAGCGGCAGTGTTCCTTGTATTTCGTGGAAACAGCTATCTGCAGATCCACGACAATCTGGACCTGTTCATGGGTCACTACGAGATGCTGAAAAAGGGAGGCCTGTGGTTTGCCCACGGCGTGGACGCGCCGATACTTCACGGCATCAGCAGGGATCTGTTCGGTTCCGAATTCAATCTCTACAATCTGTTCTATATCTGCCTTCCCGGCGTCTGGGCTTACCTTGCAGGGTACGCTGCGAAGATCGCCATCGGCATTTTTTCTTTTACACTTCTGTCAAAAGACATCCTGAAGGAGCGTTACAATACCTACAGGCCATTGGTGATCGTCATCGCCACGGCGTATGGCCTCATACCTGTATTTCCTACTTATGGTATCGCCTTCACTTCAGTTCCGCTGATCATTTATTTCATCAGAAGGCTTTATTTCGCAGGGACATTCAAAGAGAGACTTCCGTGGTATATAGCGGTATTCTGCTATCCGCTGGTGTCCTATTTTTCCTATCACGGATTCTTTATTCTGTGTTACATGTGTGTCGCTGTGATCATCCTTTGGATCAGGGACAAGAAGTTCCCCAAGAGCACTTTTGCATCCATTGTAATCCTGTCCATTGGCTATATCCTGTTTGAGTACAGGCTCTTTGGCGCCATGCTTGGAACCGACACCGTGACCATAAGGACCACAATGGACCACGGCGACCTGACTTTTGCCCAGGCCATGAAAACAGCTTTTGATGAGTTTGTGAACGCATCTTTCCATTCGGAGGATTCCCATACCTACATCGTTCTTGGAGTCGTGCTTGTTGCGATCGTGCTCATAAACGCAGGTCTCATCAGAGCAGGCCGTGCAAAAGACATCCTGAAGGAGCCTGTAAATCTTGTTATGCTGTGGATCATCTTCAATGTGCTGATCTTCGGCCTTTATCAGTTTGCACCCTTCAGACACTTATTTGAAATGATAGTTCCGCCCCTTACGGGCTTTGAGTTTGCAAGAACCGCATACTTCAACACATTCCTCTGGTATGCGGAGCTCCTTTTAGTCTGCATGAAGATGTATGACTACAGCAAAAAGAACCTTAAGCTCCTTGCCAATGTCATAGTCACCCTTGCAGTACTGGTGGTGATGTTCATGCCGCAGGTCTACAACGACTTCTACTACACCTGCTACAACCAGGCCTACAAAGTCCTGAAGCACAAGGAGACCAGCACCGTAAACTACAACGAGTTCTATTCTGTTGAGCTCTTTGAGAATATAAAAGAAGACATCGGATACGACGGAGAGTGGTCCGCATCCTACGGATTCCACCCCGCGATCCTCAACTACAACGGTATAGCCTCAGTGGACGGATATCTTGGCATGTACGCTCAGGAATACAAGGAGAAATGGCAGAAGGTAATAGAGCCTGCATTCCCGGGTTCGCCTTCTCTTGCCGACTACTTTGTGGGCTGGGGCGCCAGGGTAAACCTGATCTCCGCCAATGATGAGAATACCTACGCACCCCTCAGGGTGATGGATCCTGAGGACAAGCGCCTTGTCTGTGACCTCGACGAGCTAAGGAGTCTAGACTGCCGATATATCTTTTCCAGAGTGGAGTTCTCCAATGCGGGAGAGATTGGGATCAGGCTCATCGGAACCTACACTGACGGCAGCAGCCCCTACACAATTTATGTGTATGGTCTGTAATCACTTTATCTTGTGCATTTCATAACTTATAATTAAACATATGAGCATGAAAGGCAAAACGGGAAGAATTTACATCTGCCACACCTACTATCACGCCTATATCGCAGTGGTAAAAGAGCTGGTGAGGCGCCATGAAGACAACAGCGGTGCTGACATCATGCTGAGCACCATGTCCAATGACTTCGGAAATCTCAAGGAGAGACTTGAGAAGGCCGGGGTTTTTGGTCGTGTTTTTATGTTTGACGAGAAGGAAGATGTGACCAGCGATGAGGTAATGAGCTATCACAGAGATCGCGGGAATATTGTCGCAAACCTTCTGCAGAGGATAACTTACACGAAACTTTTGGGCAAACTTCAGGAGGAGCACATACCCACGGATCTTTCAGCGTATAAAGATGTATATGTTTTTTGCGACTCGGATCCTATAGGCTACTACCTGAATTACAAGAAGATTCACTACCACGCAGTGGAAGACGGCCTCAACTCCGGCAAGCTCGACGACCAGGCGAGGATCGCCAATAAGGGAGCCTGGCCTCTGAAGAAAGCTATGGCGGCCATGGGCCTTATCTTTATTGAGAGCGGATACAGCAGATACTGTATCGACTACGAAGTAAACGACATCAGTGTCAATCACAAGCCCCCGAAGAACATCGTGGAAGTTCCGCGAAAAGACCTGAACGACAAGCTTACGTCAGAGGACCACAGGATTCTGGTAGATATCTTTTTACCTAATAAAGAGCATGTCATCAGCCAGCTCCTGGGCGACAGCGAGACAGAAAGCGCCGGTGGAAAAATGCCCCAGGTCATGATCCTGACGGAGCCCCTATGCGAGATGGACGTCAGAAAGAAGCTCTTTGGCGACATAATAGACATGTACAGAGACGGCCACAGGGTCATAATAAAGCCCCATCCCAGGGATGTTCTGGACTATGAGAAGGAGTTCCCGCAGACCGTGGTCATCAGGGAGAAGTTCCCCATGGAAGTTCTTGGAGACGTGGAAGGCTTTGCCGTGGACAAAGTAGTATCTGTCATTACTCAGATGGACAATGTTTATTTTGCAAAAGAGATAGAATACCTGGGCCTGGATTTTCTGGACAAATATGAGGATCCCGCGATCCACAGAAAGACTGAGAACCTGGACTGAGATAAAAGAAATAAATACACTTCACAAGGAACGTAAGAGATGGCTGTTTACCTTAGACGAGCAAAAATGGAAGACGCCGAGGATATCCTGAGATGGCGAAACGATGAGGTCACCAGAGAGAACTCTTTTAACAAGGAGAAGATAAGTCTTTTGTCCCACATCAAGTGGCTTGAGAGAAAGCTGGGACAGGGCGACACCTACATGTTCATCGCCATGGACGGGGATACGAAGGTCGGAAACATAAGAGTAGACGTCCTCGAGGACACGGGGGAGATCAGCTACATGGTGGCTCCCGAGCACCGGGGCAAGGGCTACGGAAGCCTGATGATAGGCCTTGTGGAAAAAGAGATGCCAAAGGATGTAAAGTCTCTGATGGGGCTGACGCTGAAGACCAACAAAGCCTCAGGCAGATGCTTTGAGAAGAACGGCTACACAGCCTCGGATGCAGGGGATGCCCTCTGCTACTCCAAGGGTATTGTATAAAAGAAAGGTTTTGCAAACGTGACAACTACATTTAACAAGAAATTTAAGATAGGAAACAGGATGGTGGGCGAGGGCGAGCCATGCATGATCGTGGCCGAGCTTTCAGGCAACCACAACGGAGATTACAACAGAGCGATTGAGATAATCCACGCAGCAAAGGAAGCAGGGGCGGACGCCATCAAGCTGCAGACCTACACCGCAGACACCATTACGATCGACTGCGACAAGCCATGTTTCATGACTCCCGGCGACGGACTCTGGGCAGGAAGGACTCTGCACAATCTCTACGAGGAGGCCTACACACCCTGGGAGTGGCATGAAGGTCTTTTCGCTGAAGCTAAAAAGCTCGGAATGGAGGCCTTTTCATCTCCCTTCGACCCGACAGCCATCGACTATCTGGAGAACCTGAACGTACCCGCTTACAAATTTGCAAGCTTCGAGATAGCGGATATCCCGCTGATCAGAAAAGCAGCAGCACTGCATAAGCCCATGATCTTTGCGACGGGCATTGCCTACGAAGAAGATATAAGGCTTGCCCTGGACACATGCCTTGAAGAAGGAAACGGCGATGTCATCCTTCTTAAGTGCGTCAGCGCTTATCCGACGCCGTACAATCTGGTGAACCTGAGAATGATAGATTCCCTCAAGGAGAAATTCGACTGCATGGTAGGTCTTTCCGACCACACACCGGGCTCTGTCATCCCCACGGGAAGCATGCCCTTCGGAGTAAAGATGATCGAGAAGCACCTGACCCTGGACCGCTCAGCAGGAGGCGTGGACGACGCCTTTTCCATGGAGCCCCGCGAGTTTGCCGAGATGGTAAAGAACGTCCGGATCCTCGAGGAAGCTCTTGGAAGCCGCGAGTATAAACTCACTGACAAACAGGTGGCTGAGAGAAGGCTCGGGAGATCTCTTTTTGTGGTAAAAGACATAAAGGCAGGGGAAGTGTTTACTCCGGAAAATGTCAGATCGATACGCCCGGCCGACGGAATGCATCCGAAGCATTACGAAGAAGTCCTGGGAAAAACAGCAGCCTGTGACATAGAAAAGGGAACTCCGCTCAGCTGGGATTTCATCAGATAAATCAAAAGGAAGAATGATGGAAATAGAAAAGAAACGCAGAAAAAAGAACAGACATGTACTGGCGCAAAATGGAATAGCGTTTATTCTGCTGCTCATAAGTATAGTTACCATAACGATAATATTTGTCTTCTTCATGGCGGCTGTGCAGATCATCAATGATGAAGGCACGTTTCTTTACGGCAATCAGCGCTCGGTAGCCGATGAGCTTGCCAAAGTGGAGAGCTATCCCTGGCTGGTGGAGACATGGAAAGAGCATTACCTCGAATATGACCGCACGCTTGAGCTCAGCAGCAGGGAGTTTATGGATTCGCTCACTTTTATCGATGAGCACGGAGGATATACCTTTGCCGGTTTTCCTATTGATGCTGTACAGGAATTGTCGCCTGAGGAACAGGAAGAATTTGCCAGAATTACCTATAGATGGCTCCTCAATGCGCTGAGCGAATATAACTCATTTCTGGATTATTCCGGATCAAAGGGGCCTGTAATCCTATACTGGGACGGAAGCGTGGGAAGGGTCCTGATGAACAGTGACGATGAACCGACTCTGGCAGTGGGCTCGGTGATCAACGACGATCTGGGTGATCCGGTCAATCTGCCGGAATACATCATGACAGAAGATATCATATCAGGACCATTGGCAATCGATTCTATATTCACATTCGCAGATGATCAGAAAAAGATCAACTATGCAGTGCTGACCAGAGCGTCAAGCGTAGAAGAGTCCACTTATATTATGACCTATGTCCCTACTGACAAGCTTCAGAAACACCCTCTGAGATATGTAAGGGAGACTCTTGGTGGTGAGCTTTTAGCTATCGTGTTAGCCTGCGGCATATTTATGGTGATCTTTTATCTGATCACAGTGCACCCTTTGAGAAAAGTACAGGACGGACTTCAGAAATATACAGATACCAAGGATACGGACAAACTTCTCAAAGATATGGAGAAGGTCCGGGCCAGAAATGAGATCGGGCGTCTCTCGGACGATATTTGCGACATGGCGACCGAACTGCGCGAATACAGCGTGGCGCTGGAGAAACAGGCCAGAACAGCTACTGAGCTTAAACTTGCCACTGAGATCCAGCTGTCAATGCTGCCCGATAAGTTCCCGACTGCCGAGGAGGAAAAGAGATTTGAGATCTATGCTTCGATGAAACCCGCCAAGGAAGTGGGTGGCGACCTGTACGACTTCTTCTTTGCCGATGACGATCACCTGGTACTGGTGGTGGGAGACGTTTCCGGCAAGGGAATTCCCGCGGCTCTGTTCATGATGATGGCGAAGACCATGATCAAGGACAAGACTCTGCCGGGGCATAAACCGGGCGAGATCATTAAAGAGATCAATGAGGGATTTATTGAAAACAACAGGGCCGAACTCTTTATAACCATCTGGTTCATGGTTGTGGAACTGTCCACCGGCAGGTGCATTGAGGTGAATGCAGGTCACATGAATCCTGTTCTGATGCGCTGCGGCAGAGACTATGAGATGGTGAGATACAATCACTCCATGGTCGTGGGAGTTATGGAGGGCATGGAATACGCAGAGCGGGAATGGGAGCTGAAACCCGGAGACAGGCTCTTTGTTTACAGCGACGGAGTCACTGAAGCAGAGGATCAAAACGAGACTCAGTTCGGTAACGACAGATTAGTGGAAGTCCTCAATGGAATGAGGGATAAGTCCCAGAAGGAGATACTGGAAGAACTGGGCAGGATCCTTACGGACTTCTCAGGCGAAGACAATCAGTTTGACGATATAACCATGCTTGGATTTACATATTTCGGAGCGGAAAAAGAGTAGATGATAGGAATCAGGGCTGACGCCAACAGCATAGTAGCCTCAGGGCACATGATGCGCTGCATGACGATCGCAAAGGAGCTGACAGCTCTTTCGCGCGAGGTGGTCTTCTTTGTGGCAGACTATGAGTCGAAAGCTCTTTTTGATGCCTTCATGAAAGATGCAGACGACGTAGAAGTGGTGGTCCTTGGCAGCAACTGGCAGGACATGGAAGGAGAGATCCCGCGGCTTACAGAGGAGATGGAGAAAAGAAATGTCGATACTCTTTTGGTGGATTCCTATCGGGTGACAAAAGAGTACTTTTCACTTCTGCCTGAGAACTGTCGCATCGCTTACATGGATGATCTTGGAAAAGAGCCTTATCCTGTGGATCTGCTGATAAACTACAGCGGCTACTACGAAGAGATTGGATATGACAGACTTTACAGCGGCGTCACTTCAAGAAGCGGAAGGCCGGTGGAATTTCTTTTAGGCCTTAAGTATGCGCCACTGAGGCAGCAGTTTCAGAGGGTTTTGGAAGAAATGGCGTCGGAGAAGACGCGTGACAATAAGGAAGATGCGCTGAGTATCCTTCTGACTGCTGGAGGAGCGGACATGAGAGCAATGCTTCTGTCGACCCTCCGGGCGGCAAAGGAAGCAGGACTTATAGGTGAAGGCACCTTACAGAATAAAACCATATGGCATGTAGTGGTTGGCAGTATGGTGCAAAACGCGGATGAGATCGGGGCTTTTGCAGAGCAGTATGAAAATGTATTGATACACAGAAATGTCACGGACATGGCAGATCTCATGAAGGAGTGCGATGTTGCGGTGGCTGCGGCGGGGACAATGCTGACGGAGTGCGCGGCGCTAAGGCTTCCTGTAATCTTCTATCAGGTAGCGGACAACCAGAAGTTCAACGTGGCGTTCTGGCAGAAGACCGGAGGCATGAGGTTTGCAGGCGATGTATCTTGTGATGATACGGGCGTTAGAGATGAGACTATAAGAGAGATACTTCGGGATTTGGCAGAACTTACGGAATTCAGAGAGGCGCTGGCTGAGATGAGGCAGTCCCTCGAAGGGCTGACGGATGCAAAGGGAGCAGCCAGAATAGCAAAAGCACTTGCTTTTTAAAAAGGACGGTAGGATATGGAGAAACTTGCGATGATAACTGCCAGGGGAGGCAGCAAAAGGATTCCCCGAAAGAACATTAAGGAATTTAACGGAAAGCCAATTATGGCTTATTCAATAGAGGCGGCTATCGGCTCCGGGGTTTTTGACGAAGTGATGGTCTCGACTGACGATGAGGAGATAGCTGAGATCGCCAGAAGATACGGCGCCAAGGTGCCATTTATGCGAAGCGCTGAGACTTCCAACGATTTTGCCACAACAGTGGACGTTATAGATGAAGTGATCCGGGAGTACCACAGCCAGGGAAGGGATTTTGATATAGTAGCCTGTATTTATCCTACGGCTCCCTTTATTACGGCAGATAGGCTCAAAAGTGCAGTGGAGCAGCTTGTTATCTCCGATGCTGACTCTCTGATCCCTGTGGTAAGGTTTTCTTACCCGCCCCAGAGGGCCATGGAGATCCACAAGGGAATGCTGGTGTTCAGACAGCCCGAGAATCTCTCGGTGAGATCCCAGGATCTTGAGCCCCATTATCACGACGCCGGACAGTTCTATGTAATGAGGACAAAGAGCTTTTTAAAGAATCACGGGATCATGGTGGGAGACATTCTTCCCATGGAGCTTTCGGAGCTGGAGGTGCAGGACATCGACAGCGAAGTGGACTGGAAGCTGGCTGAGCTAAAGTATCAGCTGGTTTCGGCCGATATACAATAGGAAATAATATTACCCTTTTAAAACTCAGGGCTTTGAGTTATAATGTCAAATGAAATTATAGACTCTATTGTATTATTATCCGCATTTATGCGCTTTTGCATATGCATTTGAAAGGGGTAATCGTAAATTATGCAGTACGCAGATATAGGAATTGATTTGGGAACAGCGTCTGTCCTTGTATATATAAAAGGAAAGGGAGTTGTTTTAAAAGAGCCCTCAGTTGTGGCTTATGACAGAGATACAGAAGAGATCAAGGCCATCGGTGAGGATGCAAGACTCATGCTCGGACGTACACCGGGCAATATTGTTGCGGTAAGACCTCTGCGCCAGGGCGTTATCTCCAACTATAAGATCACAGAGCAGATGATGAGATACTTCATCAAGAAAGCTATCGGACGCAGAATCCACAGAAAGCCTTTCATAGCTGTATGTGTTCCTTCGGGAGCAACAGAGGTTGAGAAGAAGGCCGTTGAGGATGCAACAAGACTCTGTGGCGCAAGAGATGTTAAGACTATCGAGGAGCCCATCGCAGCAGCCATCGGCGCAGGTATTGATATCACAAAGCCCTGCGGAAACATGATCGTTGATATAGGCGGTGGTACATCTGATATAGCAGTTATTTCCCTTGGCGGAACCGTTGTCAGCACCTCTGTAAAGGTTGCAGGCGACGACTTTGACGAGGCTATTGTCCGTTACATGAGAAAGAAACACAACCTTCTCATCGGTGACAGAACTGCAGAGGACATCAAGATCAAGATAGGATCGGCATATCCGAGAGCTGAGAGCGACTTCATGGATGTCCGCGGAAGAAACCTGGTGACAGGTCTTCCCAAGACTGTAAAGGTTTCATCTGAGGAGACAGAAGAGGCCCTTAGAGAGCCCACATCCCAGATCATTGAGGCTATCCACAGCGTTCTGGAGAACACTCCTCCCGAACTTGCAGCGGATATCGCCGACAGAGGAATCGTACTTACAGGCGGCGGAGCGCTTCTCCGTGGCCTTGAGGATCTTATTTATTCAAAGACCGGCATCAACACCATGACAGCCGAGGATCCGATGACAGCAGTTGCCATCGGAACCGGAAGGTACGTAGAGTTTATCGCCGGTTACCGCGAGGACTGATAATTATCTATTTTGCGCCGCTCACGGAAAGAGCGGCAGGAACTACAAGGATGGACAGAGGTATCTTGTATGGTTAAAGGTCTTTACACTGCTTATACAGGGATGATCAACGAGCAGCACAGGATGGACGTGCTCACCAACAATCTTGCCAATGCCAACACCAACGGTTACAAGAAGGAAGGCGCAACTTCGCAGTCTTTTTCTGATCAGCTTGCGCTCAAAATCAAAGACATTACTGATGCCCCGTTCACTGCCCGTGGACTGGGCATTATTAATCCCGGTGTCAAGATCGGCGAGGGATATGTGGACTGGACGGAAGGTCCCATGAAGGAGACCGGAAACACCTTCGACATAGCCATCGGCGGTTTCGGTTTCTTTGGTATCGAGTACGGCGTAAAGCAGCTAGGCGAAGAGACGGAAGAGGAGGAAAACACCATCCCCGGTCTTACAAACGACTGGAGGATGAACCGCTACCGAAGCGAGAGGGCCATGGCAGCCTACAAGGCAGGAAAGCTGACTGTTGACGAGCTTCAGGAGAACGGTCTCACACAGCAGATCATGTACTCCAGAGACGGAAACTTTACCCTTACCAGTGAAGGCGTTCTTGTTACTCAGGACGGAGACTTTGTTCTGTCAAGTGACGGCGGTCACATCGAACTTGACCCCAATCTTCCTGTTCAGATAAGCACTAACGGTGAGATAGTGCAGGACGGAGAAGTTGTTGCCACTATCGGCGTATTTGACTTCGAAAAGGTAACTTATGCGGATGGCCGTTATACTTACAACAATCTGCAGCACTATGGGGAGAATTCCTACATTCCGATAGACGATGCGGAAGCGGTTGAAGCCACAAGCCAGGTATACGCAGGATTCCTGGAGCAGTCCAACGTATCTGTAGTGGATGAGATGGTTCAGATGATCGCGGTGCAGAGAAACTACGATACCAACCAGAGAGTGATAACTACAATCGACGACTCGCTTGACATCGCAGTGAACCAGCTCGGACGTCTGTCATAAAGTTTATAAAATTTTAATAATTTAAGTACCACTGTAAGACGATAAATAAACAGAGAGAACATTTATACATAAAAGTCACGGAGGACGACATTTTCACCAGGGGCAGGGAAGCTTAAGAATCCCCGGGTGAAACGGAGGTGACAAATGGTCAGAAGTTTATGGTCAGCAGCTACAGGAATGAACGCGCAGCAGGTGAACGTGGATACCATATCCAATAACCTTGCCAACGTTAACACAACAGGTTACAAGGCACAGGGAGCGCAGTTCAAGTCTCTTTTATATCAGGAGTTACAGACAGTAACTACCACAGCCAACGGTGCACCAAAGCCCACCAATTCCCAGGTTGGACTTGGCGTTCGCACGTCAACTATCAATCAGTTCTTTTCCCAGGGATCTTTCCAGACAAGCGATAACCCGGCAGCGCTGGCAATAAGCGGTGACGGTTTCTTCAAGTACCAGGGAACTACAGAGGGAGAAGTTTACTACACAAGAAACGGTAACTTTACCTGGGCTCTGGATGACGCGAATGGACTTGTTCTCACAACAGCAGAGGGCAACAAGGTGCTCAACGCCAATGATCAGGAGATCACGGTAGCCGGCAACATGGTGGCTTCAAGAATAAGCATAGGCGGCGACGGAATGATCTACTATCCTGACGCAGAGGGCGTTCCCCAGCAGGTTGGCGGCCCCATCGGCCTCTGGCAGTTCCCCAACAGGGAGGGACTTCAGAGAGTTGGAAGTGCAGCCTGGCAGGAGACCGCAGCCAGCGGAGAAGCCATCAATGAAGTTAACGGCGGAGCTGACATCAAGCGAAGCGAGATCGTTCAGGGATACCTTGAGGGCTCCAACGTAAATGTCGCAACTGAGATGGTTAACCTCATCGTTGCACAGCGTGCCTACGAGATGAACTCAACAGCAATTCAGACCACAGATGAGATGATGCAGACGGCTAACTCTCTTAAGAGATAAAAGGTAAATAAGTATGGCAGGATATGATCTTAGCGGAATCAACGCTTCGGCATTAACTGAATACGCAATGCAGGAGAGCAAGAATGCCAGCACGATAGCTCTGCAGAAAAAGCTTGAGAACACGGCGCAGACCAAGAGTCCCAAAGATGACGAGCTGTGGGAAGCCTGCAAGAGCTTTG
>JAEEGF010394558.1_pt1 | contig 11981 bp, 9 predicted proteins | sample 9134171 | NCBI WGS metagenome assembly JAEEGF01 (sample SAMN16246542, study PRJNA631951) | gut metagenome | biome: gut microbiome; feature: rumen; material: AP-attached | host: Bos | place: Iran: Karaj | collected 2018-10 | reverse complement strand
CACTCCGACTCAACCGTACTCTCAACTTTGATCCGAAGACGCAGACCTTCATCAATGACGATGAAGCCAACCGACTCGTCAACCAACCAATGAGAGGCGAATGGGCAAAGCTGATATAACAGCCCCTCTCCTAACCTCCCCCAAAGGGGAGGAACTAATGGTAAATGGTAAATAATTAAATCGTAAATGACAAGATGAAACGTACATTATATATTATTTTAGCTGCGATTTTGCTCAGTATGCCTTCCTTTGCACAGGATGCACGCAATCGCGCTACCGAGACCATCGTTCAGGATGTGCTCGCACTCGTGCCTATACAGAAACAGGCAGACTTCAATGCCGAGATGCAACCCCTGGTTCAGGCTGCTCCGAAGTCAATCACAATGCTTGCCGCAATGCTCAAACCCGCGACTCAACGCGTTAATGCAAAGGTGGAATACGTCATTCACGGAGCCGTTGCATTTGCAGGAACCAACGAAACTTGGGCAGCTAATGTACGCGAAGGCCTCAAGCAAGCCATCGCCGCACAAAGCGACAAGGACGCAAAACAATTCCTGGAGAACGAACTTCGACTGCTCTCGAAAGAAGAGGACGTCACCTACGTCGCACATCCAGCTTCGACACCTTATGCCAAAGCCTACGACAAACTCGTCAGCCTCGGCAGTAATGCTGGCAATGAAATCGTGAAAGCCGTCAAGAACAAGGACCATGCAATGCGTATGCAAGCACTGAAGTTCGCAACCGCAAAAGGCCTTGTAACAGACGAATTGGCTGCCAGCGTGACCAAGAAGTTCAAGTCTCTCAGCGAAGAGGCAAAGAGTGATGTCCTCTATTGGCTTGGCGACAACAAGGTGGCAAGCCAGAAGGCTTTCCTTGCTGACGTTGCTGCAAAAGGCGGCAAACCTGCAAAAGCTGCCATCGAAGCCCTCGGTAAGATTGGTGGAGAGGATGCCGAAAAGGCACTCATCGACCAGCTTGGCGGCGAGAACGATGCGGATGCTTTCCGTGCGCTCTGTTCTTTCCCTGGCAAGTTGAACTTGCTGGAGCCTCTGAAGGCTGCAGAAGGAGACAAGAAGATCTCTTTGCTGAAACTGGCTTCTGCACGTCGCTTCACCGAAGCTGCCCCTGAAATATTCAAGTTGACCATCGACAAGACTTACGGCGATGCTGCCCTTGATGCTCTGCCTGGCGTCATTACTTCGGAATTGGTAAAGCCTGCCATCGGAGCTTTGGCTATCGTCAAGGAAAATCAAAACGTTCCAAAGTGGGAGAAGGTTGCAACTGCAAGTCTGCAAGCACTGTCTGCCGACGATCAATATAAAGAGATCTCCGCGTTCGTGAAATCAGCTCAGGTTCCCAACAAGGAACGCCTTTATCCTTTGCTCGCCGCTACAGGAACTGACGCTTCCGTTGCTGAACTTGAAAAGATTGGTGATGACGCTGCCATCGAGGCCTTGGGTAAGAGTACAAACTACAAGGCTGCCAAACCTCTCCTCGATGCCGCCAAGAAGGGCAACGAAAAGGCTCTGAAGAGCTATGTCAACCTTTTAAACACCAAGGAACGCAACCTCGACAACCGTTCTGCAAAACTCAGTGAAGCCTTTGCTCTCGCAAAGTCTGTAGCCGACAAGAAGGACATCCTCTCGAAACTGGCAGGAACTCCGACCCGCAATGCTTTCCTGCTTGCCAGCAAGCAACTTGACGACAAGGAGCTCGGCTATACTGCAGCTACTGCAGCAAAGGAAATCATTACAAAGACAACTGAAGACATCGAGTACGACGTCGCTAAGTCCTGCCTCGAGAAGTGTATCAACATCTTCAAAGCAACTGGTGACGCCGACGACGGCTATGCAGTAGATGCTCTCCGCCAAAAGCTCTCGGAGATGACTCCAGTTGAGCCTTACGTTCTCTCTGCCGAGGAAAAGAAGCAGGGATTCGAGCTCCTGTTCGACGGCACGAACCTCGACAACTTCGTGGGCAACAAGGTGGGATATGTTCCCATCAACGGCTGCATCAACGTTACTGCCAACTATGGCAACGAGAGCAACCTTTATACAAAGAAGGAATATCGCGACTTTGTGTTCCGCTTCGAGTTCTGCTTCCTGCGTCCAGGTGTGAACAATGGTGTTGGTGTCCGTACTCCGATGGGTGTTGATGCTGCTTACGACGGTATGTGCGAAGTGCAGATCCTCGATCACGACGACCCCATCTATGCCGGTCTTCGCGAGTATCAAGTGCATGGCAGCGTGTATGGCGTCATTCCGGCAAAGCGCATCAAGCACAAACCTCTGGGCGAATGGAGCGAAGAAGAAATCCGTGTTCAGGGCAACCACATCACCGTAACTGTCAACGGAGAAGTCATTGTTGACGGCGATATCAAGGAAGCTTGTAAGGGACACAACGTTGCTCCCGATGGAAGCGACAACAATCCTTACACTGTCGACCACAGGAATCACCCCGGCATGTTCAACAAGACGGGCCACATCGGCTTCCTCGGTCATGGCGCAGGTTTGAAATTCCGCGCAGTTCGCGTACTTGACCTCAACAAGAAGAAATAAGGCATCGGAAAACTAGGCGTGGTTAAATCTCAAACGAGGCACGCCTAATTGGCAAACGTGGCACGTTAAGTTGGCGAACTTAACGTGCCACGTTTTTTACATAGACAAGTGTCCTTGATTCTCGAAGGCTATTCGTACAAATCCTCCGCTGTTTCTTGTTCAGGGACTTCTTCAGTTGGAGTCTCTTGTTCGACATTCTCCTCTTGTCCAAGAGAAAAGTCTGTTCCATCCGCATCATCAGATTCGGAGAAATTGTAATCGTAGGAAGTCGTGTCGGGCTGATGGTATGTATAGCCAAAGCCCGTCCACAAACGAGGATCAAGACCCTTTGCCGGTGGGAACTTTATGCGGTACTTGCTGAAGTTATCGTCAGATAAAACACTCTGTATGAACTCTCCGAAGATGGGAAGAGCCGTTTTGCTTCCTTGTCCAAGCTGTCCTGTACGGAAATGGATGCTTGGATATTCGCCGCCAACCCAAGCGCCACCAACAAGACCGGGAGTAACACCCACGAACCAGGCATCTGCATGATTGTTGCTTGTTCCCGTTTTGCCTCCAAACTCGGTATCAGCATAGAAAGGACGTATGTAGTTCCAAAGGCTGCTGGAAGTGCCGGAAAGTCCGCCCAAAAGCATCTTTTGCATAAGGTAAGCAGAACGATAAGGGATGGCTTTCTTTTCTTTCTTTTTCGCCTGATAAATCAGGTTTCCATCACGATCTTCAATACGTTCGACAAGCAAAGGCATACTGTAGCGGCCATCATTGGCAACTGTACAATAACTGTTGACAAGTTCCAGAAGGTTGACCTCACTACTGCCAAGCGTCAGGGAACGTGTTTCATTCAGTTTCGTCTTAATACCCATCGCATATGCAGTCTGGGCGATATTGTGAATGCCACACTCCATTCCCACCCGAACAGCTACAGTATTAACACTCATGGCAAACGCGCTCTTAAGGGATATCTCGCTGTTTGTATACACACCATTCGCGTTATGCGGAGCCCAGACCCTAGGTCTGCCGCCAATTGTATCAGTATATGAAACATAAGAATCGCGTCGATGGTCGATGGGATTGAGTCCCTGATTCATCGCCTCGGTATAAACAAAGAGCTTGAACGTTGAACCTGGTTGGTGAACTGCACGCACATTATCGACTTGCCAAGAACGGAAATCAATGTCTCCCACCCAAGCACGAACGTAACGAGTATCGGGCTCAATAGCCACAAAACCTGTGTGCATAAAGCGGAGCATGTAACGAACAGAGTCGATAGTGCTCATCTCCAACTCTAATGGACCATTATAACTGAAGAGGCGAACCGTATGTGGCTGGTTGAGATAAAACGCGATGGAATCGGCATTTTCTTTGTACTTCGCCTTGAGATACCTGCCATACGGCGAACGACGGGCAATGTTCTCAGCAAAATTGGGTATCTCTTGTCGCTGAGCATTCTGCCAAGGATTGGTGTGTCCCCAATGTTCGTAGAAGCGCTTCTGAACAGCCTGCATTTGTTTCCTAACAGCCGCCTCGGCATAAGCTTGCATTCTGGAATCAATGGCGGTATAGATACGAAGGCCATCAGCATCAAGGTCAAGTTTGTTTATGGCATCGTATCCGGGCACATATCCCTCGGTACAAAGGGAATCGATGTAGATTTTGAGAGCCTCTCGGAAGTATGGAGCCATTCCATCTTGATAACTTTCTGTGGTACGAACCTTCATGGCAATGGGCAACGCAAACAGGGAGTCAAGTTGTGCCGGCGTTGCTTCTTGACCATCAAAGAATATGTGATGATGATCATAGACGAGTTGCAAGACTGTATTTCGCCGTTGTAAACTGTTTTCGGGGTTGAGTCGAGGACTATAATAGCTAGTCGCTTTGAGCAATCCAACCAAGGTTGCGGCCTGCTCGTAGGTAAGAGCATCTGGAGTTGTGCCGAAATAAGTTCGCGCTGCTGTCTTGATACCATAGGCATTGCTGCCAAAGTCAACAGTGTTCAGATACATCGTCAGAATCTCTTCCTTCGAGAAAATCCACTCGAGTTTCAAAGCCACGATCCACTCTTTAGCCTTCATGACAAGTATCTTAATGCCGGGAATGCGACCAAGTATACCTGTTGAATATTTCGTACGTACACGGAAAAGGTTCTTGGCTAGTTGCTGAGTAATAGTGCTGGCACCTCGAGCATGACCCTGTACAATGTCCCTGCCTGCAGAGAAAAGCCCGACAACGTCAATGCCATTGTGCAAGTAGAAACGCTCATCCTCGGTATCAATAAGTGTCCTAATCAGGATAGGCGAAATCTCTTTATATGTAACGGGCGTTCGGTTCTCATTAAAATATCGTCCCATCAGCACCCCATCACAAGTATAAACCTCTGATGCTTCGTTGACTACGGGATCTTCTATGTCAGCAAAACCCGGAGAACGACCAAAGAGATAGCAGAAGTTACAATCGACGGCGACAAGGAACAAGATGACAATTAAAATAAATGTGGCAAACCAAACGGCAACCTTCTTGTACCACGGACCTGAATATAATTTACGAAAAAAGCCCGCAATCGGAACTATTAAGCCTTTTGTGTTCATCGTTCTTTAGCTAATTATTTGAAAAATCTCCTCTTTTTGATCAGGATGAAACCACTTTATCTCGTTGTCATGAGCAAACCACGTCATCTGTTTCTTTGCATAATCGCGCGTATTCTTCTTAATCTTCTCAACCGCAAAAGGCAGTTCCCATTCGCCATCAAGGTAGCGAAATAGCTCTTTGTAGCCAACCGTATTAAGGGCATTCTCGTGGCGAAAGGGATAGAGTCGGCGCGCTTCATCAAGTAATCCTGCATCCATCATGGCATCCACTCGACTGTTAATTCGCTCGAAGAGTTCTTGACGTTCACGCTTCAAACCAATTTTGACAATATGAAAAGGACGCTGTTTACGTTCTTTTGTCAGGAAGGAAGAATATGGACGCCCCGTCGTATAACAAACTTCCAAAGCATGCACGACGCGCTTGGGGTTGCGAGTATCAGCCGAATAATAGTATTCAGAATCAAGTAGACGCAGCTCATTTCGCAACTCATCAATGCCACCATTCATCAATCGTTCACGCAATGTCTCGCGAACCTCCACATCAACAGATGGAATATCATCTATCCCATTACATACGGCATCAAGATACATCATGCTGCCACCCGTAAGCAACAAGGACCGATGACTGCTCTTAAGCCGTTCCATTAGTGATAGGACATCCTGCTCATATTGGGCTGCGCTGTAATAAGAACCGATGTCGTGTATGCCCACAAAGTAATGTTTGACACGTTGTTGTTCTGCCGTAGGGGCTGCTGTGCCTATTTCCATACCACGATATATCTGCCGACTATCGCAGTTCAGGATAGGACTCCCGAGCTTCTCAGCTATCTGCAGGGCAAGTTCTGTCTTACCGACAGCCGTAGGGCCTAACAGAACATATAGTGTCATTACTCGTCTATCTCGTAGCCTTCAAGGTCGAGTTCTTCCTCCTCGTAGCCCTCATCGCCATAGAAACCCTCTTCTATTTCCTCCTGTTTCTCTGTCGAATCCTCCTGCTGCTCTTCCTCTTCTACGAGAGATTGCATTGGAGGCAAGCCATGACGACGATTTACAATAGCTTTCTTCTCTGTTCTGCCAAAGACATTCTCCGTAAGTTCCATTAGGAAGAAACGCTTCCCTTCAGGATCAAAAACGTATGCCAAACGCTGACCTTCCTCTTCGAGGAAATCACTAATGCTGGTGTCGGACATTAAATTGAGGTCCTGGTCGTAACCCATCTCCTCGCTGTCGTGAAGAGAAATGCGTTGTTTGACGCGCCAATCATCATCGCAAATAAGGAAACATTGCTTTTGCTGTTCATCGTAATTGCAGTCATCCAAAATAAGTTTGTGCAACTCAAAGAACTTGGCATCGCTGTCAATGAGTATCTCTCGAACGAAGTCTTCCTTCTCTTGGCTAAATAATGTAAGCTTGAGTGTCATGGTCTGTTGTTTATCTAATGAAACCTCGATCGCTGTTTCGGATAAAATCGAGGATATAATCTATCTCTGGGCTCATGGGAATCTCCTGTTCTACACGGGCAAGAAGTTCGTTCAACTTACCTGTTCCTTGCAGGATGATTTGGTAAGCCATGTGTATGTTATTGATAAGGTCGCGGTCAAACCCACGTCGACGAAGCCCAATGGTGTTCAATCCGCAAAAAGCCGCAGGCTCACGAGCCACAAGGCTGAAAGGCAGAACATTCTGCGAGAAACGTGTACCACCACCTACCATCGTGTAGCTGCCTACACGACAGAACTGATGCATCAACACATTGGCGCTCAAAATAGCGTTGTCATCAATGACAATCTCACCCGCAAGTTTCGTGCCATTGCCTATGATAACACCATTCCCAACGATGGCATCGTGTGCCACATGCACGCCTTCCATCAAAAGGTTGTCGTTGCCGACAATGGTTCTACCCTTTGCAGCAGTGCCTCGATTGATAGTGACATTCTCGCGAATCTTGTTGTTGTTTCCTATCTCCGCAGTTGTTTCTTCGCCTCGAAACTTGAGATCTTGTGGGATTGCACTGATGACAGCTCCAGGGAAGAAGATATTTCCATTGCCAATGCGAGCCCCACAAAGCACCGTCACACTATTCATCAAAGTATTGTCATTACCAATAACAACTCCTTTATCAATATAGCAAAACGGACCTATCTCACAGTTCTCGCCAATGATGGCTTCAGGATGAATATATGCCAAAGGACTTATCATAACGTTTACTGTTTATTATTAATGACTTGGGCAGTGAAGGTTGCCTCTGCTACACAATTCTCGCCGATAAAAGCATAACCTTGCATCGTACCTATGTTATGGCGAAGAGGCGCAACTATTTCAACTCGGAATACCAGTGTGTCTCCTGGCGAAACCTTCTGTCGGAACTTGACATCATCTATTCGCAGGATATATGTACTGTAAGTGTTTGGCTGCTTGTCGTGCAGGACGAACAGGCCTCCTGTCTGCGACAGAGCTTCTATCAGCAGGACACCAGGCATTACAGGTTCATCTGGGAAGTGCCCCTGGAAGAAAGGCTCGTCGTTCGTCACATTCTTGACTGCCACGATATAGTTTTCCTTTATGTCTATAACCTTGTCAACCAAAAGCATCGGATAGCGGTGAGGCAACAATTGCTTAATTTGGTTCACATCCATGAGGGGGGTCTGATTGGGATCATACTTCGGAGCCTGCACTTCGTGCTTGCGTATCTCCTTACGCATCATCCGAGCAAACTTATTATTTATGGTATGTCCTGGACGAGTGGCAATAATGCGCCCCTTTATGGGCCTGCCGATAAGTGCCATATCGCCTATGATGTCGAGCAACTTATGGCGAGCCGGCTCATTATCCCACACTAAAGGTTTGTGCTGAATATAACCAAGATCTGAGGCATCATGATGTTCAGCTCCGGTCAGCTTGCAAAGCTTATCGAGATTTTCCTGTGTGGTCTGACGTTCATATATAACAATAGCATTATCCAAATCGCCACCTTTAATAAGACCAGCCAAGAGCAATTGCTCTATCTCGCGAACGAAGACGAAAGTACGAGCAGCTGCAACCTCTGTAGCGAACTTATCCATACTGTCGAGCGTAGCAAACTGACTGCTGAGAACCTTACCGTCGAAAGCTATCATACTCGTAATGGAGAAGTCCTCATCGGGAAGCAATGTAATGCAAGCGCCTGTCTTGTCATCACGAAACTCCATCTTCTTCGTGATATAATAATAGTCTTTGGGAGCATCCTGCTCACACAAACCGACACGCTGAATCTCACGCACATAGGGCTCCGCACTACCATCAAGAATGGGGAATTCTGGTCCGTCGACTTGAATAAGCACATTGTCAATACCCAATGCATAGAATGCTGCCAAAGCATGCTCTACAGTACTGCATCGCATCTCACCTTTTCCAAGAACGGTGCCACGTTGTGTGTCAATCACATTCTCTGCCACAGCATCCATGATGGGTTGCTTAGGCATATCAACTCGCTGTATTTTGTAGCCGTGTCCTGCTGGTGCAGGCAAAAATGTTACAGTCAGTTTTAATCCTGTATGGAGACCTTTTCCACTGAGCGAGAAACTCTCTCTTAAAGTATTTTGCTTTAACATTATTATTCCTTTTTTGCGAGTTCCAGTTGCTCTTTAAGCATCTTTATCTCTTTTTTCATCTGGTTCATATCTGCCCAAATATCAGGCAAATTCTTGAAGATTGCGCTGCTCTTCCAGAAATTACGCCCTTCGATGGCAGGTGTTCCCTGTATGGCAGCACCTTCTTTCTTGACGCTATTCGGAATACCAGCTTGAGCTCCAGCCATCACACGATTGGCAATGGTTGCATGATCGGCAATGCCAACCTGCCCGCCAAACATGCACCATTCTCCTATCTTCGTGCTTCCTGCAATGCCAACCTGTGCCGACATTACAGTGTGGCTGCCTATTTCGTCATTATGGCCAATCTGTACCAAATTGTCTATCTTCACGCCGCTATGAACTATGGTAGCTCCCATGACGGCTCTGTCCACACAACTATTGGCACCAATCTCAACGTCATCTTCAATGATGGCGATGCCGATCTGAGGTATCTTCTTGTAGCCTTCCGCAGTAGGTTCGAAGCCGAAACCATCGGCACCAATGACACAACCGGCATGAAGGACACAACGATTGCCAACGATACAGTCGTGATAAATGACCGCATTACTGTATATCTCTGTGTTTGCTCCTACTTTAGCGTTCCTGCCTATCGTAACATGAGGATGAAGGACGCATCCGTCGCCTATCTCCACACCCTCGGCAATAGCGACAAAAGGACCGATGTAGCACTTCTCCCCTATCTTTGCCGACGGATCGATGAAAGCGAGGTCGCTGATGCCTTCCCGTTTTGGCTTCATGCTTTCGTATATCTGCAAGAGCTTTGCTACTGCCTCGCGAGCATTAGGCACCTTGATAAGAGTAGCTTTTACATCCTGCTTAAGTTCAAAATCCTGATTGACAAGTATCACACTACTTTCTGTCTCGTAGAGATATCGTTCATACTTCTGATCATACAGGAAACTGATGCAACCTGGCTTTCCTTCTTCTATCTTGGCGAAGTTGTTGACCTTTGCATTGGGGTCACCTACGATGGTGCCACCTATCAGTCCTGCTATCATTTGTGCCGTAAATTCCATATCTTTTCGTTTATTTGAGGAGCAAAGCCATCTGTTCAGCCATCTCCTTAGCCTTCTCGGCGGCTACGTTTGCATAGTTCTCTGTCTTGTCGGCATAGATAATGGCGCGGCTGCTGTTCACCAACAAACCGCAGTCCTCTATCATGCCATACTTGCATACCTCTTCGAGGCTGCCGCCCTGAGCACCCACACCAGGCACAAGCAGGAAAGCATTCGGCGCAACCTTACGAATGTCTTGGAACATCTCGCCTCTTGTTGCACCCACCACATACATCATATTCTCGTCGTTACCCCACTCCTGACTCTTTCGGATGACCTTCTCGAAGAGTCGTTCGCCATCCTTATCTTCTGTGAGTTGGAAGTCGAACGAGCCTTTGTTGCTTGTCAGAGCAAGCAGGATGACCCACTTCCCTTCATAGCCTTGTATGAAAGGCGTCACACTGTCCTCACCCATATAAGGTGCAACAGTCAACGCATCCACATCATATTCGCCGAAGAAGGTGCGGGCATACATCTGGCTGGTGTTGCCTATGTCTCCTCGCTTAGCATCGGCAATGATAAATTGCTCAGGATAATTCTGTTTCAAATACTTGACTGTCTTCTCGAACGCCATGATACCTTTCACGCCGAACGCTTCGTAGAAAGCGAGGTTGGGCTTGTATGCCACGCAATAAGGCGCTGTCGCGTCGATGATGGCCTTGTTGAAGGCGAAGATAGGATCATCTTCCTTTAGCAGATGCTCTGGTATCTTCTTCAAGTCGGTATCAAGGCCGACGCAAAGGAAGCTCTTCTTCCTTCGTATGTTTTCTATGAGTTCTTTTCTTGTCATTTGTTAAGTTTCTTTATGATGCGTCTTATTAAGCCTATCACTACGGCTGCTGCCACAGCAATAACTATCCAGACTCCTAAGAAAGTCCATCCGTTTTCTCCCCACCCGAGCCATTCCTGTACGGCTGGAGTAAGCAGTCCCGCCACAACTATTGCAACTAAGTCCGCCCAATGCTCCGTAAGGTCGGCCTTAATGCCGGCCCAAGTCCATTCTTGCTTTACATCATTCCAAAATCCCATATCTCTTTATAGCTCTGATTCTTTAAGCCTTTCAGCATTCTCGGCCACAATCAAGTGGTCGATGCAGTCTTGGATGTTGCCGTCCATGAAGGATGGCAGGTTGTAGATGGTGTATCCGATACGATGGTCTGTGATGCGGCCTTGCGGGTAGTTGTAGGTACGTATCTTAGCCGAACGGTCACCTGTCGAAACCATTGTTTTGCGCTTTGACGCTATGTCATCGAGATATTTCTGATGTTCCTTATCATAGATAAAGGTACGAAGTCGAGCGAGAGCCCTTTCCTTGTTCTTCGGCTGGTCGCGCGTCTCAGTACATTCCACCAGGATTTCTTCGTCCTGATTGGTGAAAGGGTTGCGCCAAATGTATCGTGCACGAACACCCGACTCTACCTTGTTGACGTTCTGACCGCCAGCACCGCTGCTTCTGAAGGTGTCCCACTTGATGGCTCCTTCGTTGATTTCCACATCGAATTCCTGAGCTTCAGGCAATACGGCAACAGTTGCAGCAGAGGTATGGACGCGGCCTTGCGTCTCAGTAACTGGCACTCGTTGAACGCGATGAACGCCACTTTCGTACTTCATGATGCCGTAAACGCCTTCGCCCGTCACGGAGCAGACTATTTCCTTATAGCCTCCGACGGCTCCCTCGCTGTAGCTGCTGACTGCCATCTTCCAGCCTTTCATCTCGAAGAACTTCGAGTACATGCGGAAAAGGTCACCCGCAAAGAGCGCAGCCTCGTCGCCACCAGTTCCACCTCGAATCTCGAGAACTATGTTTTTGTCGTCTTCGGGGTCGGCTGGTACAAGCAGAAGTTTTATCTCTTCCTCCAGTTCGGGGATGCGCTTCTCGCTTTCCGAGAGTTCTTCGCGCAGCATTTCCTTCGTCTCGGCATCTTCCTCGATGGCGAGCATTTCCTTTGCATCGGCCACATTCTGCAGGCAACCGATGTATTCCTTGCGAGCCTCGACAATCTTGCCGAGGTCCTTATATTCCTTAGTCAGCTTGACATATCGCTTCTGGTCGGCAATGACGGCCGGGTCAGTAATGAGTGTGCTGACCTCCTCAAAGCGGCTGACGAGTCCGTCGAGCTTATCTAATAGGCTATTACTTTCTGCCATGTT
>JAEEGF011502143.1_pt1 | contig 11982 bp, 9 predicted proteins | sample 9134171 | NCBI WGS metagenome assembly JAEEGF01 (sample SAMN16246542, study PRJNA631951) | gut metagenome | biome: gut microbiome; feature: rumen; material: AP-attached | host: Bos | place: Iran: Karaj | collected 2018-10 | reverse complement strand
CTACCCAGAATACCAGAACGTCCGTCAAGGGTAACCGCAGCATCCTTCATGTGGACATGATATACGCGATCGATAAAGTCATTGAGGAACAGATGGGGCTTCATGCCTTGCCAGATGAGGTGACTGGGGTCAAAATTTAGACCGAATTCTTTGCGGTCGGCAAACTTCTCCAGCAGGCGTTTGGTGGAATAGTAATCGAATGCTATCTCGCCTGGATGTACCTCTAGAGCGAATTTGACATCATATTTCTTAAAGACGTCTAAAATGGGACTCCATAGCTCTACGATTCGGTTAAAGCCTGCCTCAATCATCTCCTCAGTTGTCTGGGGGAAAGAATACATATACTTCCAGATGGGGGATCCAGTGAAACCAGTGACTACGTGGACGCCAAACTTGGCAGCGACAACTGGCACCTTCATCATGGTATCGATGGCCCACTGCCTGATAGCCTCCGGATTATTGGCAAGGGCAGATGGTGCAAAATTATTCAAACGTGGGTCTGGGTCGTCGCCCACGCACTGCCCAATGATGTGAACAGCCAGGGCCGTCATGACCAGCCCGTTCTTTTTGAGGTTTTCCTTCATCCAGTTCACGTAACTCTCATCAGAGATTGCTCGGTCAACATCGATGCCGTTGCCCCAACAAGCCACTTCTAATCCGTCGTAACCCATTTTCTTGGCAAGCGTGCATAACTCATCAAATGGTATGTCTGCCCATTGGATGGTGCATAGTGTAACAAGGTGCTTTCCCATAATATTAGTATGTTTAAGTTTGATAAATACAAAGATAGCACAAAGAATTGTGCTATCCTTATTTCAGCCTATTTTTTTTTGATTTTTTTTAAGGGCTGTGGGTATCTATAAAGGCTTGTTATTTGCCGTAATAGCCTATAAATACAGGAGTACCCGTGCTACGCTCATTGATGCTATAAAAGAACGGACGGTCGAACTTCAATTCACGTGGCTGTGGGGGCTCATGCATATTGGCTCCTGCCCACATGATGTCTGTTACTGCTGCCGCTTCTACGCCTTCTTCATCCACTTTGATATAAGTCTTTTGCAAGATATCTCCACCTTTCTGGCTTGGCATTTTCTCCAGCATGTTTACGCCTAAACCTGCAAAATTAAGATTCGGATTGATGGCCTTTAATGCCTCTGGAAGTGAGTTGATGGTGTATTCCGATTCAAATTTAGGAAGCCACAACTGTAAGTCGTAAAGGTCGCCTGTCGCCTGTTCATTCTTCAAACTTTCAATAGCCTCCGTGATGCTATGTCCCTTCTTTGGCAGGAAGAATGACATGCTGAAAGAGAAAGAGTTAAATGGCAGGGTGATATATTCTAAGGCCTCTGTTTCGACAACTACCATCTCTGCATGTTTGTACATCATATCCACATCCTTCTTGCTACCATCGGCATAGTGGAAGTCCTCTTTCTTGGTCTGCTTTTTATCAAACTGAGCCTCCCATTTGCCATAGAAGTAAAGGGCATTGATCAAATAGAACAGATCCTCACTGCTGGTCCTATCGAGCAGTTTCGGAACGCGTTTATTGGTCTTTTCAGAGCACCAGGCGTTGATGGCATCCACCGTACTCTTCTTGCTGAAATCCACACCCTTTGTCTCGGCTTTATAAATGTCACCAATGGTTTTCGTGAAACTATTCACCACTTTGTAGTTCTTGTTGTACCAGAAAGAATTGGCACTTTTGAATACTGCATGATTGTCGTCTTGACTAAGTCCCTCCACCATTACACGGAAGTACTCGTTGATGTCGCCAATCTGATAGTCTTTCAGATTCATGGTTTCTCGAAGCTTATCAAAGGATTCTTCATCCAATCCATTGAGCAACATTCCTAAATCCACATTGAGACTGAAAGGTGAGATGAGGATATTCTCCCCTTTTTTCTTCAGTTGGTAAGTCTGTGAGAACAAGTCCCAAGAAAACGAACTCAGCTGTTGCCCCATCATCCGTTGTGTTTCCGTCAGATTGATGGCTTCAAAACGTGTCCAAGCCTCATCTGGATTGATATTCGGCTCAGGATTCTCAGGATCAATATTGTTTGGGAACAATGGTTCCTCATTGTGGCAAGCGCCTAATGTGAGGGCTGCCAACATCAGTGCAAAGAAGTGTTTTTTCATATGAAAGCATTTTAATGTTTTCTATGTAAACGCAAAGTTATAGAATCCTTGCATCGAAGATTGTTAAAAGTTGTTAAGCGGGGTGATGAGGTGATTGTTATAAGTCTATCCAAATGTTTTTGAAATGATGTAAAAATAGAGAAGATGGTGAGATAAAATTATTTTTCTAGTTAGGAAAAAATATTTTTCTAGTTAGCAAAAATAAAATCAAAGCTTATGATTGTGCAATCAAAGCCTTTAACTATGTAATCAGAGCTTATGATTATGTAATCAAAGGTTATGATTTGATTTTATCTGCTTAAACAGACAATTATGTATCGTTTCTTTTTGGTTTTTGTTCCGTTAGATATTATATAATGTATAGTTGTTTGCAGTTTTTTCATTTCTACATGCTTGAAACATGGCAAAATTTTGTATCTTCGCGAATTATTTGAAAGAAGTATGAAGAAAGACCGACCACTGATATTGATTTCCAACGATGATGGAGTGAACGCCAAAGGACTGAAGGAACTCATCCGTTTCCTCCGTCCTTTGGGTGATTTGGTAGTGATGGCTCCAGATGCCCCGCGCTCTGGTTTTGCATGTTCCATCAGTTGCTATGTGCCAGTGAGTTACGAATTGGTGCATGAGGAAGAAGGACTGGTCGTTTATAAGTGTTCTGGTACCCCGACGGATTGTACGAAACTGGCATTTTATTCCGTGCTTGATAGAAATCCAGATCTGGTGATAGGAGGTATCAATCATGGAGACAACTCATCGGTGAATGTGCATTATTCTGGTACGATGGGGGTTGTTATCGAAGGCTGTCTGCGTGGTTTCCCTTCCATCGGCTTTTCACTTTGCGACCATGATCTGGACGCTGATTTTGCACCATTGGAGAGGTATGTGCAGCGCATTACAAAGAAAGTGCTTGAAGAAGGACTTCCCTCACTGACGTGTCTGAATGTGAATTTTCCAAAGGCCTCGTCGTTTAAGGGCGTAAAGATTTGTCAGCAAGCTAAAGGACTTTGGATAAAAGAATGGATAAAGCGCGAAGATCAAGAGAGGCATGTGTTCGATATGGCTGGCGTATTCATGGATACAGATGCCGATTGTGAACTCAATGATCATTGGGCTTTGCGAAATGGCTATGTGGCCATTACGCCTACTACAGTGGATGCCACTGACTATGAGATGATTAAGCGGATGAACGACTGGTTTTAAGCAATGAAATACTACTTGATAGTTGGAGAAGCCTCGGGCGACCTTCATGCATCCAATCTGATGAGGGCGTTAAAGGAGATAGATGCGGAAGCAGACTTCCGTTTCTTTGGAGGCGACTTGATGGCTTCGGAGGGAGGAACCTTGGTGAAGCACTATCGAGAGTTGGCTTATATGGGTTTTATCCCCGTTCTTATGCATCTTCCTACAATCTTCAAGAACATGCGTTTCTGTAAGCAGGATATTGTGGAATGGGAACCGGATGCCTTGATTTTAGTGGATTATCCTGGATTTAATCTAAAAATTGCAAAGTATATCCATCGCCATACTTCCATTCCTGTGTTCTACTATATTTCTCCGAAAATTTGGGCGTGGAAGGAGTATCGCATCAAGAGCATCAAGCGCGATGTGGATCAACTATATTCTATCCTCCCATTCGAAGTGGACTTTTATGAAGGTAAGCACCATTATCCTATTCATTATGTAGGAAATCCAACACTTGATGAAGTGGCGCTTTACAAACATACTCATCCACAGAGTTTTGAGAGATTTGTTGCAAATAATAGCTTGTCAGAGAAACCTATTATCGCCTTATTGGCAGGAAGTAGGAAGCAGGAGATTAAGGACAACCTCTCACGAATGATAGAGGCCGCTTCTGTATTTGAGGACTTCCAATTAGTTTTGGCAGGTGCTCCAGGTATATCTCCTACATTCTATCAGGATTTCCTCCATGGAAAGAAGGTGAAGGTTGTCTTTGGAAAAACATATGAATTGCTTAACCATGCCTCTTATGCTTTGGTAACCTCTGGAACAGCAACGCTAGAAACGGCATTGTTCCGTGTGCCACAAGTGGTTTGCTATTATACTCCTGTAGGAAAGTTCATCTCCTTTATGCGAAAGTTGGTCCTAAGCGTGAAATACATCTCTTTAGTCAACTTAGTAGCTGGTCGTATGGTTGTTCAAGAATTGGTCGCAGATACGATGACTGTGGAAAACATGCGCAACGAATTGGATCGTTTAATACATGATAAAACCTACAGACAACGAATGCTGGAAGGTTATTCGGAAGTTGCCCAAAAATTAGGAACCACAGGAGCACCTCAACATGCTGCAAGTTTAATGACTGACTATTTGCTTAGAAAACGAAGCAGTACAGATAAATCACAGAAGCAGGGATAGCTATAAGAGAACTGTCAAATCTGTCTAGTAAACCTCCATGTCCAGGTAAGAAGTTGCCAGAATCCTTCACTCCCAATTGACGTTTCATTAAGGATTCTACCAGATCTCCCCAAGTCCCGAAGACTACTACTGTAAGAGCCAATCCTGCCCATTCCAAATAAGTCATAAAGGGGAAGAAGTACCCCAAAACAAAAGAAACCGCAAGAGCCACTACGCCTCCACCAATACTGCCTTCCCATGATTTCTTTGGAGAAATACGTTCAAACAAACGATGTTTTCCTATTAAGCATCCCACACAATAAGCTCCTGTATCATTCAGCCATAAGAAAATGAAGACAGACAATGGGAAGATAGGATTATAAACAATGTCTTCTGTCAAACCATTCCTTTGGAATCCCAAAATATTCAAAAGAGCAAAAGGCAAAGCTATATAAAGTTGGCTAAGCATGGAATATGCCCAGTTGCCTATAGGATTCTCCCGTTTCTGATACAGTTCTTTAATTAAAATGAAAAGCAGAAACGCCAGATAAGGCATGAAGATGCGGATTCCCTCTACTTCCATAGAATAAGCCAAGAATGCCAAGAACAGAAAAGCGGCTCCTAAAGATGTCAGGATTTTGCTGATGTAAACCTCCCCGCTCTGATTAACCAATTGGCCAAACTCAAACACGGTAAGCATGCTAACAAGAGCAAACAGAAATCCGAAGGAAAGAGGATTGTACAAGATACAGCCCACCATGATGACAACAAACAAAATACCTGTAATGGTACGTGTGAAGAAGTTTTTCATTGTTTGTCCTCCTCTTTATCTTTTTCCTCTGTTGCTGGTTCCTTTTCTTTCTCAGCAGCTTCCTTGTATTCCTTGGAAATCTCGTTGGCACTCATAATCTCTTCGGAACGTGAAGCCCAAGGACGTTTCCCAAAGATATGCTCCACATCCTCTGCAAAGATGACTTCCTTCTCTATCAGTTGCTGTGCCAATTGATTGTGTCCTTCTTGATGTTCGCGAAGGATGTTTTTGGCACGTTCATACTGCTCATTGATCATACGCTTCACTTCTTCATCTATCAGTTCTGCAGTCTTTTCGCTGTATGGTTTATTAAAGGCATACTCTTGGTTTGGATTGTAGTAGCACAAATTAGGAAGCTTGTCGCTCATTCCCATATAGGTAATCATGGCAAATGCCTGTTTCGTCACACGTTCCAAATCGTTCATGGCACCAGAGGAAATCCGTCCGATGAACATCTCTTCTGCAGCACGACCTCCCAAAGTGGCGCACATTTCATCGAGCATTTGCTCTTTTGTGGTAATCTGACGTTCTTCTGGAAGATACCAAGCGGCTCCCAAAGCCCGTCCACGAGGAACGATGGTCACCTTAATAAGTGGATTGGCATATTCAAGCAGCCATGAGATGGTGGCATGACCAGCTTCATGGATAGCAATGGAACGTCGTTCTTCCTCTGTTGTTATCTTGGTTTTCTTTTCCAAACCACCTACAATACGATCCACAGCATCCAAGAAATCCTGCTTCTCCACCACTTTCTTCTTATGTCGTGCAGCGATTAAGGCTGCTTCGTTGCAAACATTCGCGATATCTGCACCAGAGAAACCTGGAGTTTGGCGTGCCAGAAGATCCACGTCCACGTTCTTATCCATTTTAATCGGACGGAGATGTACACCGAAAATGGCTTTACGCTCATTCAAATCGGGTAAGTCAACATGGATTTGTCGATCGAAACGACCTGCACGAAGCAATGCTTGATCAAGCACATCCACTCGGTTGGTTGCAGCAAGAATAATTACACCACTGTTAGAACCGAATCCATCCATTTCAGTGAGCAACTGGTTGAGTGTGTTCTCACGTTCATCATTTCCACCCATGGCTGCAGCTTTGGCACGTGCCCTTCCCACAGCATCAATCTCATCGATAAACACGATGCAAGGAGCTTTCTCCTTTGCTTGTCTAAAAAGGTCGCGTACACGAGAAGCACCCACACCAACAAACATTTCCACGAAGTCGGAACCAGCTAATGAGAAGAAAGGTACATCTGCTTCGCCAGCTACTGCTTTGGCTAATAGCGTCTTACCTGTTCCCGGAGGACCCACCAGTAATGCACCTTTAGGGATCTTACCGCCCAATTCTGTGTATTTCTGAGGTTCTTTCAGAAATTCTACAATTTCTTGAACTTCTTGTTTGGCTTCAGAAAGACCCGCGACATCTTTGAAGGTAACTTTCACAGAATTGTCTTTCTCAAATAACTGCGCTTTGGATTTTCCCACACTGAAAATACCACCAGTGCCGCCAGCTCCACCACCCATTCTGCGGAATATCCATATAAAGAAAAGTACCGTAAGTGCCAAAGGCCACATTTGCCAAAGTAAGGTTCCAAGCGTATTCTGACGCTTCTCATAGCTGATGGAACCGTCATAATGCATTTCGTCTTTTTCTTTCTGGATGAATTCTCCTAAACTTTCTCTGGAAGGAGCTTCTGTGGAGATTATCGGATTACGTTTCGCACGCTCGGCATCCTCCTTGAATACAGTGTTGATATAGTCTTGTTTGATGTAAGCCTCCACCGTATTGTCATCGAATCCAACGACTTTGCTCACGTATCCATTTCTTATGTATTGTTGGAATTCATCGTATGTGACTACCTTTGATGCTGTTCCGCCTTCACTAGATAACCAGAGCAAGATAAGCATTGTTGCGATAATAAGATAAAGCCAGCTCAAGTTGAACTTGGGCATGTTAATCTTATTATTTGACTTGTTGTCTCTATTATTATTGTTGTTGTTCTTCTGTCTTTCCATAGTGTGTTATTCTGATTCAGGAACTTGTTCCAGTTTCGCGTCTGCCCAAAGGTGTTCCAAGTCATAGAATTCTCGAATCTCAGGCAGGAAAATGTGAACAATTACATCGCCATAATCCATAGCAACCCATTGCGCATTTTGAACTCCAATGGTAGCTAAAGGCTTCAATCCCGTTTCCTTCTGTGCAGTTTCTTTCACTGAGTCGGTTATTGCCAATAGTTGGGTAGGGGAGTTGCCTTGGCAGATAATGAAATAATTGCAGATAGTATCGTTAATGTCCGAAAGGTCTGCAACAACGATGTGACTGCCCTTCTTGTCTTGTATTCCTTTAGTAATTTGACGTATTAACTCTTTGGATATGTTCATTCCTTTTTTAATTCTTTATAATTATAATGAGTGCAAAGATACATTATTATTCTCTTTCTTCCACTTCATTTATAGAAAAGTGCTACATTTTTTATTTTTTTTATGTTCTATTCAAAAACGAAGAAAGATTTTTTGAAAAAATATCCAATAAAAAGTTTGCAATTAGAGTTTTCTTCGTATCTTTGCAACCGCAAAACGGAATTGGAGTATGGTGTAATGGTAACACTACAGATTCTGGTCCTGTCATTCCAGGTTCGAATCCTGGTACTCCAACCATAAAGCCCTGACGATTGTCGGGGCTTTTCTTATAAAAGAAATCCCTCCATTTTTATTAATTGGAGGGATTTCAATGATATGCGAATTATTTTATTCTTGTTCTCCTTGCTGCTCTAAGATATTCTTGTCCATTTCTCTGATTTTCTCTTCAGCCTCTTTGATATCTTCTTGCAGTTTTTCAACCTTTTTATTCAACTCGTCCAGTAAACTGTTGCCTTTCTTTGAAGAAGCCGTGAGGAAACCTAAGTTGTTCTGATAAGTAATCAGTTCGCTCTTCATGGTTTCGTAGTTGCGTACCAGTTTCTCGCGCTCCTTGTAAATACTTTGTACACCTTTATCCTGAGCATCCTTTACTGCAGACTTGAAGTTGCTGAACTTCTTGCCTACACTACTCATGTTGAACTGCTTGAAAGCATTGTCCACCAGTTCGTGATACTGCTTGTAAATTTTGTCTTTCTCTCTAAAAGGTACATGTCCTGTTTCATTCCACTCCTTCATCAAATCGCGTACCTTCTGTGCCACCTCAGAATCTTCTGCTTGTTGCTGCAGTTCCTTCAGTTGGCTGATGATAGCCTTCTTCTTTTCCAGATTAATCTGTTCTGTACTGCGTTGTGAAGAAGTAGCCTTTCCCTTCTGCTCGAAGAAATAATCGCAAGCGCCAATGAACTTTTTCCATATGGCATCAGAATATTTTCTGGCAACAGGACCGATCTCTTTCCACTCCTTCTGAAGTTTTACGAATTGTTCGCTGGTAGCTTTCCAGTCAGTGCTTTCTTTCAATGCCTCTGCCTTTTCTATCAGTGCACGTTTCTTCTCCAGATTCTGAGTCATCACATCCTTTGTCTCCTTGAAGAACTCAGCCTTTTTGTGGAAGAATTCATCGCAAGCTTTGCGAAAACGTTCGAATATCTTGGTATTCATCTTCTGAGGAGCAAAGCCTATGGTCTTCCACTTATTTTGCAAAGCGATGATTTCCTTTGTCTTGTTGTCCCAGTCAGAGAAGTTTTTCAGTTCGTTAAAGTCGATGCCTTCTACGATCTCGCAGATGACAGTTTTCTGATCCAAATTCTGACGTTCCTGTTCCTTTAATTGCTCAAAGTGCTTCTGATGCCTACGGTTAACGATGGTAGAGGCATTCTTGAAACGTGTCCAGATTTCCTCACGCAAGTCTTTTGCCACAGGACCCGTATCGCGGAACTCCTGATGTAACTTCTGCAACTGATGGAAAGCTGATACAACATCTTCCTCTTCGGTCAGACGTTCAGCAGCTTCGCACAGATGTATTTTGATGGCTTGGTTCTTCTTGAAATCATATTCGCGGAACTCATTGTTCAGTTTCAGCAGGTCATAGAATTTCTCTACGTTAAGCTGGTAGTTCTTCCAAAGCTCGTTGGCCTTGCCTTGAGGAATCAGAGTAACTTCGTTCCACTGCTGTTGAAGACGCTTAAACTCAGCATAGTTTTTATTAGGATCTTCCGTAGATTCGATGAGGTCTTTCAGTTCCTCGATGATGGAAAGTTTCACCTGAAGGTTCATCTCTTTCTGTTTCTCCAACACTGCATTAGTTTGGTTGCGCTTTTCTTTAATGGCAGACATGAGTTGCTTGAACTCCTCCTCCAAAGGATCGGGAGTAGGCAGGAAGTCGGCTTCTGCGCCACCGTTTGCGATGAACTGCTGCTTAGCTTCCTCAGCTTCAGAAACATGGATTTTGTAGAATGCCTGCTTCAGACCATCAATTTCTACTCTTGACGCGCTTTCCACGTCGTTTTCAATCTCTTTAAGCCTGTTCAAAATGTCTTCCTTGGTCAGTTTCTTCGCAGGTTCTGCGACAACTTCTTCCACTGGGCTTTCTACAGGTGCATCCACTGGTTGTTCTGGGATGTTGTTTTTCTCAATGTCCGTCATCTTTCTTATGTTTATTTTTTTTAACGGTTATACGTGACCTTTCGCCACAATCAGGCACAAATTAAAGGAATAAAAACGTTATTTCATACTTTTTTGTCATTTTTTTTCACGGATGTCCCCTATTTTATGTTGAAAAGCATTATTCTAAGCCAATACGGCAGTAATAGCCATGTAAATCAACATGCCCACGATATCGTTAATAATGGTCACGAAAGGACCAGTAGCGATGGCTGGGTCTATTTTCAGTCTTTCCATAATCAACGGAACCATAGCGCCGAAGAGCGAAGCGAACATTACTACACAGAACAAGCTCAGAGATACGGCATAAGTCACTGTGGCAGCACCTCCAAAGACCACAAAGTTGTAAATATATACCAGCAAGGTGATGATGGTGGCATTGAGCAGTGCCACGGTCGTTTCCTTGGCCACTTGCTTCCAAGTGTCCTTGGTGGTCAGAGAGTTGTTGGCAAGACCCTGTACCACGATAGCAGATGACTGCGTACCTACGTTACCACCCGTACCACCGATCAGTGGGATGAAGAGTGCCATCTCTGGATGCATGGCGAAAGTCTCGTCGAAGTTGCCAAGAATCAGTGAGTTGCCAATACCACCAGCGATACCGATGAGCAACCATGGCAATCGTGCAGAAGTCTGTTTGATGATGCTGTCGTCGGTCTCAATGTCTTGCGAGATACCTGATGCCAACTGATAGTCACGTTCCTGATGTTCACGCACCTGATCCATCACGTCGTCCACAGTAATCTGTCCAACAAGTCTGCCGATGCTGTCAATGACAGGAACGGCCACCAAGTCGTATTTCTCAATCACTTGTGCCACATCGTCCAGAGGACTGTCAGCATGCACGCAGATAGGATCTTTCTGCATCACGTATTTCACCTTAGAAACAGATGGTGAGGTAATCATCTTCTTCAATGGGAATACTCCTTGGAGGCGTTCATCGTCATCCACTACATAGACATAGTAGATTTCGTCCATATTCTCTGCTTGTTGGCGCATCTCACGCAGGCATTCGGGCATACTCCAGTTCTCATTTACCGTCACCATTTCCGTCTGCATGATACCACCGGCAGTATCCTCATCATATTTCAGCAAGTCCACGATATCGCCTGCTTGGTCGATATCTTCCAGATGCGAGAGTACCTCTTCCTGCTTCTCTTCGTCGAGGTCACGAATCATGTCTACGGCATCATCCGTATCCATGTAGTCCACGAAGCGCTTGGCAATGATTTCTGATGGTAGCTCCTCCAGAAAATCCTTACGCTCATCTTCATCCATTTCTGCCAATACATCGGCAGCAATCTCATTACCCAATTGTCGGAAGACGAAGATTGCTTCATCCTTTTCCAGTTCATTGCAGATTTCAGCAATGTCGGCAGGATGCAAATCAGCAAGCAGAGTCCTCAGCGTCTCTGCATCTTTCTTTTCTGAAAGGAGTTTGACCTTGTCGATATACTCCTCCATGTTCTTGAAATCCTCGTTTTCCATACTTACAACTGCGTTGCGACCAAGTTGGTCAGTTCTACAAAGTCCTGAACGCTCAGTTGTTCAGGGCGTTTATTGAATAAGGGCATCTCCGTGAGTGCGCACTTTTCTCCCAGCAGTGGCTTGATGCTGTTGCGCAGCGTCTTGCGTCGCTGATTGAAAGTGGTTTTCACTACCTGCTTGAAGAGAGCTTCATCACACCCTAAAGTGGTAGTGTCGTTCCTTGTCATACGTATCACGGCACTCTTTACCTTTGGCGGTGGATTGAATACGTTTTCATTCACCGTGAAAAGGTATTCCACCGAGTACCAGGCCTGTATGAGCACACTCAATATTCCAAAAGCTTTCGTGCCGGGTTTGGCAGCGATGCGTTCGGCTACCTCCTTTTGTATCATGCCCGTGCAACAGGGAATCAACTCCTTATTATCCAGCATCTTGAAGAAGATTTGACTGGAGATATTATAAGGATAGTTGCCCGTCAGCACGAAAGGTTTTCCGTCAAACAGCCTCTGAAGGTTCATGCGCAGAAAGTCTTCCTCGATGATGTCCTCATCAAGTTCGGGAAAATGCTCATGCAAATAGGCAATAGACTCAAAATCCACCTCC
>JAEEGF011751136.1_pt1 | contig 11983 bp, 10 predicted proteins | sample 9134171 | NCBI WGS metagenome assembly JAEEGF01 (sample SAMN16246542, study PRJNA631951) | gut metagenome | biome: gut microbiome; feature: rumen; material: AP-attached | host: Bos | place: Iran: Karaj | collected 2018-10 | reverse complement strand
AGCTGAGAGTGTACGCCTCTTGCAAAAGGAGTTGAAGGAGACAAAGCGTTTGATGAGCAAGGTAGACAATATTGAGAACAATCATAGAGGATGAGAATAATAAGAAATAATATGTCATTAAAGTTCATAGACTTATTTGCAGGATTAGGGGGATTTCATCAAGGATTTAAATAGGCTGATTGGATTCAATATGGTTTGGACTAATTTCATAACCGAGAAAGAGTGTTGTTTACTAGTAATATATAACATATGATTAACTTTCAATTTTTTCCTCGCTCTCATGGAGTCACACCGGAAATACAGGCGGTAATAAATTGTTTCAAAAAGATAGAACCCACACTTGATGATGGTGCACATAGGGTGTCTAATGATGTGCTTGCTCTATTGCGACCATATTTAGAGTCTTGTGGTTATAATGTTGAAAGGGGCAAAGGTCGCGATGAAAAAATCGATGTTCCCGTATTATTTGGAGAGAATAATGTTATCGATAAATCATTCTATGCAGATGCATTTAATAGGGAACATAAAATTGTGATTGAAGTTGAAGCAGGTCGTGCAGTAAGAAACAATCAGTTTCTAAAAGATATATTCCAAGCTTGTATGATGTTTGATGTTGATTATTTGGTTGTCGCAGTGTTAAATGAATATTCTGGCGGTGGAGTCGTAACTAAAGATTTTCACGAAGTGAAGACTTTTCTGGAGACATTATATATATCTAATCGTCTGAGGCTTCCATTAAAGGGTATTTTGTTGGTTGGATATTGAAGTATAAGACCCATTGTATATTACAATGGAAGCACTTAAAAAGAAGATATGGCCCCCCAACAGCAGGTAAAGAAGATTCTAACAGGAAAGCCAAGTGATACAGATGTTGAGTTACAAAAGTTGCAATTCAACATCAAACATCCCTGATAAGTATTGGGGCAATGAACGTATAGCATTCATTCTGGTCAAGTTGAATAGTCTGGAGAATGTTGTTGATAGAGTTTTATATAAAAAAGTAATATGTTACAGCCATTACTACCAATTAAACTAAATAAGGATGATGCATCATATCAGACAGTAGAAGAACTGGCTGAAGTGTTAAGCCATGCTATAGACATGGGGAACATAAGAAATGTTGCATTGACTGGTCCCTATGGTTCTGGAAAGAGCTCTATCATCCAAACATTAATGGATGAATATGGTGAGTCGGAAGGATTTTATTATCTTCCTATTTCCTTGGCTACACTACAAGCGGATGAGGAAGATGACAGTAAAGACATTGGTTGTGCAAATGACAAACAAGAAGACAAAGGGACAGAAACACTAAACAGGAAAATTGAATATAGTATTCTTCAACAACTAATTTATAGAGAAAAGGCTGAAACTGTGCCTAATTCTAGATTTAGGAGAATTGCACATATAGAACGATGCCGATTGATTCTATATGCATTGGGATGTGTTGGTTTCTTGTTGGCATTCCTCATAGTTTTTGAACCATCGTATGCAAGAGTAGATACGATATGTGATTTCTTGAATTTTGGAAAATGGAATATCATATATGATATAATTTCCTCTTTATATCTTTTATATGCACTCTACAAATTATGCACTTATTTTATTAAATCGTATGCAAATTCTAAACTTAATAAACTAAACCTTAAAGATGGTGATATTGAAATGAAAGAGGAAAACTCTATATTCAATAAGCACCTGGATGAGATTTTATACTTCTTTCAAGTAACGCAATATAATGTTGTTGTCATAGAAGATCTGGATCGATTCGAAACAGAAAAAATCTATTTGAAATTGAGGGAATTGTGCCAACTAGTAAACGAGTCTAAAATTGTTGACCGTCATATTGTATTCCTTTATGCGATAAAAGATGATGTTTTTGTAGATGAAGCAAGGACGAAATTTTTCGATTATATCTCGACTGTTATTCCTGTTATTAATCCATCAAACTCAAAAGCCAAACTAAAGGAAGCTTTGACAAAAAGAGGATTCGGTGATGACGAAATTCCTGATGAAGATTTGTCAGAGATGGCATTCTTTATTCAAGACATGCGTATTCTAACAAACATAGTAAACGAATATTGTCAATACCGCAGCAAATTGTATAATCCAGGAACGAACAACCTAAATAGGGCAAAATTGCTTGCTATGATTGTTTACAAGAACTCTTTTCCAAAAGATTTTGCCCAACTACATAAACGGGATGGGCGAGTATACACTTGCATTAATTCTAAAGATAAGTTTATAGAAGAATCGCTAAAGTCGCTTGAAACAAAAAAAAGAGAATTGGAAGAAAAGAAAAAAAGCGTTGATGAAAATAATCATCTCAAAGAATCTGATTTGCGATATCTCTTTTTGCAGGAGTTACGCGAGAGCGTCAATCTTACCATGGAGTCAATAATGATTAATAATCAATATTACACTCTGAAGCAAATTTCACAAGATAGAGAATTATTTAATAATTTATATAATCAAAATTCTATAAACTATCAGTACAATGAATATTATGGAACTCGAAAGCAATCTGCGCAAATTAATATAAATGCAATCAATAACAAAATGCAATATGAGAGCAGATTGGCTGCTATTAAAACGACTGAAAAAGATTTTCAAAAAGAAGAAAAAGAACTTAAAAAGGAAGAACTCAAGATACAATCGTTAAAACTGAATGTACTTATAAAAAAGTACAATTTAGGCAACACAGAATTATATAGAAACATGCATCTTTCTCCATTGATGGATGTGTTTATTCGTCGTGGATATATTGATGAAGATTATTATGACTACATTTCATATTTTTATCCAGGAATGGTTTCTTTAGCTGATAGGGATCTCTTATTATCCATGAAGCGAGAAATTAAGCAAGCATATACCTATCATATTGACCAGATTGATAATTTCGTAAAGGAGTTAAAAGACTATATGTTTGAAAGTGATGCCATTCTGAACAATGACCTACTTGACTATGCTGCAAGAAAAAAGGGAAGTCCGTTATTCTTGCAAATAATGAGAAGAATAGAAAAGGAAGAATCTCCATTAGATTTCTTGGCGCAGTATTATCAATTAGGCAAAAGACAGAAGGATGTATTCACAGAGTTCGTGAATTGGAACAACGAACTTTCATGGCAAATGATATCGAGCCACACAAACGCAGATGAACAACAATTACTCCGGGAAGCATGGCTTAAATACACCGACAACACTACATCAGAGCAAGAATCATGGTTAAATAGTAATTATGCATTCTTGGCTGATCGAGTTGATGTTATTAGCATGGAACAATGCAAAAAACTTGTTGATAATTGTATGTTCACAGAGTTGAATGACGATAACAACAATCTTTTGGATTATGTGATAGAACAATGGCATTATGATATTAACGTGGGCAATTTGTGCCTAATAATAAATCATCTTAGAAGCGTGTCTGTCGCATCATCTGAAAACTTAAATTTAACTAGAATTGCGGAAACAAATAATGAAGAATTTGAAAATTGTATAAAAGATAATTTCAAAGAGACCTTTGAGTGTTTCTCTTCAATATCTAAGGATGAATCTGTAGAAAGTATTATTTACATTCTGAATTCAGATAATGTCGTTGATGACAAAAAAATAACATATTTAACTGGCCAAAAAGAACTCCTTTCTTCTTTTGAAGGGGTTAATGAGACATCTTGGGAAATCGCCATCAAATCATTTGTTATACAACCAACTTGGAAAAATATTGATGCATATTATAGCAATAAAGGGTCATTGACTGGTGATTTGATAAAATTCATAGAACATTATCACAGCGAATTAGAAGAGAAATGCCAAAATGAAGTGGCTTCAAAACAAATTCTTTTTGAAGGACTACTATGCTCTAATGTGCTGAACATAGAGACATTCCGTTCTATTTGCTTAGCTTTTGATTTGCAGTTCGACAATAATAAGTCATTAGGGGATGTTGAACGAGAAAGACTGGAAATACTTCTTGAAAATGAAAAAATAGCCTTTACAAAAGCAAACACTTCCATTTTGATGAATACCGATATTTATTCTGAATACTTGATACATTATTCACAAGAGTTCATAGATAATTTAGATGCATCATATCAATTAGATGAAGATACTGTATTCGCGCTTTTCAATAGTAATAGATTTACGACACAAGAAAAACGACGAATCATAGATGTGACAAATGAAGACATTCTATTATCGTCTTCTCTTGCAGACAAGGTTATTGAACTTTTGTTGGACTCAAATGATATATCTCTTGACGGGCACATTTTAATCGGATTGCTTCAATTTTCCACAAATCATCACAACAAATTATTGCTTGTTTGTCAAATGCTAAAAGTAAATCATTATTCTATGGAAGATATTTCATTGTTATTAGCAACGTTGGGAGGTAAGTATGTCGAGATAGCTGAGCGCAGGAAACGCCCCGTGATAGATAATAATGAAGATAATGTTGCCTTGTTGAATCAATTGAAAAATCTTCGTTTTATCTCTACAACATCTCCAGAAAATGATGGAATACGAATATATCCACCAACTAAGCAAAATCAATAAAGATGAATAATTCACAAGACACAAACAATATTCCAAAGTCAATCTCCTTTCGAACAACTGAAAGGGATTGATGCCGTTGGCAAGGAATGGTGGAACTCAATGTTATTAAATGGGGCAAAATAATTTACAATGAAGGGAAACTGGAAGATTCTGCAACCTGTCGGAAATTCCGACAGGTTTGTCAAGAGGGTTCTATGGGGTAGAATGAGTTCATACACTTCTTATAGAAAAAAGAAAATATTCCGTTACCGAGAATTTCTCGGCAACTGCGCTAATAAAACGCTGTAATTCGTCAAGAAAGTGCCAGAGAGGTGAGAGCCGTTAACCTCGATTTTTCTTCCTCCCTAAAACTTATATCAGCGTTTTAGAGTTCTCGTTTTTTTGAGTATTTTTGCCCAAATTATGCGTAAACTCATATATATATTGGCAACGCTCGCTTTCACAGCGCCATCGGTGCATGCGAAGGTGAGCCTTAAGAAGAAAGTCCGTGAGCCGTTCAAGGTCTGGCATCTTACCGAGAACACAGGCTCGGAGATGGAGGCGTCATTGGACACTGCCACGACGCACTTCGCCAACTTCACGCCGATGAACGCATACAGCATCGCGAACTCGTACAACGGAACGTGGGGCTCGCCGCTGCAGTCCAAGATATGGCTCGACAGGACCGAGGACACCGATTTCCCTTTCCTCACGCCGTACGACGCTTATTTCATATCGCCATCCGAACTGCCTTACTTCGACACCAAGACGCCTTTCGCGTCGCTCAATTACCAAACGTTCGGATTCAACCAGACCAAGGAGGACAACTTCAACGCGCTGTTCTCGGTCAATGCCAACAAGAAATTCAACATCTCGGCCCTCGTGGACTACATGCGAGCCATGGGTATGTACACCAACCAGGCGACAAAGCAGATTAAGGCTGGACTCTGGGGCTATTACCACGGCAAGCGCTACGAGGCTAACGCGGCATACATGTACCAGCAGTTCTTCAACGAGGAGAACGGCGGTGTCAGCTCCCACGATTATGTGACTGTGGACTCGATGCACCCCGACAACCCGGTGCAGATACCCGTGATGCTGAACAACGAGGCGCAGTCCAGAGTTAAGTCGCATTACGTGTTCTTCAATCAGAAGGTGCATCTGGCCCTGAAGAAAGTGCAGCTGGATTCGGTCAGGGTGGAGTACAAGCCAATCTTCTCGGCGTTCCACACGTTCAACTTCCAGCAGTTCGACAAGCGATACAGAGAGGACAGCGCGAGCGTATTTTACAAGTCTCCGGCTGTGAATCCTGTCACTAAGGACTCCGCACGCCAGTATTCGCTGCGCAACCATGTCGGAGTGTCGTTGGACGAGGGCTTCTCGAAATACGTTCCATTCTCGCTCGTGGCTTACGCCGGACACGAATGGCTGCAATACAAGTACTTGGAGGACAGCGCTACGGTCAAGGACCATGAGAACAACCTGTTCATAGGTGCGGAAATATCCAAGAAGACGGGCGAGAATCTGTTCTTCGACGCCAACGCCGAGGTTTATGTCCTTGGTCCGTCGGTTGGTACGTTCAGCATCGAGGGCAATGTGAACACCGTATTCCCGCTGAAGGGCAACAACACGATAAGCTTCGCCGCCGATGCCTCGTTCTCTAACGAATACGCCAACTATTGGGACGAGAATTACGCGTCGAACTACACCGGACTGTGCCGCAGCAACAGCTTCGACATGATTCAGAAACTGCACATCGGCGCCAATGCCTCGTGGCAGAACAAGTATGTGGAACTCGCTGTGTCGGCGGGCTTCGACAATATGAACAACCTCGTTTACTACGGCGACGACGCCAACCCAACGCAGTACGCGCCAGCGGTGCAGATTATCAGCGGCAGGGCGGACCTGAACCTCAACGCATGGATATTCCACCTCGACAACTCGATGGTCTATCAGCAGTCGTCCAACACGTCGGTCATCGACCTGCCTTTGTTTTCGACCTACAACAACCTCTACGTTTACTTCCCGTTGTTCAAGGTGCTGAAGACGCAGATAGGTGTCGATTGCTACTATAACACAGCTTATTACGCGCCTAAGTACATGCCTGCCACAGGTGTGTTCTACACGCAGCACGACACCAAGGTGGGCAACTATCCTTTGCTGTCGGCCTACATCAATTTCCACTTGTACACAGCGCGTTTCTTCTTCAAGTACTACCACTTCAACGAGAGCTTCATGAACCACCAGTACTTCTCGATGCCTAACTACCCATTGTATGAGGGCCGTTTCCAGATGGGACTTGCGTGGAATTTCTTTGATTAGCCATCATTAATCCTTCAGACTTATGGCGCAGGAGACTTTTAAGGAAAAACTGCAATGGGCATTGCATAAGCTCAAGCTCTTTTTGCTGCTTTTGAAGGCTTGCGCCATCGAGGCGTGCAAGCAGTCGGTGCGTGGGCTGTGGTTCCTGCTTCGCAAGTCGGCTATGTTCGTTGTGTCGGCGGTCGTGTTTGCGGGCAAAAGTATTGTTTGGCTCTTCAAGTCGATAGGCGAGGGGCTTGTCTGGCTGTTCAAATCCATAGCGAAATTCTGGCTGATGCTGAATGCAAGACAGCGGATAATCCTTTCGGTCAGCCTGCTCTTGATACCAGCGGCGGTGTTGTTTGTCTCTTGGTTCAAAAGCAACTCCAGCGGCAACGAATGGCACTTCAGACTTCATGACAGGCTGATCGTCGCTACGGATTACAGCGCTCTTGACTATTCCATCGTCAACGGGGCGGAGCAGGGCTTCCAGTATGAGCTTGTCAACGCTTTTGCGTCAAGTCTTGACATGGAAGTGGAGTGGAGACTGGAGAACGACCTTGCCAAATCCATCGATATGCTTAACAACGGCGACGTTGACCTTATCGCGCGTCCGATACCTGTGACCACCGAGATGCGTGAGCAGGTGCTTTTCTCAAAGCCGATACTTCAGACACGCAAGGTGCTGGTGCAGCGCAAGGCGGAGTACAACGACTCCATCGAGCCGATACGCGACCAGCTGGAATTGGCAGGCAAGACGATTTATGTGCCGAGCAATTCGCCAGACATACTCAGGCTCAAGAACTTGGCGGACGAGATAGCCGACACGATTATAATAAAGGAAATGCCTGACTATCAGGCGCAGCAGCTTCTCGTCATGGTGGCGAAGGGCGACATCGACTATGCCGTGTGTGACGAGAAGGAAGCCATCGAGGCGTCGGAGTCGCTGCCGGAGATAGACTACGGCACGGCTGTCGGCTTTCATCAGTTGCATTCGTGGGCGATACGCAAGTCCAACACGGACCTGTGTGCCAAGGTTGACACCTTCCTCACGCACTACAAGCCGACGAAGGAATATCGCCGGCTGTATCTGAAGTATTATTCTTCTAAGTGATTAGAATGCTTGCGACAGCGGGATGGCTGTTGTGTGCTTAATCTCCTTCAGCACGAAGATTGAGTGGAGCGAGCCTATCGCGTCGATGACTCCCAGACGGTTCTGCACGAAGTCTTGGTAATGCTCCATGTCCTTGACAACAATCTTCAGCATGTAGTCGTAGTCGCCGGAGATGTTGTAGCATCCGGTTATCTCCTCGATCTGCTCCACGGCTTCGGTGAACATGATCATGTACTCGCGGCTGTGCTTTTTCAGGCGGATGTTGCAGAATACGGAAATGCTCTTGATTTTCGTAGGGTCCAGGACAGCCATGTACTTCTTGATGTAGCCTTTCTTCTCCAGCTGTTTCACGCGTTCGAAGACTGGAGTAGGCGACAGGCTCACCTTCGCGGCGAGCTCTTTGGTTGTCAGGTTGGAATCTTCCTGCAGTATGCGCAGGATTTTTATGTCTGTTGCGTCAAGTGTATTTGCCATTTTTTATAGTGTTTTAGCGGGTTTGCTATATCTATTAATGTAGATTTTTATTCTTGTTCATGCGTGCGGAAATAGTGCTGTTAGACTATTTCTTCCTATTTGCTCTGCAATTTTAGTTTTTTATTCTAAAATAATCAAGAAAACTATGGGATAATTGACATTAATGACCGCGAAACATAACAAAATAACTAACTTTGCGAAACTTTATAAACAGCATATAGCATACACGTAAAAACAAACTTAAAACAACATGGCTAATAAAAGAAATTTAGGAACGCTATGCGTACAAGAAGGCTGGAAGCCTAAGACTGGCGAGTCTCGTGTTCTGCCTATTTACCAGAGCACGACATTCAAGTATGACACCACTCAGCAGATGGCTGATTTGTTCGACCTGAAGGCTTCGGGCTATTTCTATACTCGTCTGCAGAATCCGACTAACGACTTCGTGGCTAACAAGATAGCTGCGCTCGAGGGCGGTGTGGCTGCGATGCTTACGTCTTCCGGACAGGCAGCCTCATTCTACTCTATATTCAACATTTGCGAGGCTGGCGACCACTTCATTTCGTCTTCGACTATCTACGGAGGCACATACAACCTTTTCGCAGTTACAATGAAGAAGCTCGGCATCGAAGTGACATTCGTTGACCCAGACGCGAGCGAGGAGGAGATAGGCAAGGCTTTCCGTCCTAACACAAAGGCTGTCTTCGGCGAGACTATCGCTAACCCAGTGCTCAACGTGCTCGACATCGAGAAGTTCGCGAGAATCGCTCACAGCCACGGAGTGCCATTGATTGTTGACAATACATTCCCAACACCTATAAACTGCCGTCCGTTCGAGTTCGGCGCCGACATCGTCATCCACTCTACAACTAAGTACATGGACGGACATGCGACTGCAGTGGGCGGTGTCATCGTCGATAGCGGAAACTTCGACTGGGACGCTCATGCCGACAAGTTCCCTGGCATGACACAGCCGGACCCAAGCTACCACGGACTCGCTTACAGCAAGGCTTTCGGCAAGGCTGCCTTCATAACTAAGGCCACTGCCCAGCTGATGAGAGACTTCGGCTCTATACAGTCGCCTCAGAACGCGTTCCTGCTGAACCTCGGTCTGGAGACATTGCACCTGAGAGTGCCACGCCACTGCGAGAACGCTCTGACTGTCGCTCAGTACCTCGAGGAGAATCCTGAGGTTGCATGGGTCAACTACGCAGGCTTGAAGTCAAGCCCATACTACGAACTGGCGCAGAAGCAGTTCACCAACGGCAGAAGCTGCGGTGTCGTTACATTCGGCATCAAGGGCGGACGCGAAAGATCAATCAAGTTCATGGACAATCTCAAGCTCACATGCATCGTGACTCACGTGGCTGACGCAAGAACTTGCGTTCTGCACCCAGCGAGCCACACTCACCGCCAGCTGACTGACGAGCAGCTCATCGAGGCAGGTGTTCGCCCTGACTTGATCAGATATTCAGTCGGCATCGAGGACGTTGAGGACATCATAAACGATTTGGAAACCGGATTCAAGGCACTTTAATTATGCTATAGATGTTTTTCTGACTATTTAAAGAGAGGAGGTTGATATGCCATTAAACATACCTGACACATTACCTGCTATTGATATTCTGAAGAAAGAGAATATCTTCGTTATTGACAAGACTAGAGCGGCTTCGCAAGATATTCGCCCTATCAAGATAGTGTGTCTTAACCTCATGCCTCTGAAAATAGCCACTGAAACAGACGTAGTTAGACTGCTGTCCAATACTCCGCTGCAGATAGAGCTTGAGTTCATGAAACTCGGCAGCCACATTTCGAAGAACACATCACAAGAGCACATGAGAGAGTTCTATGTGGATTTCTCCGAGATTAGGAAACGCAAGTACGACGGTCTGATAATAACCGGCGCGCCTGTCGAGCAGCTGAATTTCGAGGACGTGAACTACTGGCACGAGCTGACCGAGGTGATGGACTGGGCGAAGAACAATGTCACTTCCACCATATTCATCTTCTGGGCAGCCCAGGCGGCTATGTATTATTACTACGGCGTGCCTAAGTATCAGCTTCCGAAGAAACGCTTCGGAGTGTTCGAGCACAAGACGCTGGATCCGCTGAATCCTTTGTTCAGAGGCTTCGACGATGTGTTCTACATGCCGCATAGCCGTCACACCGAGATCAAGGCCGAGGATGTGGAGAAGGTTCCGGGACTGGACATAGTGGCGACGAGCGAGGAGGCTGGTCCTGCCATACTCATAGCCAGAGGCGGAAAAGAGGTGTTCATAACAGGTCATATAGAATATGCTCCGGACACTTTGGACAAGGAGTACAAACGCGACCTTCTCAAGGATCTGCCTATCGACATTCCTAAGAATTATTACCCGAACGACGATTACAGACAGAAGCCTGTTGTCAGATGGCGCTCACATGCCAACTTGCTGTACTCCAATTGGTTGAACTACTTTGTCTACCAGGAGACGCCTTATGATTTGAGCAACATTATGTAGCGTGACGGGGTTACACGATAAAAAAACGGATAGCGAGCAGTAGTGCTTCTATCCGTTTTTTTATGGCATTGGCGCCAAGAATACATATTATATATAGTACTCGGCTATGTCAACGAGTCCGGAGCGTATCGCCACCTTTATCGCCTCGTGCACGTTGTTCACGTTCAGCTTGCGGAATATGTTCTTGCGGTGCGTGTTCACGGTGTGGAACGACAGGCATTTTTCCGCGGCTATTTCCTTGGTTGTCTTTCCTGTGGCTATTTCCTTGAGAATCAGTACTTCGGATTTTGTGAGCTGTGCCGTCGTGTTTGTCTGCTCGTTTTTCTTCTCGTTTATCAGGCGGTTGGTTATCTCGTTGCAGATGAAGTGCGAGCCCTTCACGGCGGAGTCTATAGCCCATTTTATCTCAGCCTCGGTGTCGCTTTTCAGCGTCAGGCTGAATGAGTTGTAAATGGAAATCTTGTGGATGAAGTCCAGCGACAGGTCTTCCGAGAATATGAGGAAATGCGCGTCGCTGAATCTTTCGTTCAGTATCAGGAGCTCGTCGGGCGAAGTGAAGTTCAGGTTTGTGTAGTCCATTATCACGACAGAGGCAGGTTCTTGTTTCAGCAGCGCCACGATTTCCGACTTGCTGAAGGCTGTGTCGATGGTGTTGGCAGCGTCGTGTTGCAGTATATGTTCTATGCCAAGTCTTGTAATGTCTTGATTGTCAGCTATTATAAAGTGTGCCATAGGGGATGGTGTTGTTTGTTGTCGCGTGTGTGATTTCAAGTGACAAAAATAATTACAGATGCGAATTTCGCATAATTAAACAAGAAGAAAAATACTATAAATGTGGTATTGCCGTGTGGCATGTGACTTATTAACTTTGCAATTGCATAGATGAAGAGGGCAGTGTTCCTTTGGGGTTATGCAAAACGTTTGTAATAATCACTAAACTAAACATAATAGTTATGGCAAAAATCGCGAAAAAACTAACAGACTTGGTCGGCAACACACCTTTGCTCGAACTCGGAGAGTTCTCGAAGCAGAATGGCGCCGGCGCTAATTTGATTGCAAAACTGGA
>JAEEGF012514086.1_pt1 | contig 11984 bp, 11 predicted proteins | sample 9134171 | NCBI WGS metagenome assembly JAEEGF01 (sample SAMN16246542, study PRJNA631951) | gut metagenome | biome: gut microbiome; feature: rumen; material: AP-attached | host: Bos | place: Iran: Karaj | collected 2018-10 | reverse complement strand
GGGAAGGGTCGAAAAACTGATCCCGGTCTCTTCCGTGCTTTCCATAGAGATCGTAAAGGAGGGCAACTGATGGAGTATCTGGGCTTCATATTCGGGATATTCGGGCTTTTCGCGTATATCGAGCTCTCTTCCCTTAAGAAAAAAGTAACCGCGTTGGAAAAGGAACTTGCCGGCATCGCCGGAACGCCGTCGTTCGAAGAGCGGAGAGCTCTGCTCGACGCGGTGGAATCATATATCGGAAAGCAGGTGGTCCTGGACCTGAAAGAAGACTGCGAAGACGCGGATATCATGATGTATGGCAACTCGAAGCACGGAAGCAATACGATCCTCGATGCAGACGATGACTGGATCCTTGTCCGCATCGATTCCGCAAAGGGCAGCAAGGAAAAACTGATCCGGGCAGGTTCTGTTCAGCGGATCAGCCTGGTCGACGAAGGATAATGCATCGCTGTGCTGCTCGTGAAATAGTATAATAACAAAGCGGCAGGGAATGTTCCCCGCCGCCTTTTGTTATATGCGTTTCGCTTGTTATCTTATTCGAAGCTTCCGTACATCTGGATCGCTTCGTCCACGGTGAGTTCGCCGGTGCCGACCTTGAAGGACGCCACGCGGATCTGAACGGTGAGCGGATCTGTGATGCCCAGCACTTCCGGAGAGATCGTGCGTTCCGCGGGTACCTGGCCGAACGGCGCGTAGACCGAGTCGAGGGACAGGTCCGTGGTAGGCGTGATGAGGCGCTTGACCGAAGCCATCGCGTTCAGCTCTTCCTTCGCGATCAGGAAGCGCATGAATTCGTTCGTCATCTCCAGATCGCCGCAGTCCTTGTTCACGGAGAACTGGATGGAGGGGCTGTCGATGAAATAGCTGCCTTCGTCTGCCATGGGAATGGGCACGTACGTGTAATCGAAGGGCGAAGCCGTGAACGCTTCGGACTGGCTTTCCCGTTTCTTGGTTCCGGACACTATGTCTGCGGCGCAGATCATCATCGGCACGTCGCCTTCGAAGAAACGCAGAATCAGCTGGTTGTAGTTGTCTTCGATCTTATCGCACTCGGCCAGATCGATGCAGCCGCTTTGGATCAGCTGCTCCACCGCTTCCAGCGCCGGGCGCATGGATTCTCCCGCCGCGGGATCCAGCGCGTTGGCCTGCGCCAGCGCCGTCGCGTCTTTGGCAAGCGTGGAGACGAACAGCGGATAGGCGATCGAGTACATGAAACTGCCGGACGATTTCAGGGTGTAGCCCATCATGGGGCTGGCGTAGCCCTTGCCGCGGAACGCTTCGCACACAGCCATCAGTTCTTCCCGGGTGGCCGGGATGCTGAGGCCTTCCTTTTCGAACAGGTCGTTGTTCACCAGCATGCCGTGGGATCTGGAGAAGACCGGCACCAGCAGCACAGAACCGTCTGCGCCGCTGTTGATCAGACCGGGACGGATGCAGTCCAGATTGATCCCCAGGGCGTCATCCGAAAGATTCTCCATATGAGCGACGACCGGGGCGTATTTTTCGTTTCCGATCATCCAGGTGTAGGAGAAGAAGATGTTCGGCTTGTCGTTGCTGTCCAGCGCCGTGCCCAGCACGTTGTTGTAGTCATCCAGCTTGACGTAGCTCAGCTGCACGTTCGGATAGAATTCGTTGAACCGGTCAAATTCCGCCTCCAGCGCCTCGAAGTTGTCGTAGCTACCAGCCACGGTGATCTCGCAGCTGGTCTCTGTGTCGAGCGCCGGTTCGAATCCCTTTTCGGCTTCCGGCTGCGGTTCGGTGCCGCCTCCGCCGGTGCAGGAAGCCAGCGACGCGAGCATGCAGATGGTTAGAATGATGCAGAGCAGTTTTTTCATGACCTCTCCTCCTTGATCCTGCGGATCTCTTTGATAACCAGTTTAATATCTATCGGCTTTGCGATATGTCCGTTCATGCCGGCATTCATGCACTCGGTAACGTTTTCCGAGAACGCGTCCGCCGTCATGGCGATGATCGGGATGGACGACGCCCACGGATCCTCCAGTTTGCGGATCGTCCTCGTGGCTTCGAGTCCGTTCATCTCCGGCATCTGGATGTCCATAAAGATCAGGGTATATTTTCCTTCTTCCGCCTGCTGCATCTTTTCCACGCAGATGCGGCCGTTTTCGGCGCGCTCCGTCGTGATCCCGAACATGTCGAGCATGGCGGAAATGATCTCCCAGTTGATGTCGTTGTCCTCCGCGATGAGGATGTTCAGGCCCTGCAGGTCGGAATAATCGTTCTCCGGCTCGACAGACTTCGCTTCGGTCCCCAGGAGCGCGTTGATCTTATCGTACAGCTTGGAGCGGAACAGCGGTTTGCTGACGAAGCCGTTTGCGCCTGCTTCCTTCGCCATCTCCTCGATATCCGACGAATCGTAAGCGGAGGCCAGCAGGATGGGCGTATCCGCCTGCTCTTCCGTGCGGATACGGTGGATCGTCTCGATGCCGTCCATATCCGGCATCCTCCAGTCGAGGATGATAACGTCGTAGCCTTTGCCTTCCTTGCGGCGCTGCTTGACCTTTTCCAGCGCTTCCCGTCCGCTTCCGGCGCGGTGGGCGGTCACGCCGAGAGACTCGAGCGTGTCGACAGCCGTATCCAGAAGGATCTCGTCGTCGTCGACGATCAGGACGTCCATCGGTTCGAGCATCATATCGTCTCTCTGCCTGTCCGCGACGGGCAGATCCAGGACCACAGTAAACGTCGTGCCTTTTCCCTGTTCGCTCTGGCAGTCGATGGTGCCTCCCATCAGGTCGACCATCTGCTTCGTGATGGCAAGTCCGAGGCCGGTGCCCTGGATGCTGTTCACACGGCTGTCCGTCTGGCGCGAGAACGGCTGGTACATGTTCGCCATAAACTCCGGGGTCATGCCGATGCCGGTATCGGCGACCTTGTAGGTCAGCCGCACGCAGCCGGGTTCCGGACTCTCTTCCTCATGCAGGTCCACGCTGACCCGCCCGCCGGGTTCGGTGTATTTGATGGCGTTGGAGAGGATGTTGATGTAGATCTGGTTCAGCCGGAGCTGGTCTGCGTAAAAATATTCTCTTTCGATCTTGCCGGTGCGGAAATTGAAGTCGATGTTCTTTTCCTTGATCATCGGCTGCGACAGGTTTACGAGATTATCCACCGTCTCGACGATGGAGAACGTCAACGGGCTGAGGGTCAGCTTTCCGCTCTCGACCTTGGAGATGTCCAGGATATCGTTGATCAGGGTGAGCAGGTGATTGCTGGCCATCGAGATCTTCCGCAGATTCTCCCCGACCGATTCCGTATCGCCGAGATTCTTTTCCGCGATCGCCGTCAGGCCGATGATCGCGTTCATCGGCGTGCGGATGTCGTGGGACATCGTCGACAGGAAGTCCGTCTTCGCCCTGTTTGCCGCCGCTGCTTCCACAGCCGCCGCCTGGAATTTCTTGTTGTAATCGAGCACGACCGCCATGTCGAACAGGAACAGGACCAGCAGACCGGCAGAAATAAAACCGATCAGCCGCCAGTTCTGCGTATTGACGGCCAGATCTTTCATGGGCATCAGGCTGAGGAAAGACCATCCTCCCGCCGCTTCGACCGGGGTATAGGCGAGGATGCATTCCTCCCCGCGGGAGTTGTTCATGAAGAAATATCCGGTCGAAGAAGTGATGTTGTCGAAGAATCCCTGTGCGGTGGCCGGGTCCAACGTGTTGTAAGACTTGTAAAACTCGAAGAAACTGGAATTTTTATAAGAATGGCCTTTGATGATATAGTTGCCGTCCGTATCGATGATGGAAGGCTCGGCGCTTCTGAACTCCTCCTGCGGGAAGACCCATTTCTGCGCCAGTTCCGCCAGCGGCAGGATGCGCAGCAGGATGGCGCTGCGGGGGGCACCGGTCAGTTCGTCATGGAGCGTGATGTTATCGCAGAAAGCGATGGACTGTTCGCCGTTGACCGGGTTCGTATAGGCGCGGGAGATGTTGATCGCTTCCCCTACGTCACGGATCCAGCTGACGTCGTTCAGAAGATTTGTCCGCTCATAGGAGACAGAATAATCGTCGGGTCCGGCGTGACCCGCTCTCGTGGACAGGCCGGACAGCGTGTCCTGATACACGATGTGCGCGGAGGAGTTCAGCAGCACGTGGGAATCACGGATGAAGGAAATGGCTTCTTCGATGGTCATGCCCTCGCTGTTGATATAGTGGGCCCAGACGTCGCAGATGCGCTGCTCGCCTTCGAGATAATTCTCCGTGACGTGTTCCATCGTGATCGCGGTGTTCTCGAAGTGTTCGATCTGTCTTTGGGTCGTGATCCTGTTGGCAGAACGGGAATAAGAGACCACAAAGAACAGCATTGCGATCATGATAAGCATATTGACGATGATGATCCAGGCTTTTTTCATAGCGTTTTTCGCTCCTCCGCAGAAACTGTTTCACCATCATATATTATATAGGAAAAAGCTTTGCTTTCATAGTCCTGAATGCAGTTGTGGGAGAATCCGTTTTCTTCCCTGTCCGGAAGGCGTGGCAGGTGCGGGGGTCACGAACCGCGATACCCGCTATGATTAATGCAGAAAATCTGTAACAGTATTGTTATTGATTTCCAATACTGATTTGATAGACGAAATGTGAAATGTGACGAAAGGGATAATAATCCCGCTCTTCGACTACTTTATCGTATTCAGCCTTTGAAACAGTATTGGAATCTTGGCAACCGCAGATAAGCAAAATGGACAACACAAGTATCACCATTATGCGGAATTGCTTCTGTCTAACCATAATGACCTTCCCTAAAATACGTATTTTGAGTTTACCACAATGCGAAACAATTCGGCGTATGAATCTGCACAATCTATAGCTCTGCTTGTAGTCATCGCAGTATTTTTAGCTGCCGGCTATGTTGCATGGGATCAATCTTTCCGGGAAGAAATAGCAGAACAGGAAAACCCGTGATGAGTAGAGATGTACGTCCTGCAACAAACCATTGCGTGAAGTTTTTGACAGTTCATATTATACTGAAACCGGTGAGAGGAGCCGGAATATGAATGCTGTGGCGAAAAATCTGAAAACAATACGGACGCAGAAAGGCTATACGCAGGACAATGTTGCGCAGGCGCTCCATGTGACCCGCCAGACGGTCAGCAGCTGGGAGACTGGCCGCAGCGAACCCGACATTGAGACGCTTACTGCGCTGGCGGGTTTTCTGCAGACGGATGTGGCAGTGCTGATCTATGGTCCGGAAAAACTGCCTTATCAGACCATGCAGAAGAAATACAAGATCTGGTGCCTGCTTTTAGGGCTGCTTGTGCTCGCCGGTCTTGCAGCTTACGTCTGGCTGCAGCCCCGGCTGCGGGATTATCAGGGCCGAACCTATGATATGCGTTCCGGCATTTTGTATCAGACTCTTCTAGTCCCGGTCTGTACTGCTGCCGCAGGCGCGTTGCTTCCCTGCATCCTTTCCCTGTGGACCAATACAGCGATTCGGAGTCCTTGGCGCTATCTTCTGTTGGCGCTTGGCGTTCTGGCGCTTGTACCTATTCTGGGCACTGCTTTGCAATTTGCAATATGGGAGCAACCGCCCGGGTTTAAGGGTGTGTCTCAAATGACTCCATGGTTTCCTTTTGTATTCCGGAACATGATCAGTTTGGGCATTTGGGTGCGCGGCATGCCTTTCCTCAGCGGGATCTGCCTTTTTCTTGGATTGAACCGGGAGATCAATAACTAAAATGGATTGACGGTTTTCTCTATATATGAGTTGTTTGGCGGCGACACGATCATCGGGATCGACGAGATCCACCCTGTCGATTCCGTTGAAACAGGAGTAACTAAGATTTTAAAACTGTCCGGCATGTTCCGGACAGTTTTTTTTTCTGTCTGTTGGACATTTGCTGGACAACTCGGGGTATAATAAAGCCGTAATGAATACAGGAGGAAAAAGAAATGCCTAAGACGAATCAGACCCGCGGCGTGAACCAGACCGACGGTTCCTTCGTGACCAAAGATCTGATCGCGAAAGAGGGCAAAGAAAAGCTCGCTGACATTGAAAGAAAGCTCGGGTTGAACACCGAGTTTAATGACGGTATGGATCTTGGTCATGTGTCGGGACCGATCTTCTGATGAAGGAACAATATCCCTTGGGCAGGAACTGAAATTCAGTCCTCCCCAAGGGACTTTTTTTATATTAAAATAAGAAAAGATAGAGAACATATCTTCCGCAGCGGAAAGGAACGCAAGATCATGTACGATAAATACGAATCCCCCCTGTCCCAGCGCTATGCTTCGGACTACATGCTTAAACTGTTTTCCGCCCAGACGAGGGCCGAGACCTGGAGAAGGCTGTGGGTTGCCCTGGCCAGGGCCCAGCACAATCTGGGCCTTCCGGTGACCGCGGAGCAGGTCGAAGAGCTGGAAGCCCACATCTCCGATGTGAATTTCGAGGCGGTCAAGGTCAAGGAAAAGGAGATCCGCCACGACGTGATGGCCCACGTGCACGCCTACGGGCTGGCAGCTCCCAAAGCTGCCGGCATCATCCATCTGGGCGCTACGAGCTGCTACGTGACGGACAACGGGGACATCATCCTGTTCAAACAGGGGCTGGAATATCTGAGAAAAGAGCTGAAGGTGGCCATGCGGCCCCTGGCGGAATTCTGCCTGAAGTATAAGGACATGCCCTGCCTGGGCTACACCCATTACCAGCCGGCGCAGCCCGTTACGGTCGGCAAGCGGGCCAGCCTGTGGCTGCAGGATTTCTACAGCGATCTGGAGCAGCTGGATTTCGTCATCAGCCAGATGAAGTTCCTGGGGTCCCGGGGCACGACCGGCACCGAGGCCAGCTTTATGGAACTGTTCGAAGGCGATGAAGAGAAGATCGACGAGATGAACCGGCAGATCGGCGCGGAATTCGGCTTCGAAAAGCGCTTCGACGTCTGCGGGCAGACCTATCCCCGAAAGCTGGACAGCCTCATCCTGAACTGCCTGGCTTCCATCGGCCAGAGCGCCTACAAAATGGGGGATGACATCCGCCTGCTGCAACATGACAGACAGATCGAGGAGCCCTTCGAAAAGAGCCAGGTCGGTTCGTCCGCCATGGCTTACAAGCGCAATCCCATGCGGTCCGAGCGCATCTGCTCGCTGTCCCGCTACCTGATCGTCGACGCGGAGAACGCCGCCCAGACCGCCGCCACCCAGTGGCTGGAGCGCACGCTGGACGACTCCGCCAACCGCCGCATCTCCATGCCGGAAGGTTTCCTGGCCTGTGACGCGGTGCTGCGCCTGGTCAAGAACGTGGCCGACGGCCTCGTCGTGAACGAAAAGATCGTCGAAAAGACGCTGCGCGACTACCTGCCGTTCTCTGCGACGGAGAATATCCTGATGGAGGGGGTCAAGCGGGGCGGTGACCGCCAGCAGCTGCACGAGGTCATCCGCCGGGCGTCCATGAACGCCACTGCGAAGATGAAGGCGGGCGAACCCTGGGATCTGCTGGAGGAACTGGCGGCCGAGCCGTCGTTCGGCATGACGAAGGCGGAGATGGAAGCCCTGCTGGATCCGAAGGCCTTCACCGGCCGCAGCGCGCACCAGGTCGAGGCCTTTGTGGCCAAGGTGCTGCCGCGCATCGCGGACGAAGACGGAACGGCCATCAACAGCCAGATCGAGATCTAAGATAGGGATAGGGTTGCGGTAAACGATTGCTGAAACTTGTTGAGATAAACGAACAAAACTGGCTGGACGTAAAACAGCTGAAAGTAAATGCAGAGCAGGAAGGCTTTCTGGACAGCGCCGTGGGCATCCTCGCGAGAGGCTACGTCTACCGCGGTCAGCGGGCTAGGGTGCTCGGGATCGAGCGCAACGGCGAGATGATCGGAGTCGCACTGGTGAAGGATCTGGATGAGGAACCGGCCTGCTACGACCTGCAGCAGTTTATGATCGACTCCCGCTGGCAGGGAAAAGGTTACGGCACGGAGGCGCTGCGCCTGATCCTGGCTATGCTGGAAGAAGAGCGGAAGTACGATTGTGTGGAGGTGTGCGTTAAAAGGACGGATGCCGCTGCGCTGCGCGTTTACGAAAAGGCCGGCTTTAAGGATACAGGCTATGTGGACGGGGACGCGCCGGACTGTGTAAACTGGATGTACCATTTTTGAAAGGAACAGAAATGAATGACCTGAAGATCGTAAAAGTGGATAAGGATACGCCTTTGGCCGCGGATTTCCTGCAGTTTGTCGAAACCTGTTCCTGGGTCGAGGTAAGGGACCACATCGCGGAAAAGGTCCGAACGTGGGACTTTACGGACTGGGAGACCATGTTCGCCGCGGTGCAGGACGGGAAGATCGTCGGCATGGCCTCCGCCCTGAAGACGGATTATTACCCGCTGCCGGAGATCTATCCCTGGGTGTCGTGCATCTTTGTGTCTGAAGAGTATCGCGGTCAGCGGATCAGCGGAAAACTGATCGACGGCGCGAACGGTTACCTGAAAGAGTGCGGCTTTGCGCGCAGCTATATCCCGTCGGAGTATATGGGCCTCTATGAGCATTACGGTTACCGCTACCTGAAGGACATCGTGAATTACGGCGGCGGTACCGACCACCTGTTCGTAAAGGAATTCGAATAACTGACATGCAAACCCCGGGCGACCGGGGTTTTGTTGTTCTCCGGTATCGTAAGAAATATCGAATAAAGTCGGAAAGAGGAGCAAAACCTCGGGCAGTACAGCCCGGGGCTTTTGTATTATTGTCTATATTGCATATAATGTTGAAATATTTACGGGAAAGGAATATAATACCCGTTGCCCCTAAAGCCCTTTATTCTGATGGAGGAAAATCAATGAACCTGAAAGACAGCGTACGCGCTATGGCGATCCGCCAGGCGATCAAGTACCTGGAGAAGGATCCCGCTAACAACATCCCGAAACTCGTCGACTGGGTCGACCGCTTCGACGTAACCGGCCAGCTTGACAAGCATATGCGGGCCATCAAGCCCGTGCTGAAGGATCCGGACAGCAACTGGTCCAAACTGATCCTCAGCATCTACACCGACATCGATCAGGGCGTGCGCATGAAGCTGTTCGAGAACTTCGTCATCAACGCGTCCATCCTCGGCGGCGAGCGCCAGAGGGAGTGCGAAGCGAAGTACGACTGCAATATCCCCTGGGCCATCCTGTTCGACCCGACCAGCGCCTGCAACAAGCACTGCATCGGCTGCTGGGCCGCGGAATACGGCGCGAAGATGAACCTTACGTACGAAGAGATGAGCAGCATCGTCTCGCAGGGCAAGGAACTCGGCACCTACTTTTATCTGATGACCGGCGGCGAGCCCCTCATCCGCAAGAAGGATATCATCCGTCTGTGCGAAGAGCACAACGACTGCGTGTTCAGCACGTTCACGAACGCGTCCCTGATCGACGAGGAATTCGCCCAGGACATGCTGCGCGTGCAGAACTTCATCCCCGCGATCTCCATCGAAGGCTTCGGTGAAGCGACGGATGCGAGAAGAGGCGAGGGCACGTACGACGACACGCTGCGCGCCATGGACATCCTGCGCAGGAACCGCCTGCCGTTCGGCATCTCCTGCTGCTACACGTCCGCGAATGCGGAGGTCATCGGCAGCGAAGCCTACATGGACAAGATGATCGAGATGGGCGCGAAGTTCGCCTGGTTCTTCACGTATATGCCGGTCGGCAAGCAGGCCGTTCCGTCCCTGATGGCGACGGCCGAGCAGAGAGAATTCATGTATCACCAGCTGCGCAAGTTCCGTTCGACCAAGCCCATCTTCACGGTGGACTTCTGGAACGACGGCGAATACGTCGGCGGCTGCATCGCGGGCGGCAGAGCGTATCTGCACATCAACGCGAACGGTGACGTGGAACCCTGCGCGTTTATGCACTATTCGGATTCCAACATCCGCGAAAAGACGCTGCTCGAGGCGTACCAGAGCCCGCTGTTCATGGGTTACCGGCATAATCAGCCCTTCAACAAGAACATGCTGCGTCCGTGCCCGGTGCTGGACAATCCCGGCCGCCTGACCGCGATCGTGGAAGAGTCGCAGGCGAAATCCACAGACTACTCCGACGTCGAGACCGCGAAGGAATACTCCGACAAATGCGTCGAAAAGGCTGCCCTGTGGGCACCGGTGTCCGAACGGCTGTGGACGGAGGCGGGTCACGAGCTGTAAGGCGATCGCAGACGTCTTCGGACCGCTTCGAAACGCTCGGCACCACTCCTCACTGCGCTCGTGCGTCAGCGATTGCCTCGCTTATCCGAAGCGGCTCCTCAGCCGTCCTTATATGATCACAAAGTCACTGTCATTTTGACGGTGGCTTTTCTTTTTAACGATCATTTTACATTCCGTAAAAAATATTAAATTATTTGTAAAATATACTTGACATAAAGTAAGGTGAATAGTATGATAGTGCCAGAAACAGACAAGAAGATCCTTTCAAAGGGGGAAGGAAATACATGAAGAACTTAAAACTCAAATCTGCGCGGGCAGCCAAAGATCTGTCCCAGGGAGACCTGGCAGCGCTCTGCGGCGTATCGAGACAGACGATCAACGCGATCGAAAAGGGCGACTACAATCCGACGATCAATCTGTGCATCGCGATCTGCAAGGCGCTGGGAAAGACATTGGACGAACTGTTCTGGGAGGAAGCATAAAATGTTTACGAAGAAAGAAAAGAAAAACAATCTGGACGAAAGGCAAGAGCAGATCATGCTGCAGATCGAACACGCAGGCTGCTGGATCGCGTATTGGGGGCTGCTGATCTCCATCCTCGTGCAGGAGATCGTCTACCGCGGAGATTTCCACTATATCGTCGGCGAATGGATCGTATTCTTCATTCTGTGCATCTACGTTCTGACAGGCTGCATCAAGAACGGCCTGTGGGACCGCCATATCAAGCCCACCATGAAGAACAACGTGATCGCGTCGCTGATCGGAGCCGGGGTCATCTTTCTGTTCACCTTCCTCATGATCATCCGCAACTTCCCGGACAAGCCGGTCGGCGCTGTCGCCGCAGGGCTGATCTCCGCCGCCGTCGTCTTCGTGCTCTGCCTGATCGCGCTCAGCGCGGCGAAGAGAGCCACGGAGAAGAAGCAGGAAGAACTGGAAAAGGAAGATCCGGAAGAGGATGAATAAAAACAACCAGAGTTTACGATAGAAACGGCCGTTCCGGCAGGGGCGGCCGTCTTTTCTTGTCCTTGTTGATCCCCTGCATTTTTGATATATTTTTAGAAGGAAAAACCGCAGAAGAAACAAAGGAGGACGAATCATGGCATACATTCAGACAGACGTTCTGTATACGAGAGAATACCGCGACGACGCGATCAACATGGGAAAGGCGGAGTCCTTCCCGTACTACCCGGCGACGGCTTTCGGCGCCACGGCGTTCGAGGAGATCAAGACCGCCTACCGGCAGGGCTACACGTACATCCGCACGAATAACCCGGACCGGGACGTGCTGGCCGGCCTGATGACCCGGCTGGAAGCCCCCGAGCTCGAAGCGGCGAGCACGGTGCTCTCTTCCGGCATGGCGGCGATCACCGCGACGGCAGCCGCGCTGCTGCAGAGCGGCGACCACATCCTGAGCAACCGCTGCCTGTACGGCGAGACCATCGAACTGTTCGACTTCCTGTTCGGCAAGTTCGGCGTCGAAACGACCTACGTGGATATGGCCGACTTGGACGCGGTCCGTGCTGCGGTCAGACCCAACACGAAGATGATCTACACCGAGATCTGCGCGAATCCCACGATCGACCTGGTGGATCTGCCCGAACTCGTCAGGATCTCGAAGGAAGCGGGCGCGCTGCTGGTCGTCGACAACACGTTCTGCAGCCCTCTGTCCATACGACCGCTGGAGTGGGGCGCGGACATCGTCGTCAACTCGCTCACGAAGTTCCTGTCCGGCCATTCGGACATCCTGCTGGGCTGCGTCACAGCGCGGCCGGAACTGGTCGAAAAGATCTATGAGTTCTCCCTGTTCATGGGGTCGCCGGCGGATCCGTTCCCCGCGTTCCAGATGATCCGCGCACT
>JAEEGF010865098.1_pt1 | contig 11984 bp, 15 predicted proteins | sample 9134171 | NCBI WGS metagenome assembly JAEEGF01 (sample SAMN16246542, study PRJNA631951) | gut metagenome | biome: gut microbiome; feature: rumen; material: AP-attached | host: Bos | place: Iran: Karaj | collected 2018-10 | reverse complement strand
AAGAGCTCGGGGTCGCCGGACCAGTAGGTGTTTTCGTCGACTTGGAAGTAATCCAGCGCGCAGCCGGGGTCGGGGGCGATACCGAAGGCTTTGTTGAAGCGGTACACGCCCGCGGGCGTCTGGCCGCAGCCTTCCTTGTGGTCCGCGTCGGCGCACAGGCCGTTTTTGCCCACGAAACCGGGAGTGGAGAGGATCTGCATCCAGGTGCCGTCCCCGGTCTTACGGTGCATGGATATGTAAGCGGTGGTCTTGTCCATGCCTATGCCGGCCACTATGAACAGCTGGGAGGCGTCTTTTGCCTGGGGCAGGGCGCAGACCCAGTCGGGGGAAGCGGTCTCGCCGTACGTATCGGCGAAGAGGGGAGAGGCGCCTGTTTCGCCTTCCGCGAGGGCGGAAATGCCAAGCGCCAGCGCGAGCGCGACGATGAAAACGAGTATATTCTTCATAGTTTCAAACCCTCAATAAATACCGGTCCGGTCTCGGATCGGTCTGAGATCATTTTACGGAAGCGCGGCTCACCGGGAAGGTGAAGTACACGTCCTTGCAAGGTTCGTCTTTCAGGGTGAAGTGCCACCACTCGCCTTCGTAGGGCGCAAAGCCCCGGCGCGTCATGGCGTCCCTGAGGAGCATGCGGTTTTGGAGCTGCGCGTCAGTCACGCCGGCGTAACCGGGGCGGCTGAGTTCCCCGAAGTAGTCGAAGGGGCCGCCCATGTCGAGTTCCCGCCCCGAAGCCATGTCGAACAGGGTGAGGTCCACCGTGCTGCCCCGGCTGTGCCCGGAATGTTCGGCGATGAAACCTTTGGGAAAGAGCTCGTCCTTTTCCAGTTCGGGATAAAAGTACGCTTTCATGCGGGTATCGCTTAGGTCCTGTGCCCAGGCGACGAAGCGGTCCACCGCCTTCTGGGGACGGTAGGCGTCGAATATCTTAAGGCGGAAGCCCATTTGCATCACGTCGTCGCTTATGCGCCTGAGCGCTTCGGCTGCCGGCTTTGTCAGCAGCGCCACGGGTTCCTCATAGCCGTCTATGCGGTCGCCCACGAAGTTGTAGGTGGAAAAATAGCGTATCTCCAGTATCGCGTCGGGCACCGCGTCGCTTAAAAGCACGAAGCCCGAAGCGTCGCCAGAAAGCTTTACCTCGGCTTTCCCGGCGGATGCGGCAAGCGGTCCAAACATGGCACAGGCCCTCCCGTGAGCAGCGTTTTCGTGGGGTACGGGTTGTCAGTAGATCACGTGCTCCATTTCGGCGGATGCGGCGAACAGCTCCAGGCAGGCTTCGCGGTCCAGGCACACAAGGTAGTCTTTCAGACTTTCCCGGCCGCCCGCCAGGGAATCGAACTCCTCGTCCCTGAAGCCGATAAGCGCGTTGTCCTCTATGGTGCAGCCGTAGTACACCAGGCCTATGTTGGCCCACAGGCAGGCGTACAGGCACATGGGGCAGGGTTCGCCCGTGGTGTATATCTCGCAGCCCGTCAGATCGTAGGTGCCCAGGTTGCCGCACGCGTCCCGTATGGCCGCCACCTCGCCGTGGCAGGTGGGGTCGTTGTTTTTTAGCACCATGTTGTGGCCGCTGCCCACCACAATACCGTCTTTGACTATCACCGCGCCGAAGGGGCCGCCGTGACCCTGGGTGATGCCGCTGAGCGCTTCTTCTATCGCCAGCTGCATATACGGGTTTTCGGCGGAAATGAGCGCCGGCAGGGTCAGTGTTTCGGTCTCGGCAAAGGCGGGCAGTACCAGCAGCGCGAGCGTAAGCGCGGCGCAAAGCAGTTTTTTCATTTTGCCTCCCTTACGGATGGGCGGTGGTGCCTATGTCCTCGCCCATGGCGGCCTTGTATATGTTCTCAAGGCTGTCCATCTTGAACACGCGTATGGCGGGCACGTGCCTGTCCATGCACAGCACGAAGGCGGAGGTGTCCATAACGCCCAGGCGCTTGTCGATGGCTTCTTTATAGGTGATATCCTTGTACATGACCGCGTCCGGGTACTTGTTGGGGTCCTTGTCGAATATGCCTTCAGCGCCGGTGCCCTTGAACACCGCGTCCGCCTTGAGTTCCGCGGCCCTGAGCGCCGCGCCGGTGTCGGTGGTGAAGAAGGGATTGCCGGTGCCGCCCGCCGCGAACACGATATAGCCGTCGTTAAGCGCCTCGTCCGCCCGGTCCGCCCGGTACAGTTCGGCGAAGCGGGTCATTTCCTGGGCGGTGAACACCTTGGCCTTGCCGCCCAGGCGGTTCACTGCCTCGGCGCAGCACAGGGCGTTTAATACCGTGGCCAGCATGCCCATCTGGTCTGCGGTCACGGGGTCCATGTCGGGATTGAAGCGGCCCCGCCAGATGTTGCCGCCGCCCAGTATCACTGCCAGCTGGACGCCTTCGGCGGCGATCTTTATCAGCATGCGGGCGCACTCGTCCACCCGGTCCTTGTCGAACACGCTGCCGTTGGATGCGAGGGGAGCCAGGGTCTCACCGGAGAGCTTTAGCACGATTCGGCGATACATAATGTTACCTCTTTCGCTTATGTGATAAAACCGGGCGTTCCCGCGGGCGACATAATCGGCTGGGTCACGCCCGGTTAAGTATTTCCGGGTAATAATAAAAGGGGAGAAGTCCCCTTTTATTATGCGTATCAGGTGTTTACTTGTTTACCTTGGCGGCCTGCTCGGCGACCTCGGCGGCCAGGTCGTTGACCTTCTTCTCAAGGCCGTCACCCATGCGGTAGCGGGTGAAGCGGACGATGTTCAGGCCCTTGTTCTCCTGGTCGATCATCTTCTGCACGGTGAGGCTGTCGTCCTTGACGTACAGCTGCTCCAGCAGGCAGACTTCCTGATAGAACTTGTTGATGCGGCCCATGACCATCTTCTCGATGATGTTCTCGGGCTTGCCCTCTTCCCTGGCCTGGGCGATCAGGATCTCCTTCTCGTGCTCCAGGTGCTCGGCGCGCACTTCGCTCCTGCGCACATACTCGGGCGCCACGGGGGACGCTGCCGCGATCTGCAGAGCGATGTTGTGCAGCACTTCGGGGGTCTTGTCGGTGATCTCGCCGTCGGCCTCTACCAGCACGCCGACCTTGCCGCCCATGTGGATGTAGCTGTCCACGGTGCCCTTGGTCTCGTACCTGGCGAAGCGGCGGATGGAGATCTTCTCGCCGATCTCGGCGGTGGCGGCGGTGACCAGGTCGGAAATGGTCCTGGTCTCGTCCTCGAAGTACTTCTGGGCGAGCAGCTCGTCCACGTCAGCGGGAGCGCAGCGGATGATCTGCTTGGCGATGGTGGTGACCAGGTCCTGGAACTTGGGGGTCTTGGCCACGAAGTCGGTCTCGCAGTTGACCTCTACCAGGGCGCCGGTGTTGCACTTATGGCATACGTAGCTGCCTACGGCACCTTCGGCGGCGATGCGGCTCTGCTTCTTGGCGGCGGAAGCCAGGCCCTTCTCCCTCAGGAAGTCGATGGCCTTATCCATGTCGCCTTCGCAGGCAACCAGCGCCTTTTTGCAGTCCATCATGCCCGCGCCGGTGCGGCCGCGCAGCTCGTTTACAAGTTTAGCGGTAATCTCAGCCATGTTGTGTTTCCTCCGATTATATTAGGGGTCGTATCTTAGGCTTCCTCAGCGGGGGCTTCCTCGGCGGGAGCGGCTTCGGGGGCGGCTTCTTCAGCTTCGTCTTCCAGCTGCTCGCCCTGCTTGCCTTCCAGTATGGCGTCGGCCATCTTGCCGGCGATCAGCTTGACCGCGCGGATGGCGTCGTCGTTGCCGGGGATGACGTAGTCCACTTCGTCGGGATCACAGTTGGTGTCCACGATGGCCACGATCGGGATGCCCAGGATGCGGGCCTCGGCCACGGCGATGTGCTCGTTCTTGGGGTCGACCACGAACAGCGCGCCGGGGAGCTTCTTCATCTCGCGGATGCCGCCCAGGTTCTTCTGCAGCTTCTCGCGCTCGGCCATGAGCTTGATGACTTCCTTCTTGGGGAGCAGCTCGAACTTGCCTTCGCGCTCCATTTTGTCGATCTCGTTGAGCTTGTCGATACGGGTGCGGATGGTGCGGAAGTTGGTCAGGGTGCCGCCCAGCCAGCGGTTGTTCACAAAGAACATGCCGCAGCGCTTGGCTTCGCTCTCGATGGATTCCTGAGCCTGCTTCTTGGTGCCGACGAACAGGATGTCCTTGCCGTCCAGCGCCAGGTCGCGCACGAACATGTAGGCCTCGTCGACCTTCTTAACGGTCTTCTGCAGGTCGATGATGTAGATGCCGTTGCGCTCGGTGAAGATGTAGGGCGCCATCTTGGGGTTCCAGCGGCGGGTCTGGTGGCCGAAATGTACGCCGGCCTCCAGCAGCTGCTTCATGGAAATAACTGCCATTGGGGTTCCTCCTTAAAATATGTTTTTTCCGCCCCGCGCCTCGCTTCTTCAAAGCACCCTTTCGGGCAACACTTACGAAAATCCGCGCGGGTGAGAAATCGTCCTTTTCGGACGCTACCCTCTATTATAACACATCGGATCTGCGAAACACAACAAAATCGCCCCGGGCGGGGTGATAAATTTGTGTAAATTAGCGGTCAAAAGAGAGCTTTCGACTGTCAGACGCAGCGCTGGTCCGTTCTTTTTGCACGGTATCAGGCAACAGGTTTTTAATCATTGCCTGTTTGGCGTTTGCGCGTTATAATAACCGTACATATTGATTCCGGGTGGTGACGCTATGCGGGAACTGAGATACAACAAAAAGCTTGTCCTGATGCTGATCTGCGGTCATACAGGGTACGCGCTGGCAGCCGCTGCGGCATGCTCTTACGGCAATTGGCTTTTGGGAACCTATCAAACCGATGCGTGGAAGATCGCGGCGGGTATCGTCGGCGCGGAAAGCGCCTTTATGCTTGTTGCCGCGGTATTCGCGGTGTTCATGCCGAACAGGCTCATAACGTACGCCGCGTGCGGGGTAAACACGGTGTTCGCCCTTGCGCTGCTCTTGTTCGCTTATCCGCTGGTGAAACTGTTCGATGTTCAACCCAGCCAATTTGAAATACTGATCCATTCTTTGAGGAGCAGCGCTGCCGTCATACTTATATCAGGCACGGTCTGCATATTGTCCCGGCTGTTGTTCCCCACGGACAGCTTTAAAAAGCTGCTCATCGCGGATATAGCCGCAACGGCCGTTTCCGTCGCTGTTCCGTTTTTACTTATCAGGATCTACGGTATAGTAAGTTTGTCTTTCTCCAACATAATGCAGCCGATGGCGGCGGTATTTCCGTTGCTGTTCCTGAATAAAGACAGCAACATGACAGTCAGAAAACACGCGGGCAAACCTCAATCATCCAAATACCCGTATCTGGAAGAATACAAAAGAAAGAAGGGACAATGATGTTCAGCAATATCGGTTCAAAATGCAAAACGGCGGCCAAAATACTGTGCTGGCTCGGGATCAACGCGGCGCTCATCGCAGGCGTTGTCTGCATTGTTGCCGGGAACATAGGTTTCGGCATCGGCTATATCATAGGAGGATCTCTCGTTTCGTGGCTCGGTTCTCTGGGCCTGTACGGTATCGGCGAAGCGGCGGAAAACAGCGCAATAGCCGCGAATCTGGCCATAAAAGCGGACATGGAGCGGAATCAGCAGAAGCAGGACTAACAGATTAGACCCCTAATATTTACGAGCATCCATCCGCGGCGCGGATGGATGCTCGATCAAATTGGTAAAACATTTGCATTACGCCTGCAATAATTTTGTCACAGTTATTGACATTTTAGGGGTTTGAGAGTATGATATATCCACCAGAGCTTTAAGGAGGAAACTATCATGAAAGTGCGCAAAAACAATGTCTTCCGCGCTATACTTCGCTTTGTGCTGGGCGCGGCGGTGATTGTGGCGCTTATTCTGCTGCTCAACCATTTTGTATTAAAGGACAAGAGCGATCCCAAGCCCGCGGACGATTACGTGTATACCCCGCTGGAGGAGCAGCTGGCGAATAAAGACGCCACGCCCGCTCCCGGCGCGGACGTCACGCCCGAGCCCGAAGTCATAGACGAGCCACAGGAGCTGCCCGGCGGCGAGCTGCCCGGCGGCGAACTGCCCGATGACGAGCTGCCCGTCGAGGACGGCGGTGAAGAAGGCAATGAGCCCTACGACGACGGCGACCAGAACGACGGCTTTGACGACGGCACCCTCATGGAAGGCGACGCGGGCGACCATTACGACGAAGGCGAGCCTGACGTGGAGGGCAACGTGCAGGAGGATGATTTCGGCGAGGGCGAGCCTGAACCTGAAGCCACTCCCGAACCCACTCCCGCGATAGCCGCCACGCCCACTCCCGTGCCCGCCAGCCTGTACGCCAGCGGCGACATGAAGACCGCCACCAAGTACCCCTGGAAGCTGGATTCCGCTACCAGGACCAAGCACGGCATCACCGAGCTGTCCATCGGCACTTCCGAAAGGGGCGGCAGCGTGATCAGCATGGTCGGCTTCAGCTACGGCAACCGCGAAGGCTTTAACGGCAAGAACAACGAAGCCTACGTGTACATCCAGAACGATAAGAACCAGAGGCGCTTCTATAAAGTGACCACCGCGGAAGGCGCCAGCGGCATCACCCACACCTTAAAGCGCGGCAAGAACATGGAGTTCGCGGACTTCACCTGCGTGATCGACGTGAGCGGCTATCCCAACGGCACCTACTCCATGGGTTCCGCCAACCGCTTCAAGGCGGACGGCAGCATCTTCTCCTTCGGCTACACCTTCGGCGACGCCTACACCTTCACCGTGGTAGACGGCATAATCACCTCCATGGGAGGCAGGGAAAACTAAATGCTGAAACGAGTGGCGCTGTGCGCGCTGGCGCTGGCGTGCCTTATCGCGCTGGCGGCGGGCCCGCTTGAGGACTGGTGCGGCGCCTACGACCGGGCGGCGGAGGAACACGGCCTGCCGCTCGTCGACGCTGCCGGGTTCGAGGTGGACGGCAGCGGCTCGGACGCGTACCACATCTTCTATTTCGACGACGACACCGCGCTCATGCTGGCGCTGGAAGAGGACGGCGTGCCGTTTCTGTGCGCCGTGGAGGGCAGGCTGGAAGACAGCCGCCTGGGCGGCATACTGGCCGCGGCCATGTGCGCTTCCAGGGACCAGAGCTACGACGAGTGCCTGAGCCTCACGAAGGCGGCGCTGGAACGCATCGCGGGCGGCGCGACAGAGATAGAAGACGAGACCGACGGCTGGTACTACGCGGGCGGCATTGAGGAAGAAGACGGCGTCAAATACGTGATACTGGGCTTCAGCTACGTGGGCATGGAGTTCCCCGACCTGGACAAGGGCGGGCCCAAAGACCCGGAACCGACTCCCGAACCCGCGCCGGAACCAAAAATCAGGCCCACTCCCACACCTAAAACACAGACGCCGGTACACAAGGCGTAAACCTTTAAGCGCCGCGCTTTTCGGCAGGGGCCGTCAGTTCCCTCAGAGGCGCGGCGAAATTTTTGTTATCAGGGCGGTCAGACAGATGTATACAGCCGGCATAGACATAGGCGGCACGAACATCAAATTCGGTATATTCGACGATGAAATGAACTGCGTGCACACGGCGCTGTCCAAGTCTGTGAGGGGCGACAGCGCAGCGCTGGCGCGGCAGATAAAGTATCTTATAGACCAGAGCCCCGTAAAGCCGGACATCATCGGTGCGGGGGTGCCGGGCGCGGTGTACCGGCCTTCCGGTAAAGTGAACAGCGGCAACCTGCGCTGGGCGGGAGTGTTCTTCGGAAAGACATTAAGTGAAGTCACCGGCCTCAAAGTGTGGCTGGACAACGACGCCCAGTGCGCCCTTATGGCGGAGACGCTGGAGGGCGGTGCGTGCTGCGGGCTCACCAGCGTGGTGTACCTGACCCTGGGCACCGGGGTGGGCGGCGCGCTGCTCATAGACGGCAAGCCCTACCGGGGACACGACAACGCCGCCGCGGAGCTGGGCCACTTTATCACCCACGCAGACGGCCTCAAGTGCGGCTGCGGCCTGAGCGGCTGCTTCGAGATGTACGCTTCCGCGGGAGCGCTCTCCCGCATGGCGGGGGGCGTGAGGGCGCGCCAGGCGCTGGACAGGGCCGCTCAGGGGGATCCGGCCATGCTGCTGGCGGTGGACAAATACGCCCGGGAACTGGCCATAGGCGTGTGCTCCCTGTACATGATGTTCCGCCCGCAGGCCATAGTGCTGGGGGGCGGCGTGAGCGCGGGGGGCGAGATACTTGTGGAGCATGTGCTTAAACACGTGCCCTCCTGCTACAACCTGGACGCGGAAGTGATCCGCAGGACGCTCAGGCTGGCCACCGCCCGCAACGACGCAGGCATGCGGGGCGCCGCGGTGCTGGCGAAAATGAACCTTACCTGACGGCGGGCGCCGTAAAAAAACTTTCGGAGGAAGCAAATGAAACTCGTCACCTTCAACATTCGCTGCGAGTCCGCCGTGGACGGCGTGAACCGTTTCTTTTTCCGGCGGGGGCTGATACTTGACTACATAGAGCAGAAACAGCCGGACGTGATCTGCTTTCAGGAAATGAAGCACGAGATGAACGCCTGGATGCAGGAGCACCTGTTCCATATGGGATACACGCTCTCAGGCGGCGGCAGGGGAGGCGACTGGGGGAGCGAGCACAACCCCATAGCTTTCAGGCACGGCAAATACGAGCTGCTGGGGCTGGACACTACATGGCTGAGCGAAACGCCCTTCGTGCCGGGCTCCCGCTTTCCCCTGCAGAGCAGCTGCCCCAGGATAATCACCTGGGCGATGCTGAAAGTAGCCGCCGGGGGGCGCCCCTTCCACATATTCAACACCCACCTGGACCACCAGCAGGCGGACGCCCGCATAAGGGGCGCGAAAAGGGTGTGCGAGGTCATAGAAGAGCAGACCGCCAGATGGGACTTCCCCTTCGCCCTGTGCGGGGACTTCAATGCCTATCCCGACAGCGAGGAGCTGGGCATATTCTACGACAGCCCCCTGGGCATGACCGAGCAGACCACGGGCGTGGGCACCACCTGGCACGACTGGGGCAGGGGCCATTCTCCCCAGATAGACTACATATTCACCCGGGGCTTCGAAAGGGTGGGCGAAGTGGTCAAGTGGGACCAGGAATTAAACGGAATCTACCTGTCCGACCACTATCCCCTGGAGGCGGAGCTGGTACGCACGGACGGAGGCAGCGTTTGAAGGAATATATAGAGGTGGGGCAGATAGTAAAGCCCCAGGGCATAAAGGGAGAGGTAAAGCTGATCCCCCTTACCGACGACCCCCTGCGCTTCGAGGGGGAGAACACCTTTTATTTTGAGGAGAACGGGGCGTACACCCCCGCGGTGGCCCGCTTTTCCCGCTTTGACGGGCAGGCGGTGTACCTGTTCATAGACGGCGTGAACGACCGCAACGCCGCGGAAAAACTGCGCGGCAGGTACCTGCTGGTGGACCGGGCGCACGCGGCGAAGCTTGACGACGGCGAGTACTTTATAGTGGACCTGATAGGCATAAAGGGCTTTGACGAGACGGGGAAGGGCTACGGCATCCTGAAGGAAGTGATGCAGCCCGGCGGCAACGACGTGTACGTGTTCGTGGACAAAGCGGCGAGGAAGGAATACCTTATCCCCGCGCTCAAGAGCGTGGTGATCTCCACCGACCCCGAAAAGGGTGAGATGGTGTTCGACTCAAAGCGGCTTAACGAAGTCAGCGTGATAAATGACATTTAAGATACTTACCATATTCCCACAGATGGTGGAGGCGGTCCTGAGCGAGAGCATACTGGGCCGTGCCCGGAAGAGCGGGCTGATACAGACGGAGGTCATAGACATCCGTCCTTTTTCCGCGTCCAGGCATAAAAACACCGACGACACCCCCTACGGCGGGGGCGCGGGGATGCTCATGACGCCCCAGCCCGTGTTCGATGCCATGAAGTACGCCATGGGGGAGAATTTTTCCGGCAAAAGGATATACCTGTCTCCCCGGGGCAGCGCGTTCACCCAGCAGAAGGCCCGGGAACTGGCCAAGGAGGACACGCTGATACTGCTGTGCGGCCACTACGAGGGCCTGGACCAGCGGGCGATAGACCTGTGCATAGACGAGGAGATCTCCGTGGGGGACTACGTGCTGACCGGAGGCGAGCTGGGCGCGCTCGTGATCACCGACGCGGTGGCGCGGCTGGTGGACGGAGTGCTGGGCTGCGCCGAGAGCAGCCGGGACGAGAGCTTTTCCGAGGGCCTGCTGGAATACCCCCAGTACACCCGTCCCCGGGAATTTAAGGGCCTGACCGTGCCGGATGTGCTGCTCAACGGCAACCAGGCGGACATAGACGCCTGGAGGCGCAGGCAGGCGCTGGAGATAACCCTGTCCCGCCGTCCGGAGCTGCTTGAAACGGCGCGCCTGACAAAACAGGACAGGAGCCTTTTAAGGGAGATAAAACGGCAGACGCCCGCCTTGGGCGCGTACCTGGGCGGCTGCCCGGAGGAAGTCAGGCTCAGGATATTCGAGGAAGGCGCGGGGCAGCTGGCTCCGGCGTCCAAAGAGACCGCCGCGTGCGCCGCGCTGTTTGAGCCGGAAGAGGGCGGACCGTACGGACGCGTTTTCACGGCGTTTTTCAGCGAGGATGACAGCCTCAGCCTTTCGCCCCTGGCGTTCGACCCCGCCGTTAAAGAGATAAGCGGGGACGAGGGGATAGGCGAGGCGATACTCTTCGGCGGCGACGGATTCGATTTCGCCTGCGTGGCGGCGCGGCTGCTGCCCGTAAAGGAAGTGAAGGACGGGATCGTAAAATACGGTTCCTCCCGCCGGATACGGCACGTTCCCTCCGAAAAGCCCCGCCTGCTGTGCCGCTTCAAGGACGGCAGCGAGCTGATAAGGCCGTTAAACCGCTATTCCAACGCCTTCGTGAAATGGCTGGCGGGCTTCCTTGCCGGTGAAAACAGCGGGGCGGAAGCCTGGGCCGAAACGGCTGAGCGGATATACAGGGAAACAGAACACGGCGCCCGGTAGGGGCGCCGTGCTTTATCTGAATGCCGGGCCGCTAAGATGCGGAAACGAGCCGTATCACGGCTTCCAGCGCGCGGACCATATCTTCCACGGGCAGGCTGAACTGGCCCGGATGGCGGGCGGCTCGCTCATCGCACCAGGGCAGGTGTATGAAATCCGCCTGCACGGGCGTGCCTTTAAGATGGCTGAGCGCCCGGTAGAACACGTCGTTGCACACGAAACTGCCCGCGCTCTCGCTCACCCGGGCGGGAACACCGGCCTTAGCTATCGCTTCCGCCAGCGCTTCGGGGTCAAGGGTGGCGAAAAGCTCGTCTGCTCCGCCCTCAAGTATCTTTTCCCCGGCGCACAGCCTGCCCGCGCTGTCGGGCGCCGCGGCGTTCATAAGGTTTACCGCCCGCCTTTCGGGGGTGACGGCGTCCCTGCCCCCCGCCTGCCCGGTCATTATCACGGCGTCGGGCCGTACGCGGTCTATTTCGGAGATCAGCAGCTCTCCCGCCCGGGCGTATTCCACGGGCAGGAACAGCTTGTATATTCCCTCGCCCTCCAGGCGCAGCAGGGCTTCCTTCGCGGGGTTTACGGTTTCCCCGCCGAAGGGCTCGAAGGCGCTTAAAAGAATCTTTCGCATGGGCGCACCACCTGTATGACGAAAAATTAACAGTATCTGTCGTAAAAGCGACTTTATCTCCCCGGGAATTGTATTATAATAATCCCGCAAATGCAAGACAAACGGAGGATTTTATAATGGAAAAATACGTGGAAGCCACCACTCTTATCGGCCAGATCGTGCGGGAATACCCTGAAGCCGTGGAAGTGCTGCTGGCCAGCGGCATGCACTGCCTGGGCTGCCCCGCGTCTCAGGCGGAGAGCATCGCGGACGCCTGCATGGTGCACGGCATCGACGCGGACGAGCTGCTGGAAGCGGTGAACCAGAAGATCGCCGAAGCCAGAAAGTAAGGCTTATACAAAAGACCCGCCGGGGATATCCCCCGGCGGGCTTTTCTTTGCGCCGGAAAGCTTCCG
>JAEEGF010372714.1_pt1 | contig 11984 bp, 9 predicted proteins | sample 9134171 | NCBI WGS metagenome assembly JAEEGF01 (sample SAMN16246542, study PRJNA631951) | gut metagenome | biome: gut microbiome; feature: rumen; material: AP-attached | host: Bos | place: Iran: Karaj | collected 2018-10 | reverse complement strand
CTTCGTAAACGTCCATTCCAATGCCTCCGATGTGACCGTGCTTAAGAGCGTGAACCAGGGCTTTTGAATCAATCAAGGCACCACGACCGGTATTAATTATTACTGCATCGTGTTTCATCATCTTCATTGTGTCATGATTTACAATATGTTTTGTTTCTTCTGTAAGCGGACAGTGCAAACTCAATACATCGCTCTGGCGAAAAAGTTCTTCCTTGCTTACATAAACTGCACCAGTTTCATCAGCCCATTTTTGATTTGGGAAAGGATCATAGGCAATGATTTTCATTCCAAAGCCTTTAAGAATACCTGCCATAATCTGACCGATTTTTCCAGTTCCAAGGATACCGCCTGTAAGCCCATGCAAATCACGGCCGGTAAGTCCTTCTATATTAAAGTTTGCAGTTTTGGTGCGAAGATAGGCTTGAGGAATATGACGGGTAAGAGATAAGAGCAGAGCGGCTCCGTGTTCTGCAACTGCATAAGGCGAATAAGCCGGAACGCGGACAACTTTAATTCCCGCTGCCGCTGCCGCCTTCAAATCAACATTATTAAAACCGGCACAACGCAGGGCAATCAGTTTTACGCCGCACTTTTTCAGTACAGCAATAACTTCCGCATTTACCACATCATTTACAAAAACGCAGACTACATCAAAGCCCTGGGCAGTCAAAGCGGTATTTTCATTCAGCTTATAATCACGGAAATCTATTTCGTAATTAAAGCCGCCGTCACTATTTGCTTTTGTAAACGAAGCCTTGTCATAAGAACGGGTATCAAAAAAAGCTATTTTCATATTGCCTCCTGCATTTATCTACTTAAAAGATAATATCAATCAGGAGGCAATTCAAGAAATCTTTTTACTAGAATCCTAATCTTACAACTACTGCACGTGCATTTGTTGTAAAGGTTGTAGCACTCTGATCATTTACGTCATCGTAGCAGAAGCCGTAAGCAAGACCGCCGCGTTCACTGTGATCGTGCCAGAACTTAGAATAGTAGTTGCATGGACCTGCATTGTAATAAGCAGCTGCATTATTCCAGTAAGCATCTGGTTCCATGTGGGCAACGTGACGGTTAAGTGCGGCACAAATCCAGGCTTCAAGGGCAAGTTCCATAGGATTTCCGGAAGCAAGAACTCCATAACCTTCAAAAACTTCGCTTGTTGTTGGTTTACCGTGAATAACGTAAGTCTGACCGGCTGCAGCAATTGAACCGTAAGCTTCAATACAGCGGAAGTAAAGATTTGTTCCGTCACCTGTAAGAATAAACTTACCCTGTGGATGTGTTACTGTCTGACTCTTAGAAGCAATGGTGTTCCAGGTTTCTGTAACATAAGCATCAAAGTAATTTCCGTAAGCTCCGCCGGTTCTGTTATCAAAGGCACCTTTACATGGAGCAAAGATTCTGTATTCGCTGGCAAGGGTCTTGAACTCTGCAGGCATTTCTTTCTGGAAAGCATCCCATATATCTTCACGTTTTGCAGAAATTCCTGTCTGCTGAACACGACCATCATTATCATAAACGTTCATAAGAACAGGGAAGCCCAGCTGGTCTACCTGAGTTGTGTTTACCCAGAAACCATGTTCTGCAACTGTGTATTCAAGCCAGTCAAAATATGTTTCGTAGTTAGGGTCAGCAGGATTGCTTAATGAAGGAAGAACTACACCGTTTCCATTTCCCCACATTACAAGAGGTTTACCGTAAGAGTAGTAAATGCGTCCTGAATGAGAAAGTGGAATCTGGAAGCCGGAAGTTTTTACATCGGCAAGGGTGTACTGCCATGTGTCAGATGATGAAGAGCCGATTGGAATTAAAGCTCCGTCAGGGCGGGCATAGCACCATTCATTATTCTGATTCATACAGATGATGTAGATGTAAATCTGATTATCAGCAAAGGCTCCGCGTGTATGATTCTGGAACTGATAGGTTACCTTCATTCCTTCTTTGCGGGCAACAAGAACATCATTTGTATCTGTTGAGATTCCGCTTGTGATTGGCTGAGGCTGTGGACTTGTTCCCTGGTCGTCAGGATTTTCGCCATTTGAGAGGGAAAGATTTGTAAGTTCCCAAAGCTGGGCGTCTGTACCATTCCAGGTCCAGGTCTGAACGTTTGCACCGTCTTCTGTAGAAGCGGCACTTACATCAAGGGCAAGGCCTGAATATGCATTTATGATTTTATAATATGAACCTTCCTGACTAATAAACCAGTCCTGATTTCTGTTATTAAGGTCTGTCCACTGAAGAACGTTTGTTCCGTCTGTAGTACCCCAGTTAGCAGCATCAAGGGCAAGATTTGAATAAAGATTGATGATTTTCCAGCTGCCATCAGAGTTCTGGCGTAAAATCCACTGCTGATTTGCCTGATTATCACCATATGTCCACTGGTGAACATTTGAGCCTGGAGCAGTCTGCCAGCCGTCGTTGTCCAAAGCTTTACCTGAACACTTTGCAAGAATTTTATAAGATGCACCAGAAACAAGACCTGAACTGCTTCCTGCTGGTGCCGCTGTTCCTTTTACGTTCACTTCAAGCCCTTCGGCTTCTGAACGTTTTCCGTTTTTTACTGCTGCAACTGCAACAAGGTGATTTCCAGAATAAGCTTCAATTTCTACCTGTTTAAGAATAGATGTTTCATCAACTTTCTGGCCGTCGAGATAGATATACCATTTGTCCGGCATAACTGATGGGCATCCCCAGGCAAGACGAATCAGATTGTCCTGACTAAGGTCTGCAACAAGACCAAATGGAGAGGCAATAGAAGTATCAATAGAAAGATCTCCATTAACCAGTACGCTTCGTGATGTGTAATTTGAATTTGTACCGGCAGCAGAATCATTATAGATTAAGTTAGAGCACCCGCTGAAACTTAAGGCCATAGCCGTAACAGCTGCAAAAACCGCAGTTCTTACTTTTTTCATGAAATAACCTCCGTTTTTTTTTAATGGTCGCATCCTTTACTGCTGCCGTAAAGTCTTAGATTTTTCGGTAAGTTACTTAATATTTCGGTTTGCTGTCTTTTTTAACAGATTATTGCGGTATGGCGGGAAATTTTCCTTTTGTTATTTTTTCTAACTGTTTAATAGTAATAGCTGCTCCTTCTTCAGAAAGGGATGCAAGCTGATTAAATATTGTGTATTCTTTGCCATCTCTTTCAAGAATTTCAGCTTTCATAATTCCCCGTAAAAATATTTGTGCAATGTGATTCACACAGGTATGGCAGGTGTATAAATCTGCAAGGATATTTGCAGCGGAGATGTCTTTCAGGTCGGGAAGGGCAAGTTCCACTTTCATAAAAAGATGAAGAATCCTTGCTGCAGATTGCCGGGTCAAAATATTATTACAGAACCTTTCATCCTGATCTTCCAGCCAGCCTTTGATATGACCATAGTGTAAAAGATCTTCATTTGTTGAGGGAAGAACAGGAGGAAAGGTGATTTTTAATAATTGAACAAACCGGGCTATGGAAATTTCATTCATTATTTTACGGGCAGCACCTTTATGGTTAAATTATCGCAGGCGGCAAGTTCTGTAATTTCAAAAACTCCATCATCATTCTGCCAGCTTTTTCCAGTCCACAAGTCATAAATCATAAACTTATTATGGCTGATAAGTTTTTTACCAAAGGCTTTTTCTATCTGGTCCATAGAAATTTTCAGATTTCCCTTCCAGTCTTTTAGACTCACATTTATAAAACTGACAGCAATGCTCTTATCACTTAGAGGTTTTGCAAGAATATCTATGCGGTTTATATCTTCGATATAGGCTTTGTCTGCTGCTTCCTTACCACAATCAAAAGTAGTTGCAATTCTTTTAGCCTGTATACCAAGCTTATCCTGATTCAGGGCAATCAGCTCTTTGTTTGAAATTATATTATAAAGTTCATCCTCTTTTTTAAGGCGGCGTAAATCCAGGCCCAGCATAAGCGGAGAATTCATCATACACCACATTGTAAAATGTGTTTTGTTTTGGGTAAGATTAAGGCCATCCATACCAATCATAAGCATGTCCGGGTCGTTCCAGCCCTTGTCCAGGCCGGCAAATTCATCCATTATGACTGCCTTATTGTATTGTGAGGTTACGCTCGGAGTTCCGGGATCGGACCAGGCACCGTAGCCGGGATTACCGTCGCTGCCAACCCGGAAGGTGATGTCATTTAAGATACGCCAGGAATCGCCGACCTTGTAGCCCCAGTTTTGTGGGTGAGTTTTTCCCCATTCGCAAAGGGAAAGTAAAATCTGATGATCTGCTTTTGCTTTGTTTAAGCCCTTTAGCATGGCGGCATAAGAGTCCAGGGTATTTTCCTGGCGCCGGTGATTCATAATGCGGATTAAATTTTTTCCCTGCTTAAACATAACTTTAACAGGGGAAGAAAAAATGAAGCTATCTTTGGACGGACTTTCAGGAAGTAAATCATCATAAAAATATTCTGAATTTACTGCCAGCTGCAGCCATTCCCCTGTAAGGTTTTCTTTAGAAGAAGCATATTCAATTTCTATTTGATATTCGCCTTCCCTTTCACAGTCAAAATCAAAATGAAGCTCGCCGCTTCTTTGACCTACCGGCGAAGTTCCGGTATTTGTTCCATCAAGAGTTCCGATTCCATATACAAAAGATTTATCTTCATCAATGCGGATAGAAGCTCCGCAAATTTTTCCGTCCTTTATGGCAGAAAGTTTTTTACAGAAATCTTTATTATCATTATTGCCACAGCCTTTGATTATTATGCTTTTGATTTTTGGTGCAAAAACATAGCGGGCATTTTCCGGATTTGAAAAGGTTGCGTTGTCCCATAAATAATAGCAGTTGTCGATTTTAAGGAAATCTACTCCCCAATCAATATAGGATTGAGCATCATCGTCTTCGTGGCCACAGGTTCCTACGGCAGCTCCTGCACAGAGATTAGTTCCAATATCATTATACATTCCAAACTTAAGTCCACGCGCATGGATATAATCAGAGAGAGCTTTAAAACCGGAAGGAAATTTTACTTCTTCATTAGAAAGTTTGCCATCGATGCGCTGACTTTTATAGCAGCCGTCATCCAGGACAAGATATTCATAACCCAGTTTATTAAGTCCAAGTTCAATAATTTTGTCTGCCATTGCCTTTGTTAAAGCTTCCGTGTTACCGCTTCCAAAAGCATTCCAGCTGTTCCAGCCCATTGCGGGTAAACGGCCGGATTTTTTTCCCGGTAGGATTTTTCCGTTTTTAAAACTATCGTAACGGAATTCGATATCTGTAATTTTAGAGGGTCTATCTTTTGACATAATCAATATAATAATGATGTAGTAAGAAATTTCAAATCGGGATTATTATGTATAATCTTTTAAACCTTGCGAAAAGTTGATTTACTTAAAAATGCGGGAGCATTTTGGAAAGTAAATCTTCATTCATAATATAGACGTAAAAATTCACTTTTGACAAAAAAGGGGAAAAATAAAAAAAGATTCTCTTGAGGCTGCAGGAACTTACAGAAAAAAGTTACGATTTGCTAAAATAACCCGTTGACATATTATTCACACTTAGTGTAGTTTTGCAAAAGAAAAGTAAAAAAAAAGGAGTTAAAAAATGCAGAAAACAAAATTTTTTACTATGCTGCTATCTGCAGCAATTTTGTATGTATTAACCGGTTGTAATAATATTAGCAATTATTATTATACAGGTAATACTGGTTCAAATTCAGAAAGTGGAAGTGTTACTGAAGATGTAACATGGCCAGATGGTGTTATTCCATTAAAGGCTGGAACAAATGGAACTGCCGGAACAAGTGGAACTTATGTTTACTTTGGTGAATGGCCTCAAACTTTGAAGGATGAAGACCTGGAAATATATACAAACTATACAAAAACTGTAGGTATGTTTACTTACTATCTTGGTAATGATAGTGAATGGTATGCAGAAGTAAAAGGCAATTATTACAAAGTAGAGCCAATAAAGTGGCGGGTATTAAATCCTGATGCAAAAGGAACAGAAAAGAAAATTCTGTTTGCAGAGAATGCTCTTATTGCCAGTAGTTATTATGATACTTTTGTAAATGGTACAGAAATAACTATTAATGGAGAAGAAATAGGACATAATAACTATGAACATAGCCGTGTACGTGCATTATTAAATGGTCTGAGTTACTGGGTAAAAGCAGATAAAAATGCAGAACAGGAAGAGATTACTGAGTTTAAAGACAAAGGTTTTTTACATACAGCTTTTACACAGGAAGAAATAGCTGCCATTGCAGATACTTCTGTTGTAAATGATGCCAGAAGTACAAATCCAGATGATAACCCATACTATGACAATGATGGAGAGAATTCTTATGCCAGTGATACTCCGACAATAGATAAAGTCTTCCTGCTGAGTATACAGGAAGTAACAAAGCAGGAATATGGCTTTACTTATTCACCTGTCAGAGATTATGAAACAAAAGCATTGGGAGAACGTAATGCAAGAATACGCAACTCAACTGATTTTGCAGCTGCAAACGGGGCCAAAAATATAAATATCAGTAGTGGTAACTTTGGATGTCAATGGTGGCTGCGTTCTCCTTACGTTTATGGTGATTACGAGCAAAATACCGTGGATTATGATGGATATGCGGGACGCCTATCTTACGTAGATAATAACTATGGAGTAGTACCTGCTTTGTGCTTAAATTAAGAAAGACAGCCGGTATTCCGGCAGTCTTTTAACAGATAGGCTAACTATTATTTTTTGTCCAATAAACAGTGTATTGTTCCTCTGTAATTTCATACAGAGGAACAAAGGTTATTTCTCTTTCCTGACAAATACTTCAACGGCAGCTCTTTCAGCAAAGAGACCCGGCAATAATTTTACTTTTCCATTTTTAATAGAATTAATCATAAAATCTTTTCCTCTTTTTTATTTGATACTGTGAATTTCAAGCAGACGTGGAGAAGAGCTTTCTTCTGTTTTTATTTTAATTACAAGTTTTATAAAAGTTTTCTTTCCTGCAGCCTTTTCCTTAATCAGTTTTTCAGGAACAGAAAGCTCTGTATCAACAAGCACTTTTCCTTTGTTTCCGTCAAGTTTAACTGTCACAGGCTCTTCATCTTCAAACTGAACAAGGAAAGTGCCTTTATCTTCTCCGTAAGTAGTTAAAAGTAACCTGTTGTTTTTTGCACTGGCATCAAATTTTAACTGGTAGGTAATAAATCCATCTTTTGAAATAATCTTTCTGCAGTTTCGGTCTACTTCTGGAATATATCCCATTTCTGTATTTTCTGCCTTAAAGCGATGTTCAATTTCTGACTGCTGTCTTCCAGGTTCTATAGAATCTGTCTTAATTGAATCAAGTTTAATTTTTCTTGGATCTTCTGGAGCATCGCCTGTATTAAAATAAGCAGCATAACGTACATGATGAATATTGAAAAATGGATACAGGGTGTATACAGTTCCGTCTTCTGTAGCTTCGGCTTTTGTCTGGAAGGTTAGAGTTGCAGGATCAATTTCCTTTATCCATGATTCGGGATTCAGAATGTCAGCCTTGATAGCTTTTATTTTTGCTACCGGATTGTTCATATAAATAAGGTGATCGTCAACAATATCCTGCTGCATTCCTTTTGTGCCTAAATCTGCGGCAAGAACAATAGGTCCGTAAAGAATACTGAAGTTTCCGGACTTATCTCTTGTTCTTCGAATGTTCAGTTTAAGCGGTAAATCTATTTCCGAAGAAAAACCTTCTGTAAGATTTTCAGAAAGCAGCCTGTATTCTGCCTTGTCTCCTGCAAACCACTGTGGTATACGGATTTTAAGACTCTTTTTGCTGCTTCCAGCCTTTAATACTTTTACACTTACTTTAGAATCGAATGGAAAGTTTGAATCAATCTGAATCTGCCAGCCGTCTTTTGTTGTATAAGTTGATGGAATATAAAGATTTACGTATATAGAGCCTTCATAATCCTTTGCAATAAAACGACCGTAGCGTTCAGGATTTTCCATACCTGTTCCTGTGCAGCACCAGAAGGCATTTTCGCTTGTACCATATATTTTGTAGAAGCCCGGCACCATGGCAACAAAGTAAGTTTTGGCACCTGTAAGGGGATCCTGAGATGCAAGAATATGATTATAAAGGGCTGTTTCATAGTAATCTGCAGTTTTTACATCCTTATTCCACTTAAAAATGTATTCTGCAAGTTCCAGCATATTGTATGTGTTACAGGTTTCGCAAGTGTCTTTTCCAAGAGTTTCCTGTAATTCAGGGCCAAAGTGTTCTCCGATTGAGTTTCCTCCAATGGCATAGGATCTTCTTTCTGTGATTGTACGAAAGAAAAATTCTGCTGCTTCCCTGTATTCATTTTTTCCGGTAAGGTCATACAGCTTTGCAAGCCCTATGATTTTTGGAATCTGAGTATTTGCATGATAGCCCTGAAGTTTGTCTGCTTTTTTATACAAGGGTTTTACAATTGACTGGTGAATAAGGCGTTCTGCACAGCGAAGATATTTTTCTTCTTTTGTTATTTCGTAAATGTCAGCAAAGACTTTACACATTCCCCCGTGTTCACATTCAAGCATTTTCTGAATCTCTTCATCAGACATTTTTGAAAGGCCTTTTTCTGCCCAGCTGCACATTTTTGTTACAACTTCCAGGGCATCTTTATTTCCTGCTATAGTATAAGCATCAATAAGACCTGCGTAAATTTTGTGTACAGAATACCATGGTACCCATTCACCATTTAAGCCAAAACGTTCTGCTTTTACATCTCCGGAAAAACAACGATCAAAACATTCCGAAGAAATGCCGCCAATATATCCATCCTTTCTCTGGATAGCTTTTAGTCTTGAAACTGTATAATTGAGTTTATCTCTTGCATCCTGATTAGCTGTTTCTGCTGCAAAACCTGCCAGAGCAGAAAGATAATGTCCCAGAGAGTGCCCATGAATACCTCTTGCTTCCCATCCTCCGTAAGAAGGAGCCTTTGCAATATATCCTAAAGCACTTTCTACCGGCGAAAGAAGTCTGTCCGGGTCCAGTTGAAGAACATAGTTAAGTCCTGTTTCCTGAGATTTTTGAAATATACTTCCTTTTGTAAGAATTGCATTTTGTGCAAACATTTCTGATACTCCTGCAAGTAAAAATATAACTATAAAACTATTAATTTTTTTCATACTAAAAGATTAAAGCACTTATTCTTTTTTTTATAGTTTAATAATATTGTGAATGTGTGCGGTATTCCGACTATTTACGTGATATAATGAGAGAAGATAAGGAGCTCCTTTATGGAATATTTTCTTTTTAAGCATATAGATTTAGTTCATTCTACAGCCTGTGGATGTGCCATGCTGAATCCCGGCTGGCGGCATATGACACGACGAATGGATAATGAAACCGTTTTGATTCTTGGAATCAAAAATACTGCACTGATAGAAGTAGAAGGAAAAATTCTTGAGGTAAAACCTGGTCGGGTTATTCTTTTGCCGGCAGGTTATATTCATAAAGGTACGGAACCTATAACGGAAGCTGTTTCTTACTACTGGCTGCACTTTTCTCAGTGCGTAAAACTTGAAGAAGAATTGCGTTATTATCTTCCCAAAAAAATCACAGAAAAAGAAGCCTTGTCTTATTACAGTTCTCCCTCTTATGCCTGTGAAAGTCTTCAGGATTCTATCATCTTGCCTCAGGAAATGGACCTTTCTAATGCAGAACTTTTTACAAATCTTTTTAACAAAATCCTTCAGGTAAATAATAAACAAAGTTATTCTTCGCTGGTGTATAGAAATCTTGTTCAAAAATTACTGCTTGAATTATATGGAGAGTGTTTTAGAACAGAACATATTGAACAGAAGGGAACCGCGGCCCAGGCACTGGTGCATAAAGCCCTTCTTATGATAGAAGATGAACTTTCGAACACAAATGCTTCAGTAAAATATTTTGCAGACAGACTTTCTGTTAATGCCGACTATCTGGGCCGTATTTTTAAGGACGCCATGAATGTAAGTTTGTGGCAGTATCTTTCTAAAAGAAGGGTGGAACTTTCCTGTTCAAGACTTCGGGAAACTTCTGACAGCATTGAAAAAATCTGTGCTGACTGTGGCTTTGGTTCTCGCCGCCAGTTTTATGATGAGTTTAAAAAGTATACGGGAAAAACCCCTGCAGTATACAGAAGTGATACAGCTTATATAGGGGTGAATTCCTTATAACTTTTTATTTTGTGACGAATATAGCGCGAACAAGGGGGCCAGCCACAAACAGCTGCCAGAAGGTTGCCATCGGATAATTTAAAGCGGTGGTCTGAAGCCAGATGGAAATCATTTCTTTCTGGAAACCGCCTTTAAAAATAATGGTTGCGGCAAGGCTCATAAGCGGACACATGAGCCATACAGAGCAGATTGAAATTGAAAGGATAATAAATACCGGATTATCCTTTTCGGGATTGAACTTTGAAAAAGTGATTTTCTTTGCAATTGGACCGACAATAACAAAATCAAGTACAAATGCCAGAGGAATCATAAGTGGAAGTTCACGGAAGGCAAGCAGAAAAACAGAATTAGAAAGTCCCCCCATCGCAAGTGCAATGTTGTAACAAACCATTGCATAAACCATAACAAATACCATCAGAATGGTAAAAAGAATTTCCTGTCCCAAAGATTTTGGCATACGAAACTCCATAATGTAAAAATGATTGCATTAAAACTGCGCAAAGACCTTGCGCATGAGCATAGAAAGGTACGGAAAAGCCGCTCTTAATAAGATTAGGCAATCTTTTGAAAAGTGACAGGCACTTTCGAAGTGCCCTCATATTAGCAGATTTTAAAAGTTTGTGTAATACCTTGTTATTATTTTCTAAAGCTCTTTCCGTTTGTGCTGCCTCCATCAACAAGCACATCTACACCAGCAAGATATCCGTTCCTTTCATCTGCTACAGTCGCAATTGCAAATCCAAGCTCATCCGGAGTACCCATCCTTTTTTCTGCTGCATATTCAAGCATGCTGCCACCTTCCTTTTCTTCAAGTTTGCCCATGTCAGTCGCAATAAGTCCTGGACTTAGAGAGCACACACGGATTCCTTTCTGCCCATACTCAAAAGCACACTTCTGTGCATACCAGACAACGAAGCTCTTAGAAAGAGCATAAGCAAAGCCTGCCTTCTGATAATCCGTTTTGGCAAGGTTACTTGTTTTGACACACTTTGCTATGAATTTTGCTTCATCTGTTTCAGCAAGGGCAAAGGTCTTTTTATTTAGGAGGATCTTCGGTAATGCATATGCAGAATTTGAAGAGATATCCACTATAACGCTGTCCCTTGGCATCACTTTTGAAAACTCCTGATTGATATAAACTGTACCAAGCGCATTAACTCTGAGAAGTGGTTCAGGCTTCGCCATATTCGGCGACATTCCCGCTGCATTGATAACATTTCTAACAGTTCCTTTTGAAGCCGCAAACTCCACCAGCTTTTTTACGCTTTCCCTGTCTGACGTATCACATGTGCAGGCATATGCTTCATGCCCACCTTCTTTTAGCTGTTCCACAGCCTTTTCAAGCTTGGAGATAGTCCTTCCTGATACGATTATTATCTTATCCTTTGGCATCTGAAGAGCTGCTGAAAGCCCCATACCACTGCCACCACCTGTTACTACGCATACATCGCTCATTTATATATCCTACTGAATTTATTTTATTATTTTCCGTCATTATGCTTCTCCTGTTATCTCTTTAGCAAGTTCCAGAATTTCAAAGGCATATTTTTCCTTGCCCTTTTTCAGAAGCTTCTTGTATAAAGGATAGTTAGTGATGCAGATTGCAGCACCTGCCAGTCCCGACAGTACTCCGACGATCATGAAAACTGCTCCTGTTCCAAAGACGCCCAGCCCAAAGCACATTCCTGTGCCAAAAATCAGAGTTCCTATGATTCCCAGTGTCATTGCCGAAATGAAAGCCGGGAGCTTTGCTTTCTCATCAAGCTTTTTAAGCTGTCTGACCTTGTTTGTCTCCCTGGGCATATATTCCTTTGCTACACTCTCCGCATAAA
>JAEEGF011658483.1_pt1 | contig 11985 bp, 5 predicted proteins | sample 9134171 | NCBI WGS metagenome assembly JAEEGF01 (sample SAMN16246542, study PRJNA631951) | gut metagenome | biome: gut microbiome; feature: rumen; material: AP-attached | host: Bos | place: Iran: Karaj | collected 2018-10 | reverse complement strand
TTGACGTGCAACGCGTGGAGCCTGCAAACTGGTGGGTGGGCATGGAGAACCCCGAGGTGCAGGTATTGCTATATGGCAAGGACATAGCGAATTGCCAAGTGAGTGTCAATTATCCAGGCGTGACCTTGAAAGAGGTGGCGAAAGTGGAAAGTCCCAATTATCTGTTCCTGTATTTCAATATTGCGAAGGATACTCAGGCTGGGGCATTCGACATTGTGTTGAAAGAGGGCAAGAAACAACAGAAACAGCGTTTTGAACTGTGTGAACGTAATAAAAAGGTGGGGGCACAGGGCTTCTCTCCAAAAGATGTGATTTACTTGATTACTCCCGACCGCTTTGCCAATGGCAATCCGCAGAACGACAATCTCGATGAGGTACAGGTGAATCGTCAGCGTGCAGGGGCTCGTCATGGAGGTGATATCAAGGGTATTATAGACCACTTGGACTATATCCAGGAGTTGGGTTTCACCACCATCTGGCTAAACCCCATCTTGGAGAACCGCCAGCCAGGTGGCTCTTATCACGGCTATGCCATTACCGATTATTATCATGTAGATCCCCGCTTTGGCACAAATGAGGAATATGTGGAACTGATAGACAAGGCCCACGCCAAGGGCATGAAGGTGGTAATGGATATGATATTTAACCATAGCGGTAGCAATCACTGGTGGTTGAAGGATATGCCTTCGCATGATTGGCTCAACAATCCAGACGAATATGTACAAACCACCCACTTCAAATGGACGCTAATGGATGTGCACGCACCTGAGTCGGAGAAAGATATTCTGGTTAATGGCTGGTTTACCCGTGGAATGCCTGACTTGAACCAACGCAATAGACACCTGGGTCGATATCTCATTCAGAATAGTATCTGGTGGATTGAATATGCAAGGATTGATGGCATTCGCCAAGATACTCACCCTTATGCTGACTACGGTTTTATGACTGAGTGGTGCGAGGAGGTGGAGCAGCAATATCCTGATTTCAATATCGTTGGCGAGGCTTGGTACCCCAGAGGAACGGCATCGGCATGGTGGCAACGCAATAACAAAATCAATGACCATAATACAAAGTTGAAGACGGTGATGGACTTCGATTTGGCATTTACCTCTGCTAAAGCTTTCATCGACGAGTGCAACAGCAGTGAGGGCTCGGAGGCTGGTCTCTTCAAACTCTATGAGGTTATTGCCCAGGATTTCCTTTTCCCCGATCCTGAAAATATCCTGGTCTTTCTCGATAATCACGACTTGGGCAGGTTCTCGCTTAAAGAAGATAAAGATCTGAACAAATACAAGCAGGCGATAGCTTTCTTGGCTACTACCCGAGGCATTCCCGAGATATATTATGGTACCGAAATCCTGATGACAGGCACTAAGAAGGAAGGTGATGGAGTGATTCGTACCGATTTCCCAGGCGGATGGGAGGGTGATGCCCGCAATGCTTTCACTGCTGCAGGGCGTACCGACAAGGAGAATGAGGCGTGGAATTATATGAAGAAGTTGCTGAACTGGCGCAAGAACAGTAAACCTGTTACTGAGGGAAAGCTGATTCACTACACTCCCGACCGTAGCGGATGTTACGTATATGCCCGCATTGGTGGCGGGAATACGGTGCTGGTGCTGATGAATGGCACTGATGAGGACAAGACGCTCGACATGAAGCGATTCCATGAGGTGATTCAGAACTACACCGATGGTGTGGATGTGGTGACCGGCAAGGATATCAACGTGACAGAGCCTGTGAATATTCCAGCCCGTGGGGTTTACGTGCTCGACCTCCATCTGTAACTCCCCTAAATTCAAATATAGGTAATTGAAAAATAAGATAGAGTATGAGAACAATAAGACTGTTATTGACGAGTTTGTCGCTCTTGATGGCCTGCCAGTTGTTTGCGGCAGAGGAAGCCAACAAAGACTATGGCGTGTCTTTGGTAACTAACATTTTTACTCGCCCGTCGCTGAACCTGTGCGGACAATGGAACTACATCGTTGACCCTTTGGAAAACGGTTATTACGACTATCGTCGCAGACCATGGGAAACTACAGGCTTCTTCGAGAATAAGAAACCATCTAACCCTTCGGAGTTGGTGGAATATGATTTTGACACTTCACCTCAGATGAACATCCCAACAGACTGGAACACAGCCGATGATAAGTTCTTCTTCTATGAAGGTACCATCTGGTTCAAGAAGAGTTTCAACTATCAGCACAAGGCTGGCAAGAGGGCTATTCTCTATTTCGGAGCCGTAAACTACGATGCCAAAGTGTATGTGAATGGGAAGAAAATGGGCGAGCACCAGGGTGGTTTTACACCTTTCAATTTCGATGTGACGGAGGTACTAAAAGATGGCGAAAACTTTGTGATTGTGAAGGTGGACAATAAACGTGAACAGGACAATGTGCCGACCGTGAACTTCGACTGGTGGAACTATGGTGGCATTACCCGTGAGGTGTTGTTGGCTGAGGTGCCTAATACCTATATTGAAGATTACTATATTCAACTCGCAAAGGGTAACGCTGGTCTGATAGAGGGTTGGGTGAAACTCAACGAGGACAAGGCTGGCGTAGAGGTGACTGTGGATATACCTGAACTGAGAATTAAACAGAACCTCAAGACAGGTGCCGATGGCAAGGCGAGTTTTGCCGTGAAGGCCAAGCCCGAACTGTGGTCCCCTGAGAATCCCAAATTATATAAGGTGATGGTGAGTAAGGCAGATGAACAGTTGGCTGATGAGATAGGTTTCCGTACTATCGAGACTCGTGGCAGACAGATTCTGTTGAATGGTAAACCAGTTTTCCTACGTGGCGTAAGCATTCACGAGGAGGCTCCTTTCCGTCAAGGTAGGGCCTGGAGCGAGGCCGATGCTCATACGTTGTTGAGTTGGGCGAAGGAGCTGGGTTGCAACTATGTGAGATTGGCACATTATCCGCATAACGAACACATGGTGCGTGAGGCTGAGAAGATGGGTATTATGGTGTGGAGTGAGATTCCTGTCTATTGGACTATCTCTTGGGAGAATCCAGATACATATAAGAATGCTGAGGCACAGTTAAGAGACGAGATTACGAGAGACCGTAATCGTTGTGCTATCATCATCTGGTCGGTGGCGAATGAGACCCCTCATGGCGAGGCACGTGATAAGTTCCTGAGTAGTTTGGCGAAGTATTGTCACGACAACGATCCCGTTCGCTTGGTAAGCATGGCGATGGAAGTCACTTCTACCACATCGGGCAACCTCAATCGTCTGCAGGACAATATGCATCAGTATGTGGATGTGGTAAGTTTCAACGAATATGTGGGTTGGTATCGTGACACCAAGGCTGCTCGCAATATGGTGTGGGAAATCCCTTATGAGAAGCCTGCTATTATCAGTGAGTTTGGCGGAGGTGCCCTGCAGGGTTGGCATGGCTCTGCTGACCAACGTTTTACTGAGGAATTCCAGGAAGACCTTTACAAAGCCAATGTGGATATGTTTGAACGAATCGAAGGTTTGGCTGGTACCTCACCTTGGATATTGATGGACTTCCGTTCGCCTCGCCGACAACTATATGGTGTACAGGATTTCTTCAACCGCAAGGGTTTGGTATCTGAAAAGGGTGTTAAGAAATTGGCATTCTACGTGATGCAGGAGTGGTATGAGAAAAAGCGCAAAGAATATGAGAATAAGTAGTTCGTTTTTTGCTGTTTCACTTTTGCTGGTAGGGTGTACCACTCAGGAGAAACAAGAGACATTGAGTCATGGATATCCCTTCGACCCAGTGCCTTTCACTAGTGTGAAGGTGAGCGAGGGCTTTTGGGGACAACGTCTACAGGCCAGTCGGGAGGTGACAGTGCCATTGGCTTTCAGTAAATGTGAGGAAACAGGCCGCTATCGGAACTTTGAGAATGCTGCCCATCCAAGTGACACTATTCATGTAGGTGGTTTCTCGTTCGACGATACCGATGTATATAAGACCATTGAGGGTGCCAGCTACTTGCTGCAGACATATCCCGATGCCAAGTTGAAGAATTATATCGACAGTGTATTGGTTATTGTGGCTGGAGGGCAGGAACCAGATGGCTATCTCTACACAGCTCGTACCATGAACCCTAAACATCCTCATGAGTGGGCCGGTTCGAAGCGTTGGGAGAAGGTGGAGGAGCTGAGCCATGAGTTTTATAACTTAGGTCATATGCTGGAGGCAGCTGTGGCACACTATCAGGCTACAGGCCAACGTAACTTTCTTGACATTGCCATCCGATATGCCAACTGTGTAATTAGAGAAGTAGGTCCCAACGAAGGGCAGGTGGTGAGGGTACCTGGTCATCAGATTGCAGAGATGGGTTTGGCAAAGCTTTACTTGGCAACTGGTGAGAAGAAATATTTGGATCAGGCTAAGTTTTTCTTGGATATGCGTGGCAAGACAGAACATCGCGACCCTTATAATCAGACGCACCTGCCTGTGCTGGAACAAAAAGAGGCGGTTGGCCATGCCGTTCGTGCTACTTATATGTATGCCGGTATGGCCGATGTGGCAGCACTAACAGGCGACCAGGGTTATATTAATGCGATAGATGACATCTGGGACAATATCGTGTCGAAGAAAATGTATATAACAGGTGGCATTGGCTCCACTAATGATGGTGAGGCTTTCGGCGCTAATTACGAATTGCCGAATGCTACTGCTTACAACGAGACTTGTGCCGCTATCGGAATGGTGTATGTGAACCATCGCCTGTTTTTGTTGCATGGCGACTCGAAATACTATGATGTGTTGGAACGCACTTTATATAACGGTTTGATATCTGGTGTGTCATTAGAGGGCGATGCCTTCTTCTATCCTAATCCGTTGGAGGTAAGCAAGGAGCGCAAATACCAGCGTCAAGCTTGGTTTGGATGTGCTTGTTGTCCATCGAATATTTCTCGTTTTATTCCTTCATTGCCAGGCTATGTATATGCCGTGAAAGATAACGCTGTTTATGTTAATCTCTTTATGGGCAATCGCTCACAGTTGGAGGTTAATGGACAACCAGTGGTCTTGAAACAGGAAACTGCTTATCCCTATGGTGGCGACGTAAAGCTCACTATTGAGCAGGTTGCTCAGCCCTTTACCCTGAAGGTTAGAATTCCGGGATGGGCGAGAAATGAGGCGATGCCTTCAGACCTTTATTCCTTCGTAGATAATAAGCAGAGCACTTTTAGTGTAAAGGTGAATGGAGAGGTAGTAAAGGCAGATTTGCAACAGGGCTATTGCACTATCAACCGCGAGTGGAAGGCTGGCGATGTGGTGGAACTGAACTTCGATTTGCAACCCCGCTTGGTAAAGGCTAATGAGCAAGTTGAAGCTGATAGGGGCTTAGTGGCTGTTCAGTGTGGCCCGATTGTATATTGTGCCGAGTCACCCGATAATGCTAAAGCTATCAACAGCATTACCATATCTCCCAAGACGCAGTTAAAGGTGGATTGGCAACCAGAGAAGTTACATGGAATCAATCAGATTGTAACTGATAATGGCGTGACACTGATTCCGTATTATGCCTGGGCACATCGTGGGGTGAGCGATATGAGGGTTTGGATTCCTTTCAAAAATTGAAAATTGGAGATTATATGAAGAAAGTTTTATGGACATTGACTATAGCGGTCTTATGTCTAACGGCTTGCGACAAGGGTTATCAACGCATTGACAGGGGCGTGATAGTGGAGATGGACCTGAACGGTAATTTTGAGCGTGTGGATCAGACTAGCAGAGTGATGCTGGAGGTGATGGGCGAGAAGCTGATTCACGTGAGGGCTGTGCAAGACCTGGATTTAACGACAGATGACAAGCGGCCAACGGGCAAGCATTTGTTGGATTTTCCACAGGATAGTAGTCTGATTATCGTTCCTAATATACCCAAGGTGCCTTTCCGTGTGGAGAGCACTGAGGATTCCGTTTTTGTCATTACAAACTCATTGATGGCAGGCGTGGATAGGAAGACTGGTATTGTGCGTTTTCAAGATGTGGTGACTGGTGAGGTTATCTCGGAGGAATTGGGACGTGATTATCAACCGATAGAGAAGGGTGGCAAGCAAGCCTTCTCTGTATGCCAGGCATTTATTACCAAAGATGATGAAGGATTGTATGGATTGGGTCAGCACCAAGCTGATGAGTTCAACTATAAGGATAAGAATGAAGAGTTGTTTCAATATAACACCAAGGTGTCGGTGCCTTTCATCGTTTCTACCCACAACTATGGCATCTTGTGGGACAACTATTCCCTCACTCGATTTGGTAACCCTGGTGACTATATGCAGTTGGATGAGGTGTTCACTTTATATAATAAAGTAGGCGAACAAGGCAGTCTAACAGGGACTTATAAGTCTGCAAAGGGAAAGACATTGGAACGTAACGAAGAAAGACTGTACTTCGAACATCTGGATAGAGAAGATGGGTTGAGAACTGTGGTAAACTTGCCCAAGGATTTCGATTTCAGTGGGGCAACCGTGACTTACGAAGGGGAGATAGAACCTTCTGGGACAGGCTTGTATCGTTTCATTCTCTATTATGCCGGATATATGAAGGTCTATATCGATAATGAGCTGGTAGTTCCGGAGCGTTGGCGTACAGCTTGGAATCCCAATAGCTATAAGTTTGCCGTTGACTTGGAGGCGGATCGCCGTGTACCTATCCGCATTGAATGGAAGCCCGATGGTGGTGTGTCTTACTGCGGATTACGTGTGATAGACCCGTCTTATTGGGATACTAAAAATCAGATTACTTGGTGGAGCGAAATGGCCAATGCTATCGACTATTACTTCGTATATGGTGACTCAATGGACGAGGTAATTAGTGGCTATCGTACCCTAACAGGTAAGTCGCAGATTATGCCCAAATGGGCTATGGGTTATTGGCAGAGTCGTGAGAAATACAATAATCAGGAGGAACTGTTATCTACTTTGCGGGAGTTCCGCAAGCGTCAGGTGCCTATTGATAATATAGTGCAAGACTGGTTCTACTGGCGTGAAGACCAGTGGGGAAGTCATGAATTTGACCCTGCTCGTTTCCCTAATCCCAAGCAAATGGTGGACGATGTGCACAATATGGGTGGGCATATTATGATATCTGTGTGGCCTAAGTTCTATGTTAATACGGAGCATTATAAGGAGTTCGATGCGAATGGCTGGATGTATCAGCAAGCGGTGAAGGATGATATCCACGATTGGGTAGGTAAAGGCTATGTAGGTTCGTTCTACGATGCATATTCGGCTCCTGCACGCCAATTGTTCTGGAACCAAATGAAGGACCACCTGTATCCCTTGGGTTTTGACGCATGGTGGATGGATGCCTCTGAACCAAACATCCGCGACTGTACAGACGTTGAGTATCGCAAGTTGTTGTGTGGTCCAACGGCTTTAGGACCGTCTGATGAGTATTTCAATGCTTATGCCTTGATGAATGCGGAAGCTATCTATGACGGACAGCGTAGTGCTGATAATGACAAGCGTGTGTTCTTGCTCACTCGTTCTGGCTTTGCTGGTTTGCAACGATATTCTACCGCTACCTGGAGTGGTGACATCGCCACCCGTTGGGAGGATTTGAAGGCACAAATCTCAGCTGGTTTGAATTTTGCCGTATCGGGTATTCCTTATTGGACAATGGATATCGGTGGCTTCTGCGTGGAGAATCGCTATGTGGCAGCTCAGCAGTTGTTTGATAGAACGGGCATAGAAAATGCCGACCTCAAGGAGTGGCGTGAGCTCAATACCCGTTGGTATCAGTTCGGTGCTTTCTGTCCGCTTTATCGAGCTCATGGCCAGTTCCCCTTGCGTGAGGTGTGGAACATCGCCCCTGATGGGCATCCTGCTTATCAAAGTATTGTAGATTACACCAAGTTGCGTTATAATCTAATGCCTTATATCTATTCTTTAGCAGGAATGACCTATTTTAAGGATTACACCATCATGCGTCCGTTGGTTATGGACTTCACCTCTGATAGGTTGGTGTATAACATTGGTGACCAGTATATGTTTGGTTCTGCGTTCATGGTGGCTCCTATATATAAATATGGTGCAAGAACCAGGGATATGTATTTCCCAGCTGGTAAGGGTTGGTTTGATTTCTATTCGGGCAAGTTTGTACAAGGTGGTCAGCAGCTCACGGTGGATGCTCCTTACGAAAGGATACCTCTTTATGTCAAGGCTGGTAGCATTGTGCCTTTCGGACCTGATATACAATATGCGATGGAGAAGCAGCCCGATGAGATAACCCTGTATGTGTATGCCGGAGCCGATGCCGACTTTACTCTGTATGAGGATGAAGGAGTGAACTACGGTTATGAGCAAGGGAGGTTTGCAATGATTCCTATCCATTATAGCGAAGCTGACAGAAAGCTCACTATAGGTGATCGTCAAGGAAGCTTCCCTGGTATGTTGCAGAAACGAGTGTTCAAGGTGGTGAAAGTAACAAAAGATAAGCCTGTGCCATTCGACCTGAATGCAGCATCAACCAGAGTGGATTATGACGGTAATGCTGTATCTATGGGAATTTGAGTTGTCGTTTGCTTGCAAATAAAGCGAAAACCATTTATCTTTGCAAAAAATAAATTTTAACGTTCCATATTATGTCTATTTGGATTCTATTCAAACTCCTCGGCTCGCTTGCCTTGTTGATGTTCGGTATGAAGTCAATGAGTGAAGCGTTGCAGAAGATGGCTGGTCCTCAGTTGCGTCACGTCTTAGCCGCTATGACCACCAATCGTTTTACAGGAATGCTGACTGGTATGCTCGTAACGGCATCTGTTCAGTCATCTACAGCAACCACCGTGATGACGGTTTCATTCGTCAATGCTGGTTTGCTGACCTTGGCACAGGCTATTTCTGTTATCATGGGTGCCAATATCGGTACCACGTTGACGGCATGGATTATGTCGGCTGGCTTTTCTTTTAACATCACAGACTTTGTTTATCCTGCCTTCTTTTTAGGAATCATATTGATATATATGAAGAAACGCCGTTTTATCGGCGATTTCCTCTTTGGTATTGCCTTTATGTTTTTGGGGCTAGGTACCTTGCGACAGACAGGTATAGACATGCACTTGGGAGAACAGCAGGCTGTGCTGGATTTCTTCGCTTCGTTCGATCCAAATTCTTTCTCAACGACGATACTGTTCTTGTTTCTGGGTGGAGTGCTTACGTTCTGCGTACAGTCTTCTGCCGCAGTGATGGCTATCACTATGATTCTCTGCTCCAGTGGCGTGTTGCCTATCTATCAGGGTATTGCTTTGGTAATGGGTGAGAACATTGGTACCACCGTTACTTCAAATCTGGCGGCATTGTCTGCCAATACCCAAGCCCGAAGGGCGGCTTTGGCACACATGTTCTTCAATGTATTCGGTGTGGTTTGGATTCTCTTTGTTTTCCGTCCGTTTGTTGATATGGTATGCGGGATGGTTGGCTATGATACAGATATGAGCATTGATACGGTGAGTCATGAAGTCTATCTTGCCAACGCTGCCAAGCTGTCGTTCGTGCTGGCTGCTTTCCATACTTGCTTTAATGTGGTGAACACATTTATATTGATTTGGTTCATCCCTCAAATCGAGAGATTTGTTTGCTGGGTTATCAAGCCAAAGAAGGTGGATGAAGAAGAAGACTTCCGTCTGCATTTCATTACTGCTGGTTTCATGAAGACTCCAGAATTGTCAGTGCTCGAGGCTCAGAAAGAGATTCAGGCTTTTGCCGAACGTATGCAGCGTATGTTCGGAATGGTCAAGGAGCTGTTGACTGAGAAGAATGAGGAACAATTCGCGAAGCTTTATACTCGTATTGAGAAATATGAAGGCATATCTGACAGTATGGAAATTGAGATTGCCAAATACCTGGAGTCGGTCAGTGATGCCCATCTGTCTGATGACACTAAGGCTAAGATTCGTGCAATGTTGCGTGAGATATCAGAGTTAGAGAGTATTGGCGATGCATGTTACAATATGGCACGAACCATCAGTCGTAAGTATCACGGGAAGCAGGATCACTTCAACGAGAAGCATTATGAGCATATCCATCATATGATGGATCTTACTGATAAGGCTTTGAGTCAGATGAATCAGCTGATGTCCGGACGTAAGAGTGAGTTTGATGCGAACCGCACATTTAACACCGAGAATGAGATTAACAACTATCGTGACTTGTTGAAGTCGCAGAATATCATCGATATTAACAATCACGAATATACCTACGGCGTTGGAACTGTTTATATGGATCTCATCAATGAATGTGAAAAACTCGGTGATTATGTGGTGAATGTGGTTGAGGCTCGTACCAATACAAGGGAGCGAAAGGACTAAATATCATCCATTTATATAATAATGACATGAATTTTGGTTCTGCATCAACTTGAGTAATCTTTTTTTTCGCTGTTTTAGTTACATAGTTACATTATACTTGTTAATCGCTTGATACTTATTGCCTTTAGCTTAGTGTACCTTCTCTCGGAAGTTACACTAAGTTACACTGGTGCCAAAACAAGTTGTTTTGGTGTGAGAGAATACTATACTAATACCTGTCAGAAAGCAATATAACGACACCAAAACAAGTTGTTTTGGTGTGAGTATCAATGTAATCTGCATCAGTTATTACATATAAAATCACAGAGAAATAGATATTGCCATCTGTCAAAACAGGTTAGCATGACAAGCTAATACTTTATCTATCTACTGCTTAGAGCCTTCCTTGTTTTAATCTCTACGGAAGATGTCCCTAGTATAGACCTTATCCTTGACATCATCCAAGCAAGCATCATAGCGGTTGGCAATGATAGATTGACTTTCACGTTTGAACTCCTCCAAATCATTTACCACTCGGCTTCCAAAGAACGTAGTGCCATCAGGAAGAGTGGGCTCATACACAATCACAGTAGCACCTTTCGCCTTGATGCGCTTCATGATACCTTGGATGCTACTCTGGCGGAAATTGTCACTATTACTCTTCATCGTGAGTCGATAAACGCCTATCACACATTGGTGTTCATCATTGGGATTAAAAACACCACGATTGTAATAGTCATAATAGCCAGCCATTCTCAACACCCTGTCGGCAATAAAATCCTTGCGAGTACGGTTACTATCCACTATCGCCTGAATCAATGTCTGAGGCACATCTGAGTAGTTTGCCAACAGTTGTTTGGTGTCTTTTGGCAAGCAATAGCCTCCATAGCCAAACGATGGATTGTTATAGTGTTTCCCAATTCGAGGGTCAAGGCACACACCATCTATAATTGACTGGGTATTCAGACCCTTCATCTCGGCATAGGTATCCAACTCATTGAAGAAGCTCACCCTCAAAGCCAGGTAAGTATTGGCAAAAAGCTTCACGGCTTCAGCCTCAGTAAAGCCCATAAATAATGTGGGCACATCTTCTTTCAAAGCACCCTCCTGTAACAACCCGGCAAAAACACGAGCTGCATCCACCAATCGTTTGTCTTTCAAGTCGGTACCCACGATGATGCGACTCGGATAGAGATTATCATAAAGTGCCCTACTCTCTCTCAGGAACTCAGGTGAGAAAAGAATATTCTGACTACCTGAACGCTTTCTGATGGCCTCCGTAAAGCCCACAGGAATGGTGGATTTAATAACCATGATGGCGTTTGGATTGTATTTCATAACCAAAGAAATAACAGTCTCTACAGCACTAGTATCGAAGAAGTTCTTCATGCTATCATAGTTGGTGGGGGCAGCAATCACCACGAAGTCAGCATCGCAATATGCTTCCTCTGCATCGAGTGTAGCCCTGAGTTTCAGAGGTTTGGTGGCAAGGTATTCCTCTATCTCTTTATCCACGATGGGAGATTTCTTCTGGTTGATCATCTCCACCTTTTCAGGCACAATATCTACAGCCATCACCTCATGGTGTTGGCTCAACAGGGTTGCTATGCTCAGGCCCACATATCCCGTTCCTGCAACAGCTAGCTTCAGGTCTTTCATAATTCATTTGTTTATTTGATGCAAAGTTACGGAAAATCGAGGGTA
>JAEEGF011396866.1_pt1 | contig 11985 bp, 9 predicted proteins | sample 9134171 | NCBI WGS metagenome assembly JAEEGF01 (sample SAMN16246542, study PRJNA631951) | gut metagenome | biome: gut microbiome; feature: rumen; material: AP-attached | host: Bos | place: Iran: Karaj | collected 2018-10 | reverse complement strand
CTTCGTAAGCCACGTAGCCCTTCTCCTTATTAATAATATATGCCGTAGGGTTTTCCTTATGCACCGCTATGCCCGCCACCGGAGTGAGGCCTGACGGCAGTCCCTGCCACGAAACCGCCGCCTTTACCATTGACGAACCGGCATCGATGGTGAGCACACGTGTTTCCGTTACCGATGCACCGTCAATATCCACAGGTGCAAAGGTAAGCCGCACGGTAAGTCGCAGCGGACCATTGTCGAGCATCTCCGCCTCCCTGAAACACCACGGATATACTATCTCCTCGCCACGCATCAGCGCGTTGGTACCGGCACCGAGCGTAGAGCCCACCTTGTAGCAGTCCATGCCCTCGCCATGGTCAACGTGATAGCAGAAACCATAGTTATATACGTCGTCGGCAACGTTGCGCTGTCCCATCTTGCGCAGCTTGCTCACCGTAGCCCACATCTGCTGGTCGCACTGCAAGTCATACCATTTGTCAAGCACCATCTTGTCGGTGCGCTTGTTGAAGATATCGTAACCATACAGCTTTTCGCCCTTACGCTGAGTCTCCGGTCCGTATATGCGGTATGCCACGCGGTCGTTCTCAAAAGAGAAATCTGCCTGGCGCTCAGGATACAGTCTGCCTGCCACCTGCGGCACCGCCTTTTGCGCAGACGCCTCTGCCGCCTTGGTAACGAACACGCGGCGCTTGCCCTTGGCACTGACGAGCGGGCACTGGAAGATGAGTTTGCCGTCGTAGGTCAGCTGGCATGGCAACGTGTCGCCATACTCTGCACTTACCACCACGTCAGTGGCAGTCAGGGTGTGCTGCCTTCCATATAGTCTCTGCGCTATGGCATTGGCATCCACCTCTACCATCTCGCCTTCACCACGCTGCCATTTGGCGGTATTCTCCACCGTAACTACCACCTTGTCGGCAGCAGCGCATGGCAACGTAATGGCTGCAAACATCAATGCCAGTATCCCTTTTTTCTTCATATATCCTATTCCTTATTATACATACTATAAACCTTTGCCACGAGCGCACCGCTGATATTGTGCCATACGCTGAATATCGCACCGGGGATTGCTGCCATAGGGAAGGCTGCAAAGTGGGTTACGGCAAGCGATGACGCCAGTCCGCTGTTCTGCATGCCCACCTCTATGGATATTGCGCTGCGCTTGGCATGCGACAATCCCAGCAGTCTGCCTATGCAATAGCCGAGCGATAGTCCGCCTAGGTTATGAAGCACTACCACGAGCACTACGAGCAGTCCGCCCGTAAGCAGTTTGGAGGCATTATGCCCTACCACCACCATCACCGTCAGTGTTATCATAACCGACGAGAATGCAGGCAGGTATGGCAGCACGCCCTTTGCGAGCTTCGGCAGATAGCGCTGAACGAGGAAGCCCACCACTATCGGTGCAATGACCACATAGAGTATGCTGAGCAGCATGCCGACGGTATTGACCTCTACGAAGGTGCCCGCCATGAGCCACGTGAGCAGCGGTGTGAGGAATGGTGCCAGCACCGTACTCGTTGCCGTCATGCCCACAGACAGCGCGAGGTCGCCCTTGGCAAGATATGTTATCACGTTTGACGCAGTGCCGCCAGGGCAGCAACCTACGAGTATCACACCCAACGCAAGTTCCTCCGGCAAGGTAAACAAGCGTGTGAGCAACCATGCCAACAGCGGCATGATGGTAAACTGCGCAAGGCATCCCACCAGCACGTCCTTAGGACGGCTGAAAACTACGCGGAAGTCCTGCGGACTGAGTGTCAGTCCCATGCCGAACATTATGAGTCCGAGCATAGGGTTAATCCACCACGTATCGACAGCCATGAAAGGCTCCGGCTTTACCACAGCCACTATGGCTGCCAGCAATACAAGTGCGCCCATCCATCGGGCTATGAAGTCGCAGATTTTTTTCATTGTTATATTTATTGTTACTTACTACACAACAAGGGTGGTTAGCACCTCCTTTTTGCGAATAAATGGAACCATGGTCTAAAACGCAAAATACAGAGGGGAAATCAGCCTTTAACGTACATTTTATAACGCTTCGCTGTAGTTTGTACTGTAAAATAATGTTTTTTACGTCGTTTTTTCATTGTTTTTGTCATGTAATTTGATAGCTTCCATCATGTAAAAGCTATCGAATTACGAGGTAAAAGCTATCAAATTACAAGAAAAAGGCTTTGCCCCAAAGGAGCTATGTCGTGTATAGCTCTGTATTACAGAGCTTTACTCAACGGACGCATTTTTGCCGATTTTCGGAGCAAAATTGACTTTCGTGATTTTGACCGCCGAATTTCGCAAGTTAAATACGATCAGATTCAGTCTTTATTCCACATTTTCATCAGCACTATGCCGATGAGAATCCACAATATTTCCCTGACGCGACAGATAAGGCTGACGTAGAAACCTACGGCAATGAGTTTCTGTGGCGACAGCGACGCACGCACAGAGTGACCTATGGTGGCAGGTATGGAGACCATGAAGCCGCCTTCCTGCACGCCCAACTGCATAGGCAGGAAACCTATAAGGTTGGCACACAGCGTGGTGAACGACAGTATCAGTATGGAGTGGAGGAACACGAGCGTGTAGCCGATGACGCCTCCGCCACAATCGATGTCGAACATCAGGAGCATGAACATTATCTCAAGGCTCTGCACCACGCGCGACATATACTCCAGGAAGAAGCTGGTGTAGAAGGCACGCTTGTCCTGACTGTGCAGGGCTGCTATCTGCTTGTCTATATTCTCGAGCGACTCCCTGTGGCGCTCGGTGAAGCGCTGGCTCCAGCCTTTCAGTCCGGGAATCTTCGAAAGAAACTTCATGACATTGACTACCAGTCCGCCCTTATAGCCTTTCTGAAAGAGCCAGAAGGCTGCCATGCAGAATAAGGCGATGGTTCCCAACGTAATGCCGATGGTTACATTGATAGGCAGGTCGCCTATGAACACCAATGCGAGGTAAATGAAGATAGACGAGAACCAGAACCAGAAGTGCGCAAAGAAGTGCATCATGGCATACAGGATGACCGACGACGTGGCATGCTCCTTCGATATATCCTTCGACAGTTCGAGTATGCGGTAAGGCTCGCCACCCAGTCCGCCTACGGGAGTGGCATAGTTCAGGGCGTAGCCTGATATGGTGAGCTTGTATATGCGCCAGAATCCCACATGCTCGTCAGGGTCGGTATTACCTTTTATTATGGCGCGCCATGCCAGAGCATTGAGTCCGTAGATAAATATCCACACGCCGATGACCGGAACCAGCCAATAGCCTGCCGTGCACAGGTGGAACCACAGTTCCCTGAAACTGATGTCGAACGTCAGCAGCATCACCACCACGCAAGCCACACCTGCGAGGAAGAATATGTTATTTAGCGTCTTCTTTGTCATGTCGGTTTATTTTCAGAGTAGTCGGAATTTTCGGAGTATTCTGAATTCTCTGAGTACTCTGAATACTCTGATTATTCTGATATCTTATCGTTTATTCTCTTGCAGAACGCCTCATGGCGATGCTTTACGTAGAAATACAACGCTCCCATGGCGAATATCTCCCAAATGAAGTTCATGGCAGGAACATCGAGCAGGCAGAAGATAAAGAGCCACATAGAACGGAAATTGAACGTCAGCAGTCCGTTCCAGAATATCACCGGCAATGAAGCATCGCGGAACTCCTTGCGAATCTCTGCCGGAATGTTCTCCGCCGTGCCATACTTGCTGCGCAGTTTGCCCATAAGTTTCTGAAACTCCGGCGTGACAGCCTCCTGCTTCTCCGTATAACCTATATATGACTTTTGGAAATAGCGCTCTGCCCATGAGGTATTGTCCTTCGTCATGCCCTCATACTTGGCGCGCTCTGCAACGGAATTGTCGAGTTCGCTGCCCTTCTCTCCCTTCAGGAAGTAGAGGTGGGCCTGTATATAGTAGTCTGCCAGTCGCTGCTGACCTGCTATGCCCCACACGCCGCTGATTACTCCGAGTATGAAGACCACGGCTGTGGCTATCAATGTATTCTGCTCCGTATCGGCTATGCCAAGGAAAGAGAATTCTATCTCATGGTGATAGTAGAAACGATATACCAGTGCCAAATAGATTGGCACGAACCACACGAAACCGGCAACGCCGTCAAGTATCCTGCCCATCGGACTCTTCTTACCCGTCATGCGCGCCAACTGACCGTCAGTGCAGTCGAGGATGTCAGCCACGCACAGCAAGGCTATCGCAACGAGGTTGACAAGCAGTCCATGCGTACCATTATAGTAGAAGCAGCCCTGCGCGAAAAGTATTGCACTGCCTGCGCCAACTATCATCGACATGATAGTTACAGTGTTAGGATGAATGTCAAAACGCGCAAAGGCGAGCGCGCAGTAATAGCACAATGGACGCACCACGTGCAGATCGAGCCAATCCTCTGTCTCAGAGGACTTCAATGTCTGTTGTATTTTCTCGTTCATTTTTTATATATTAATGTCATCCATACGTTACCATGAACCTGCCTGCACTTGCCTTCATAAAGAAAACGACACCGGCAACATACTGGCAACGACGTGCAAAGTTACAAATAATTTTCCGAATAATCACAATTTTAGGGAAATTTATAGTTTTGCAATCATTAATTGCATTTACACCGCTAACAGTGATGCAAGGCGCATATTTACAACCCTGTTTGCGCATTTTTTATACATTTTGCGCATTTTTTCACATGACGACAGAGAGAAAATGATTAACTTTGCAACCGATAAATACTATTAATCTGCATGACACACTTTATCAAAAACATCATCATGTCAGTAGCACTGACGGCTACCGCCACGGCATCGGCTGACAACAATCTTACATTATGGTATAACAGACCCGCCACGTACTGGGAGGAGGCTCTGCCGATAGGCAACGGCAGACTTGGCGCCATGGTGAGCGCCGCCGTGCAGGTGGACACGCTGCAACTGAACGAAGACACTTTCTGGAGTGGCAGCCCCTACAACAACTATAATCCTAAGGCTCTGAACGTGCTCGACACCATACGCCAGGCTTTGTGGCAGAAGGACTATGAGAAGGCTCAGCGACTGGGCATGAGCAACATAGTGGCTGACCGCACGGTGACGGGACACGGCATGGCATACGAGAGCATAGGCAGACTGCTGATAACAGCTACTGCACCAAAGGCTGGCTCTACGCTTGAATATCGCCGCTGGCTTGACCTGGAGACGGCTAAGGCGGGCATGGCATATACCGTCAATGGCATACGCTATGAACGCACATACCTCAGTTCGTTTGCCGACAACGTGATAGTGGTGCGACTGACTGCCTCGAAGGATGGCAAGACACTTGCACCGCAAAAGGCCGGACTGGCGCCTCAGATAGGTTTCCTGTCGCCTGAGAAGAAGCAGAGGGTGACGGCAAAGATGAGCGACATCGATGCTTATACTAAGATAGTACACAGCACACTGACACAGCCCGACATGGAGAATGTGCCTAACAAGCTGGAGTGCTACACAGTGATACGCACCCTATACGACAAGACGGGCGTGACGATAGTAATAGGTGCGGCAACAAACTTCGTGAACTATCACGACATCAGCGGTGATGCCAAGGCTAAGGCTCTGGCATACGTTGATGACTTCTGCAAAAAATGGAACGCCGGCAACGGCAAGTGGAACGCAACGGCATACGGCAATGCTGCTGCGGAGCATACCGATAAATACCAGAAGCTGTTTTCACGTGTATCTCTTGACCTGGGGCACAACGGCATACAGGAGCAGAAGGACACCGAGACACGCATAGCAGAGTTTGCAGAGTTCAAGGATCCTTCACTCGCTGCCGCCTACTTCCAGTTTGGCAGATACCTGCTGATATCATCAAGCATGCCTGGCACTCAGCCTGCCAACCTGCAGGGTATATGGAACCCTGACGGCAGACAGTACCCTGCATGGGACTCTAAATACACTACCAACATCAACGTGGAGATGAACTACTGGCCGGCAGAGGTGACAAACCTCAGCGAGTGTCATGAACCTTTCCTGCAGATGGTCAGAGACGTCAGCGTTACCGGTCGTGAATCTGCACAGAAGATGTATGGATGTCGCGGATGGACTCTGCACCATAATACCGACCTATGGCGCTCTACAGGTGCGGTGGACAATGCCGCTTGTGCCGTATGGCCTACGGGCGGAGCCTGGTTCTGTCAGCATGTGTGGGAGCATTACCTGTTCTCTGGCGACAAGGATTTCCTGCGCAAGGCATATCCAGTGCTGAAGTCTGCATCAGAGTTCTATCAGGATTTCCTCGTACATGACCCTGAAAGCGGATATATGGTGGCGGCACCAAGCACGTCGCCGGAGAATAATCCGGGCTTGGGCTCTTACTTCGATGACAACGGCAAGAAGTTCAGTTTCGCACATTTTGCCGGCGTAACGATGGACAACCAGATGATTTTCGACCTGCTGCGCTCTACCGCACTGGCTGCCCGCGCACTTGGCACCGACGCTGCATTTGCCGACTCGCTCGACTTACTGCGCCGCCAACTGCCACCTATGATGATAGGTAAATACGGTCAGCTGCAGGAGTGGCTGGAGGATTGGGACAGGGAGTTTTCTTCACACCGCCACATATCTCACCTGTGGGGGGCATTCCCTGGCAACCAGGTATCGCCATATACCCACCCGGAACTGTTCATGGCAGTGAAGAAGTCGCTAATAGGTCGTGGCGATGCCAGCAGAGGATGGTCTATGGGATGGAAGGTTTGCCAGTGGGCACGCCAGCTTGACGGCAACCATGCCATGACTCTCATAAAGAACCAGCTGAAACTGAAGGATCCTAACTGTACCATAAAGGATGTGGACGGCGGCACATATACTAATATGTTTGATGCTCATCCACCTTTCCAGATAGACGGCAACTTCGGATGCTGCGCAGGTATAGCAGAGATGCTGGTACAGAGCCATGACGGTTGCGTGCACATCCTGCCTGCACTGCCTGACGAATGGAAGGCATCAGGCTCGGTAAAGGGTCTGAGATGCCGCGGAGGTTTCGAGATTGAAGAACTGGCATGGAAGAATGGCAGGGTGACTACGCTCAAGATACGCTCACGACTTGGCGGCAACATGCGCCTGCGCCTGCCTGCCGACGACAACGGCAATACCGGCATAAGACTGCTAAGTGGTGCACAAATGAATGACGCCAGCGGCATAAACCCTAACTCTCTCATGCAGCAATACGACATCCTTACACCTATAGTAAAGGATGCTACGAAGATTCCGCAACTGAAACTGCTGCCTACACGTCTGTATGATATCGACACAAAGGCTGGCGAATTGCTGGAGTTTGTAGGAGAATAATGATACATGCCACTGCTGCTACGATGCGCAGCATGCAATTATAAGCCCCATAAGGTGGTGCGCACTTCTTATTGTGTGCACCACCTTATTATATATAAACCAGACTGCAGGAATGTTGGAAACATCGTAAGATATGGCAATGGAGGCATATTTTTTGCAGATTATGGCTTTCGTATGATATTTTTTTCGTAACTTTGCACACATGGAAGAACTTAAGCAATTACTATTCAACGATTGGGTTTATACTCTCATTGTGCTGTCAACATGCACGTTTTATCTGCTTATAGCCTATGGCATATACAGGTGTTTCAGAAAACCGAGGACCATTGAGCCTAAGGCATCGATGCCAAGCCTGCAGCAGCTGGAGGAACTCTACGGTGCTCCGTCTGACATGATAGCGCTCAGTCCCACCAAGTGTAACCAGGCTGACAGCGTGATACTGGTTTATGAAGATGCCGGCTTCCTTGTAGTCAATGGCAACAAGGTACTGATGAGCGACGTCGCAAGTGTGACATTCAACAATAGCAGCATACCGTGGGAGTCACCGGAATATCAGATACTGATACAGACCCCTGCATCAATCATCCGTCTCTTTGTTGGTTATGACAGTGAATGGGCTAAGTATGTAACCATCCAGATACGCTCACATCTGCCTGACAACGTGCGCTGACAATGTATATAAAAAATGTTCACCACTTAGTGAACAACAATCTTGTGAACATTGTAATTGTTTTGTAACTTTGCGCAAAAGAAAAAATAATAAAAAAGCACCTATGAGCAGTCCTTTTATGCTACATATCCGACCCTCTGTTTAAGTTATGGTATCCAGAGAAATGATGTAGCCATTAATACAGTATAATATGAAGAAAATAATTATCATGATGCTGTTGTCGGTTGCGACGTTGACCGCCAACAAAGTAATTGCAGCAGAGCCTGTCAGTCCGGAGCCAAAGGTTTACGACGTAGTGGAGAAGATGCCTTCATTCCCCGGAGGATCAGAAGCGCTGAAGGAATACCTTAAGAAAAACACCATGTATCCAAACCCTGATGCCTGCATAACGGGCAGGGTGGTAGTTGTGTTTGTGGTGGATGAGAAAGGTAATGTAGGTGATGTAAAGGTGGCAAGGAGCGTAGAGCCGTCCTTTGACGCCGAAGCAGTGAGGGTAGTCAAGGCCATGCCGCGGTGGAACCCCGGCACAGAGAAAGGCAAGGCGGTGAAGGTGCGCTATACGCTGCCAGTAACCTTCAGGTTGCAATGATTAGGCAATACGCTCAAACACTAACCGTATGAAAAAAACAATTATTATAATGCTAATGGCTGCAGCTGTGATGACAGCTTGCATTAACAGACAGCAAGAGGCGGAGAGCAACGTGGCAGGTGACTTACAGAACATATCGCTAAATATTGTTAGCGATGTGGTTAAGCCCGCCGGCAACTTGTATGAATTCTCCATAAATATGTTTGAGCGACTGCACAGCGAGGCGCATGGTAACATGGTGTGCTCACCACTGGGCGCGGCTACGCTGATGCGTATGCTGCAGGACGGAGCCAATGGCGAGACTGCAAAGGAACTGGGACTGATGCTGGGCACCACCACAGAGGAGATTGGTCAGATAGCCCGTGACCTGCAGGGAGATGCCACAGCCAACGGATACAGTGCGAGGGCGGTAATGGCCAACCTGCTGGCGGTAAACGACAACTGCAAGTTGCGCAAAGACTACCAACAACACGTGGGTAAGGCGTATGGGGCAGAAGCATGGCAGCTGGACTTCTCTGACAAGGACAGTGAGACACGTATAAACAAATGGGTGAGCGAAAAGACCAACGGCATGATTGGCGGTCTGGCAACATCTTTGGACAGTAAAGAGACTATGCGTGCATGCAATACACTGTACTTCAAGGGCTATTGGACGTATCCTTTCAAGGATATCAGCGGAAAAGACCTGACAACGATAAAGACGTTTACACAGGATGACGGCAAGAAGGTACTGGTGAATATGATGCAGCGCCAGAAATACTTTAAGTACACGCACAACGACACCCTGCAGGTGGTGAGCCTGCCGTATGAGAATCGCAGCCGAGACACTCTGCACCAGCGTAATTTCTCCATGTATGTGTTTCTGCCACGTCAGGGTAAGACCTTAGACGACGTAGTGAAATACCTGCATAGCCACAGCCTTGCAGAACTGAGTAAGACGATGAACCAGCAAGACGTGGACGTCAGACTGCCACGCTTCACCTCTGGTGTAACCTTAGACCTGAAGTCAGTTATGCGCAGTCTGGGTGTGCGTCATTTGGATGATTTTTCAGGAATATCAAGCAACTATATGGAGTTAAGCGGAGTGATACAGCAAGCAAAGATAATGGTCAACGAGCAAGGCACAGAGGCGGCAGCATTGACGGAGGCTATCAGTGTAGGTTGCAATCCTCAACCTCATTATGTCGCCATTTTCAATGCGAACCATCCTTTTATCTACATGATAGTGTGTGATGATACCAATACCATCTACTTCATGGGAGAATACACCAAAGGCATGGTGCAGGAGAACGGTGAGTGGATAGTAAAAGAAAGCACGCTGCCTGAGGAGAAAGACGAGACGGAGGAAAACCTCAGGGAATGGGATAATGCGGAGTATGAAGTATTGAAGGCCAAGGAAGTGATAGCCACGGAGCCTTTGCGCCCAAATCCGAAGAAAGTTTTCGACGTGGTAGAGAAGATGCCTTCATTCCCCGGAGGTATGAAAGCCATGATGGAGTATCTGGATAAAAATATAAAGTATCCTATCAGTGCTCAGAAGAACCTATTAGAAGGCAGGGTGATACTTCAGTTTATAGTGGATGAGAAAGGCAGGCTAAGCAATATAAAGGTAGTAAGAAACGTAGAGCCTTCCCTTGACGCCGAGGCAGTGAGAGTTGTCAAGGCCATGCCGCGGTGGAATCCTGGTATGCAGAATGGCAAGGCGGTGAAAGTGCGCTATACGCTGCCAGTAAACTTTAGGTTGCAATGATTAGGGAATAACTATATAATAAGGAAAGCAAGATACCGCTTACGGACTTCCATTATCGAAGCCATAAGCGGTATCTTCATTTATTATATTTGCTATTCTGCTTTTGCGAGTTTAGATATCCTTGAACACCTCACCTATCATCACGAGCATGCCGTTGATGTGCTGCAGCAGGGCGTTAGAGGTAGAAGGAGTGATGATTGTAGGCTCCTCCACATACTCGTTCTTGAGGTTAGCATAAGCCTCCTCGAAGTTAGCGAATGGCACCACGCCGTCAGGGTTAGAGTGAATGAGCTTCAGTGGATACTTAGGCATCCAACCCTTGCAAAGGTTCTGGCGGTCCATCATTGTCAGCAGGCGGTCGAGATGCTCTGGGTGAGCATTGAGGTAGTCGAAGTTCAGAATCTCGTCAAGAGAAGCACCATTCCATTTTACTATCATGTCGAGGATGCCCTCCTTGTTCTGACGTATAGCCTGAGGAACGCCGGTCTTCAGTGCCCATGCAGTGAAGAAATCCTCATAGTTTATGCCAGCCATCTCCTCAGGATAGCTGTTGAACATGCTGTTGATAACGGTAGGTATTACTGAACCCAGTGCCATGTCCTTGCCGCTCTCGAGGTCGCTGAGGTATGTCTCGAAGGTAAGGCGCAGGTCGTAAGGACCGTCACCACAATATACCTTCTTCAGGTGCAAGCGGTTCTGTGTAGCTGCATCAAGCTGCTGAACCCTTCTCAGTGATGCGAGAGACACCGCGCCACCCTGTGAGTAACCCAGGATATAAGTGTCGTAGTTACTGTCAAGAGAGAGTTTCTTCTGCTGTGCATAGTCGAGCAGCGTGAGCAGTGCGTCAACGCTTGTGCGACCGTGAACCTCAGAGTTGAGATAAAGGTCAGGGTGATTAGATGATGCACCAAGACCGATATAGTCAGGCAGTATGCAGAGTGAACCTGTAGCAGCCATCACCGACTCCACTGAAGTATAGTTAGAAGGAATCATCATAGCACCAATCTGAGTGCCGTGGTTGATGAGCATCACGTTCTTAATCTTCTTGAAGAGAGGGTAAACGATGAGTGCAGAAGCCGTAACAGGCTTGTTAGCCTCGTCAAGTGTCTCGTAGGTAATGTGCACACTCTTGTAGATGGCAGGTACGATGCCGCGTGTGCCCTCACCATTGTCGTCGAGCTGTGCCATAGACTCCTTGAAGGTAGCCTTCAGTTCGTCAAGCTGTGCAGCGTCAGCCTTATCCTCAATTCCTGCCACGGCATCGGCAAAGAACTTGTCTTCTGAAACTTCTTTCTCGTCAATCACTGTAAAACTTCTGTTAGTAACAACATTCTGTTCATTTGCAACACTCAGTTCCTGTATATCCTCATTCGAACAAGAAGAGAACATACCAATTAAAAAAGTGCATAGAATCAATGCATTTTTCTTCATAAAATACGTTTTTAAGTTAATTTGTAAAATTATTGAGTAAAGGTGGGTTCTAAAAATTCCCACGATTTAAATTAGTTTATTATATGAATATCATTATGTCATATTTTTGTTTTCTTTCGGTGCAAACTGTTAACTTCTGCGGTCACATAGCCCGCTATGGTCAATGGTCTTTACACCCCCTCCGCTTCGCTTCTCCCCCGTTTCGCGGGGGAGCG
>JAEEGF010705708.1_pt1 | contig 11985 bp, 6 predicted proteins | sample 9134171 | NCBI WGS metagenome assembly JAEEGF01 (sample SAMN16246542, study PRJNA631951) | gut metagenome | biome: gut microbiome; feature: rumen; material: AP-attached | host: Bos | place: Iran: Karaj | collected 2018-10 | reverse complement strand
CTGCCTGCGCAAGACGGCATGAACGTGGTGATGAAGGACTATGCCTAGCAACTGCAAGAGGTGGTGGTGACGGGCTATCAGGTGCAGCGCAAGGCCGACCTGACGGGTGCCGTGGCCGTGATGGACATGAAAGGTGCCAAGAGTGAGGGCGACCCCAACATGCTCAACTCCATGCAGGGCAAGCTGCCCGGTGTGAACATCGTCACCGATGCCGCCCCTGGCGGTGGCGGTGCCAGCATCCGCGTGCGTGGTATGAGCACGGTGAACGGTGCTGCCCCGCTCTACGTCATCGATGGCGTGGCCACTACCGAGAACCTCAACTCGCTGAACGCCGCCGACATTGAGTCGATTCAGGTGCTGAAGGATGCCTCGTCGGCCTCTATCTACGGTAGCCGCGCCGCCAATGGTGTCATCATCATCACCACCAAGAAGGGCAAGGGCGACAAGGTGACGGTGAACGTGGGCTATACCGCCACGCTGAACACCATTGCCAAGCAGTACGACGTGATGAACGCCCAGCAGTGGGGACAGGCCTACTGGACGGCCAACAAGAACGCCGGCCTGGTGGCCTCGCACCCCTTCTATGGCAGTGGCGACCAGCCCCAGCTGGCCACCAACCTCGATGCTGCCGGCAAGGTGCGTGCCGCCGACACCGACTGGCAGGACGAGGTGTTCTCCTCGGCTTGGACCAACAACCTCTCGGCCTCAGTGTCGAACAGCAGCGAGAAGGGCTCGTTCATGCTCTCGGGCAACTATATCAATCAGAACGGACTGATGAACCACACCTTCTATCGCCGCTACACCGCACGCCTGAACTCCACCTATAATATAAGTAAGGTGTTCAGTGTGGGCGAGAACCTGATGATTGCCCAGTGGAACGACCGTGGCTACGGCACCGGCAACGACCGTGGCATCCCCTATACTGCCATGCGCCAGCACCCCGCCATCCCCGTCACCGACAGCGACGGTGCCTACACCAATCCCATGCAGCTCTCGGGCAGCGACATCGCCAACCCCGTGCATGAGCTGTATAATGGCCGCGACAACACGAATGAGAGTTGGCGCATCTTTGGCAACGCCTATATCGACATCAAGCCCGTCGACGGCCTCACCCTGAAAAGCAACCTGGGCATTGAGCACACCCAGTTCTTCAACAAGAACCTGGGCCGCCGCATACAGCCCAGCGACATGAACAGTGTCTCGCGGGCCTACGGACAGGGCGACACCTACACCTGGACCAACACGGCCAACTATCTGAAGACCTTCAAGGGTGTGCACCACCTGAACGCCCTGTTCGGTACGGAGTTCATCAAGTATCGCTCTGAAGACCTGAACGGCGCCAACCGCGACTATGCCTTCGAGGATGTGGACTACATGCAGATTGGTGCCGGCGGCGGCGAGCAGACCGTGGGCGGCGGCAAGGCCGAGTGGGCCCTGTTCTCGCTCTTCGGCAAGCTCGACTACAACTATGCCGACCGCTACCTGGTGAGCGCCACCCTGCGCCGCGACCAGACCTCGCGCTTGCACAAGGACAACAACAGCGGCGTGTTCCCCGCCTTCTCGGCCGCCTGGCGTGCCAGCGAGGAGAGCTTCTTCCCCCAGAACCCAGTGGTGAGCGACCTGAAGATTCGCGCCGCCTGGGGACAAAACGGCAACTCGGCCATCAGCGACAACTACGCCTACTACACCCGCTACGCCTATAACCTGCGCCATGGCTCCTACGACCTCAACGGCACCAACAACAGCGTCGTGCCCGGCATCGTGGCTGCCTCGAGCGGCAACCGCAACCTGAAGTGGGAGACCACCACGCAGACCAACCTCGGCTTCGACGCACAGCTCTTCCAAGGTGCCCTGAGCCTTTCGTTCGACTATTTCTGGAAGAACACCAAGGACATGCTCACCATCCCCCCGACGCTCTCGGTGGAAGGCGAGGGAGCCGCCATGTGGATGAACACGGGCGAGATGAAGAACAACGGATGGGAGCTGACCATGACCTACCGCTCGCCCCAGTATGGCGACTTCTCGTGGAATGGCACGCTCAACCTCTCGCAGTATAAGAACGAGCTGGTGAAGTTCAACGACGTGGTGACCTCGCAGGGCGGCGACTACCGCCTGATGGTGGGCCAGCCGATGGGCGTGTACTACGGCTACGTCAGCGACGGTATCTTCCAGAACGAGGACGAGGTGTCGAACCACGCCATCCAGCAGGGCAAGGGCGTTGGCCGCCTCATCTTCCGCGACATTGATGGCAACGGCACCATCGACGACAACGACCGCTGCATCATCGGCGACCCGAACCCTGACTTCGCCATGGGCCTGAACCTCGACCTGAACTACAAGGACTTCACCCTCTCGGCATTCTTCAGCGGCGAGTTTGGCTTCGACATCTACAACACCACGCGCCGCCAGCTGGAGTTCATGCACTACGGCGGCGGCTCCTCGACCAACCACGGCGTGGACATCCTCGACGCTTGGAGCCCCGCCAACACCGGCGCCACCATCCCCGCGCTGACCATGGTGGACAACAACAACGAGACCCGCATGTCGAGCTACTTCGTTGAGGACGGCTCCTACCTGAAGCTGAAATACCTGAAGCTGGGCTACCAGCTGCCGAAGGACCTGGCTCAGAAGATTTACGCTTCGGGCATCAGCGTCTTCGGGCAGGTGGAGAACATCTTCACCATCACCAGCTACAAGGGCCTCGACCCCGAGGTCATCCTCGGCGGCTACGGTGCCCGCGTCGACAGCGGCCTCTATCCCCGAGCCCGTACCTTCACACTGGGACTCAACATTACTTTCTAACACAAACAATAAATAAAGACAGTTATGACAACCAAGATATATAAAGCAATCATTGCCTGTTCTGTATGTTGCTGTATCACAGCAACCACCACGAGCTGCTCCGACCAGCTCGACTTGGCCCCGCAGGGCGAGTTCACCGCCGAGCAGCTCACCGACGAGAGCATCGAGGGCCTGATGTCGTCGGCCTACCAGGGCTTGGAGGCCCACTTCTTCGACGACAACAACGCCGCCTTCGCCGGCCCCATCACCAACTGGGTCTTCGACGTGCGCTCCGACGATGCCTACAAGGGCGGCGAGGGCGTGTCGATGGAGTCGAACATCCACCAGTTGGAGATACAGAACATCAGCAGCGACAACCCCACCTGCCTCAACAAGTGGGAGAACAACTACCTGGGCATCGCCCGTGTGCACAAGGCCATGCAGGCCATCAACGACGCCTCGAACGTGGGCGACAAGGAGGCGCTGCTGGGCGAGCTGAAGACGCTGCGCGCTTGGTACTACTTCGACCTGAACCGCATCTTCCGCAGCATTCCCTACTTCACCGAGAACGACGACCCGAAGACCGTCACCAACGGCAACAAGAGCCGCGAGGAAATCTATGCCGCCATCAAGGCCGACCTGGAGAGCGCCTACGCCGCCATGAAGGAGACGCAGGAGCAGCCCGGCCGCTTCACCAAGTATGTGGCCGCCGCCCTGCTCTGCAAGGTCAACGCTCAGACCGCCTCGTGGAGCGAGGTGGAGAAGTGGGCCGATGTGGTCATCAAGAGCGGAAAGTATGAGCTCTACGACAACTTCGCCGACATGTCGAAGCTGGAGTTCAACAACAAGAAGGAGAGCATCATGGCCGTGCAGTTCAGCACCGCCAACGACAACATCCACATCAACTTCTGCAACCTGCTGAACACCACTCGCAGCGAGGGCAACATCTTCGGTTCGGGCGACGACTTCTTCCTCGGCTCGCAGAACCTGGTCAACGCCTTCGCCACCGACGATAAGGGTCTCCCCTTCCTCGACGGCTCCTTCAACACGAAGAATGTCAGCAGCAACTATGCCGGCACCGTCGACCCGCGCCTCGACCTCACCGTGGGCCGCATCGGCCTGCCCTTCCGTGGCCATCTCTACACGCAGGGCTGGTGCCGCGATTACAACACCTACGGTGAGTATTCGGGCAAGAAGGGACTCATCGACCCCTCCAGCCCCGACATGGTGCAGGGCTTCCCCTGGGGCGCCAGCGGCCTGAACTTCATCCTCATCCGCTACGCCGACATCCTGCTGCTGAAGGCTGAGGCCCTCGTAGAGCTGGCTAAGGGTACCAACGCCCAGCCCGATGCCGACCCCGACGGACGTCTGGCAGCAGCCCGCGACATCGTGAACCAGATTCGCCAGAAGGCCGCACGCAGCATCGACGGCAACTACACGCCCGTTGACCTCGACCCCTTCACCGCCGAATACAACGTGGGCCTCTACCCCACCGACTGGGACGGCAACCTCGCCTGGACCAAGGAGCAGGCACGCCGTGCTGTGCGCATGGAGCGCCGTCTGGAGCTCGCTATGGAAGGTCAGCGCTGGTTCGACCTCGTGCGCTGGGGCACCGCTGTCGAGACCATCAATAAGTATATGAAGGAAGAATCGGCCCTGCGTCCCTACTACGCCGGCGCCAGCCTCACCGAGGACGAGCTCTACCTGCCCATCCCCATCTCGCAGATTGAGAACAGCAATGGACTGTACAAACAATAGAAGTCGCTCCCTAACCCTCCCCAAAGGGAAGAACTAAGAGACAAACAAAGCAATAATCATCAAAAATAGCACAACAATATGAAAACGAATATAATGAACCACCTCCGCCGCTGTTCTGTATGTTGCGGCATTGCCGCAACTCTCGCGCTCCTTGCCGCCTGTAGCGATGTCGACATCCCCGCCTCGGCCTCCGACGCCAAGGCCACCGTGAGCGGTCTCAGCTACGACAACCCGCAGGGCACGCGCCAGCTCACCCTCAGCTGGACGCTCCCCGCTGGCAACGTCACGGGTGTGCAAATCATCAAGGACGATGCCGACATCATCGAGCTGGAAGGCCCTCAGACCAGCTACTTCATCAAGAAGGCTCCCACGAACGTCAACGTGAGCTACACGGTGAAGGCCCGCTTCGCCGACGGCACCGTGTCGAAGGGTCAGACCGTGCGCCTCTTCATTGCCTATGAGGCGCAGAAGGGCGGCTCGAAACTTGCCATGCTCGTGCCCAACGACTACGCCACTGGCTCGGCCGACGAGAAAGACGCCGCCGACTGGTTCAAGAAGAACTATGTGGACGCAGGCAAGGGTGTGCTCCTCACTCCCGCCACCATCGACGACCTCGACATCGAGCAGAATCCCGCTGTGTGGGTGATGTGCGACCGCATCGGCATTGAGCGTGGCTGGCAGAACCTGCCCGGCGACCTGGCCGGCACCGCTACCATTGAGGCACTGAAGGCTTTCGCCAACGACGGCGGCAACCTCTTCCTCACCAACCACGCCACACAGCTCACCGTGCCCCTCGGCCGCATTGACGAGGCCTATGCTCCCGGCATCTACGGCAACGGCGAGGGCGGCAACAATCCCGACATCTGGGGCGTGCATCCCATCATAGGCAATGTGGAGGGACAAATCTACGACCACAGCGGCCACGACATCTATCGCGGCATGACCTACGAGCCTGGGCTCTACGCCGGCATCTACTGCTTCGAAGGCGAAGGCGTGAAGGGCGACCACAACTGCATGTGGGACCTCAACGCCTATGGCCTGGCTCCCAATCCCAACGTTGTACGCACATGGGAGGAGACCACCAACTCCACCGTCCTCGGCACGTGGAACCATGTGGTGGACTACTGCTGCGCCGGTATTGTCGACTTCGCACCCCTCACCACCTTCCCCGCCCGCATCCTCGCCGTCGGCCTGGCTGCCTACGAGTGGAACCTCGGCGGCACGGCCAATACGAAGCAGTCGGAACTGGAGAAGTTCACCGCCAACTGCCTGAAGTACGTGGGCACGCCCGCTGAGCAGAAAGTGGCCATGCTCCTGCCCAATGACTACGCCACGGGTTCAGCCGATGAGAAGGACGCTGCCGACTGGTTCAAGCGCAACTATGTTGATCAGGGCAAGGGCGTCATCTTCACCCCCGCCACCATTGACGACCTCTACATCGAGCAGAATCCCGTGGTGTGGGTGATGTGCGACCGCATCGGCATCGAGCGCGGCTGGCAGAACCTGCCCGGCGATCTGGCTGGCACCGCCACCATTGAGGCACTGAAGGCTTTCGCCAACGACGGCGGCAACCTGCTGCTCACCAACCACGCCACACAACTCACTGTGGCCCTGGGCCGCATCGCCGATGCCTATGCTCCCGGCATCTACGGCAACGGCGAGGGCGGCGACAACCCCGACATCTGGGGCGTGCATCCCATCATCGGCAACGTGGAGGGCCAAATCTACGACCACTCGCAGCACGACATCTACTGGGGCATGACCTACGAGCCGGGTCTCTATGCGGGCATCTACTGCTTCGAGGGTGCTGGTGTGAAGGGCGACCACAACTGCATGTGGGACCTCAACGCCTACGGTCTGGCCCCGAACCCCAACGTGGTGACCGCCTGGGAGGAGCTGACGAACTCGACCGTGCTGGGCACGTGGAACCACGTGGTTGACTACTGCTGCGCCGGCATCGTCGACTTCGCCCCGACGACCGCCTGTCCTGCCCGCATCCTCGCCGTGGGCCTCGCCGCCTACGAGTGGAACCTGGGCGGCGCAGCCAACACGAAGCAGGCTGAGCTGGAGCGCTTCACGGCCAACTGCATCAGCTACCTGAAGTAGGCTCTACATTTATAGGTTAGTTAGTTCGTATTTTGAGCTGCCTGTCGGTGCCCTCCGATAGGCAGTTCTCTTTTTGCGTTTTTCAGTCTGAAGCTTTAAGCCCCCGTTTTCCCTGCGAAAATTGTTGCGCTGAACGTTTTTTTCAATCATTTGAAACAATTGTTTTATCCTGAAAGCGCGAAAAGCCGTACTTTTGCACCAGAAACGAAACAAAACAACCATTATGACACTACGAAACTTTCTGCTGATTGTACTCACGGCCGTGGGCATCGATGCCCTTGGCCAGGCCACTGTGGCACACTTCGACATGTCGCTCGCGGGCGGCAGTATCCTGGAGCGCGTTTCTAACAAGAGCTACACCGTCAGCTCGCAGTTGCCCCCCTGCACCGTGGCCGGCATCAGCGGCGAGGCCCTGCGCTTCGACGGTTACAGCAACTATGTGAAGGCCGCCCTGCCCACGGCGACGCTGAGCACCGAGGCGCTGACGATGAGCGTCATGCTGGCCGCCGAGGCATACCCCATGATGCAGGTCGACGTGGCCGAGACCACACCCACCTACGCCACCATCTGCGGCAACCTCGACGAGGGGGCCAAGAAGGGCTTCGCACTGCAGCTGTCGTCGCAGGGCGACCTGCGTCTGCAGACCTATGTGAACTATGGCGGCGGCTACCTCGTCACCGTCGACGGCTCGGAGAAGCTGCCACGCGGGCGGTGGTGCCTGCTCACCATGACCTTCGACAAGGCAGGTAATGCCGTGACGCTCTGGCTCGACGGCAAGGCCATCGGCTCGAAGAAGAGCAACAAGTGCGACCTGCTGGTCGACAGCCCCGACTTCTTCATCGGCAAGGATGCCAAGGAGCTGAAGGCAGGGCCGTTCCTCATCAACACCTTCTGCGGAGCCATCGACGACATCAGCATCAGCAACGAGGTGGTGGACTATGCCCTCGTCAATCTCGTCGACTTTAGTGCCCTGCCCCGGCCCGACTTCAGCTATCCCGCTGTCAGGTATGACGCCATATCATGGCGTCCCCAGTTCCACGCCATGCCCAGCGGCTCGTGGACCAACGAGAGCCACGGCATGGTGATGAGCGGTGGCCGCTACCACGTGTTCTTCCAGAAGAACGCCAACGGCCCCTACATGTCGCGGCTGCACTGGGGACACATCAGCAGCGCCGACCTGTGCCACTGGCGCGAGGAACCCATAGCCATCTATCCTGGCGAGTCCTTCGACATCAAGGGCTGCTGGAGCGGTTGCGTCTATGAGCAGGGCAACGACACCTATATATTATATACGGCGGTGGACAACGAGCGTGCCCGCATCGTGCAAGCCAAGGCGCAGGACAACGACCTCATCGGATGGGGCGAGAAGCGGGTCATCATCGACGGCCGCCCCTCGGGGCTGAGCGACGACTTCCGCGACCCCTACCACTTCGAGGCCAACGGGCAGCAGTACATCATTGTGGGCACCAGCAAGAACGGCATCGGAGCCTGCACCCTGCACCGCTATGAGAACGGTGCCTGGACCAACGATGGTGCCATCTTCTTCCAAGGCACCAGCACCGCACAGCACGGCACGTTCTGGGAGATGCCCAACGTCACGCCCATGGGCCAGGGGCAGTATCTCTTCACCTGCACACCGCTGGGCACCAGCGCTGGCGTGCGCACACTCTGCTGGGTGGGCACCATCGGCGCCGACGGCAAGTTTGCTCCCACCGGCGACGTGCAGTATCTGGAGATGGGAGGCATCAGCCGCGACGGCTACGGACTGCTCTCGCCTACCATCTGCCAGCACGACGGCAAGACGTTGCTGCTGGGCATCGTGCCCGACAAGCTGCCCACCGAGGAGAACTTCAAGATGGGCTGGGCCCACAACTTCTCGCTGCCCCGCGAAATCAGCACCGCTGCCGACGGCGCGCTGGTGCAGAAACCCTACAGCGGACTGACGGCGATGCACACCACCACGACGGTCAGCCTACAACGTGCTACGCTCAGCGGCGAGCATTCGCTGGCTCCCGTTGCCGGGCGGCAGATAGAGCTGCTGGGCGACTTCACCGTGGGCAATGCGCCCTGCGGCTTCCATTTCCTGAAGTCGGGCGACCGCAAGGCCACCCTCAGCTACGACCCCGCCACGGGCATCCTCGCCCTCGACTATACCACGCTGGCACGTGTGGCCACCGACGGCGGACGCTGGGCGGCAGCACTGCCCAAGAAGGTGAGCACCGGCGAGACGCTCAGGCTGCACCTGTTCCTTGACGGGAGCATCGCCGACATCTTCGTGAACGATGCCTGGGCCTTCTCCGTGCGTCTCTTCCCCACCGACGAGACCGCCGCCGAGGCCGAGGTCTTCGCCGATGCCTCCACCGTAGCCACGGTCAGCGGCTGGGTGCTCAACCCCCAGCAGGCCACCGACGGCATCGGCGCCGTTCAGCATTCAGCACTCAGCGCTCAACGTTGCACCGACTTGCTGGGCCGCCATCTGAGCGGCGCACAGCATAAGGGCCTGTACATCCTTAACGGACGGAAGTATGTTGGTCGTTGATTCGCTGGTGGCCATCGGCATGGCCACCCTCTCGCTGGGCACCATCCACGAGGCCGACGGCGTGCAGGAGCAAACCTTCTGGCTGCGCAACGCCGGGCGCCAGGCGGTGGCCATCACCCAGGGCTACACCTCGTGTGGCTGCACCACCATCCACTATGCCAAGGGGCAGGACGTGGCTCCCGCCGACAGCACCGCCGTCACCCTGCGCTTCAACCCGCAGGGCAAGGGCGGGGAGTTTCTGGAGACGGGCACCATCGTCTATGGCCCCCGTGGCAAGCACATCACGCTGGCACTCACCGGCACCTGCATCACCAGCGAGGAGACCCTGCTCCGCCAGTTCCCCATCCGCATCAGCGACGGCCTGCGCCTCTCGGCCAACCGCTTCGACCTGGGCATCATGCACGTGGGCGAGCGAAAGGAGCGCACCGTGGTGCTGCTGCATCGTCGGCAGGGCAACCGCCAAGAGCGCATCACCGTGGCCTTCGCACCCGACGCGAAGACCCCCAAGGGGCTGCAGCACATCAGCCGCAAGGTGACGACGAAAGAGGACGGAAAGGATAAGGAAATCACCATCACGCTCGACGTGATAGTGAAATGAGTAACTCCCACATTGTTAATATGATTATCCGCATTCTGCCGTAAGTGACCTTGAAGGGGGGCCATCGCACAATAGCCGATGGCACGACTTTTAAGAAATCTCATTTTTCTTTAGAGGAAAGACAAGAACTATTTACGGAATCAGCAAACGATTCGCTAAAAAAGTGATGCCATGCAGGCGAGCATTGTTGCTGACAAGCGAAATGGGGTGGATTTAGGAGAGTCGGCACACGGCAAACAGGGAGCGGGAGGCACCGCCGAGGGAAAAGGGGCATGCTTTTTAGGTTGGCAGCGGGCGGGGACATGATTGGCAGCGGCCGCTGCCAATGATGGCAGCGAACGCCGCCAATGATGGCAGCGGCCGCTGCCAACCGAAATTTATGAGTGATGATGAATATAGAAAAATGGTTATCCGCAATCCCCCGACGCCCCAAAGGGGCAACGAGCGACCAAAGATCGAGCGCAGACCGTCTATCGGGTACATGCGGATTGCTGTTTTGTTAAATATTGCTATAATACTATCGAAATAGACCAATAATAAGAGAAGATTGATTAACTTTGCTGCGATAATAGTTGAAAAAACCACACATTGAAACTAACGTGCAGATGAAACCAACTATCCTGATTGCAGCAGCCTTGCTGATGGCCTCTTGTTCGACTGAGAAAAGCTATAAGATTGGTGTGTCGCAGTGCGGCGGAGGACAATGGCGTGAAAAGGTGAACCAGGAGATGCTGGCCGCCCAGCACCTCTACGACGAGGACGCCGAGGTGACTATCGCCTGCGCCAACGACGACACCGACCGCCAAATACGACAGATTGACTCGCTGGCCGACAGCGGCATCGACCTGCTCGTGGTGGCACCCAACGAGTCGGCTCCCGTGGCCGATGCCATTGCCCGCACGCGCCAGAAGGGCATACCCGTGGTCTACTTCGACCGCAAAGCCGCCACCGACGACTACACCGCCTTCATAGGGGGCAACAACGTGTGGGCGGGGCAGACCGTGGCCGACTATGCCCTGGTGCTGGCCAGCCAAGTGCAGGGCCACCGCCCCGTGGTGATGGAGATTACCGCCAACATGGGCACATCGCCAGCCCGTGAGCGCCACGAGGGCTTCGCCAAGGTGATGGAGGAAGCCGCCGACGTGGACTACCGCTGCATCTACGGCGACTGGACATCGGAAAGGGTCTACGACATCATGCGGCAGCAGATAGCAGCCGACAGCCTGCCCGACATCATCTTCTGCCACAACGATGGCATGACCACGGGAGCCTGGCGAGCCTTGGAAGAGGCAGGACAGCAGCACAGCGTAAAACTGCTGGGCATCGACGGCATGCCCGACGAGGGCATCAGCTATGTGGCGAAGGGAACGCTCAGCGGCACATACGTCTATCCCACACATGGCGAGGACATCGTGAGGCTGGCATTGGACATACTGACGCATCAGCCCTACGAGCGCGACAACTCCATGCGCGGCTTTATGGTGACACCCGAGATTGTGGAGCTGGTGGACTTGAACAGCCGGGAGCTGATGGAGCAGAACCACGACCTCATCACCATCCACGACAAGCTGGAGCAGTCGCTGGTGCACTACGACTCGCAGCACAAGCTGTTCATGGGCAGCCTCGTGGCCATCGGTCTGCTCATCATCGCCGTGGTGCTGGCCATCCGAGCCTGGCTGCTGACACGCAAGGCCATACGCCAGCGGCAGACGATGAACGAGGAGCAGACGCGATTCTACACCGACCCCAGCGCACGCAAACTGCACGACATCTTCGACAAGCCCGAGGACGACTTGCCGCAGCCACGCTCGCAGGACGTCATCTTTGCCGAGCAGCTCAACGAGGCCATTCGCAAGCACATCGCCAACCCCAACCTGAAGATGGAGGACCTGGGCGAGGAGCTGGGACTGGGGCGCGTGCAGCTCTACAGGAAGGTGAAGGCCATCACCGGGCAGACACCCGTGGAGCTGTTGCGACAGATGCGGCTGCAGCGGGCCTACGCACTACTGGGCAGCACCACGAAGACCGTGGCGGAGATTGCCTTCGAGGTGGGATTCAACACGCCGGGCTATTTCTCCAAGTGTTTCAAGGAACAATACGGCAAACTGCCCATGGAGTTGAGGGAAACGGCAAACTGAACGAAACAAACATTATAGTCAACATTTGTTTCATGTATCATTTTTAATACTTACAGAACGATATT
>JAEEGF011835003.1_pt1 | contig 11986 bp, 10 predicted proteins | sample 9134171 | NCBI WGS metagenome assembly JAEEGF01 (sample SAMN16246542, study PRJNA631951) | gut metagenome | biome: gut microbiome; feature: rumen; material: AP-attached | host: Bos | place: Iran: Karaj | collected 2018-10 | reverse complement strand
AGGTCGCCTATGTGGGCGGAGGCTTCGGCGTAGGCATCCACAACGTTCCCGAGGCAGCCGTGTACGGCATCCCCGTGCTGATAGGGCCCAACAACAAGGGCTTCCGCGAGGCGCAAGACTTGCTGCGCATGGGCGGCTGCTTTGAGGTGACGGGCTCTACGCTCTTCAATGCCGTGATGGATCACCTGCTGGAGAACAGCGACTTGCGCCGCACCCGGGGAAGGATCTGCAAGTCCTATATAGAGTCCAACGCAGGCGCTTCCGAACAGATTTTCCGTGAACTTGGATTATAGGGCAAAACCCTCTCGCAGAGGGGGTCCGAACTTGCCTATTAAGAGGGGTGGCACCTTTCCTAATAAGAAAGGTTGAACCTGCCCTGGAGGGGGGTCGTCTGCCCCCTTTAACCCTCGTCGATGGACAGGTATCGGAGGAACTCGCGGGGCTTGTCGTTCAGGATAAGTCCCTCGGGAAAGGCCGTCTCCTGCAGCAGGGGCAGAATGAAGCCGTAGTCGGCTATAGCGAAGGCGATATGTGCGTCGGACCCTAAGACGACGGGCACTTCATACCGGCGGCAGAGGCGCAGTATCTCCAGGTTGTTCGCCCGCGCCGTCTCCTTATGGCGCACCGGGTTCAGGCTGGAGTTGTTTATCTCCAGTAGCGTATGGCTCTCCTTTGCCGCCAGGACGATCGGCAGGAAGTCCAGCAGGGCGGTGCCGTCGCCGGGATGACTGATGATGTGGGTCCACGGGTTCTGTATCGCCGCCACCATTCCTGCCGTATTCTCCTCCCTCGTCCCTCCCTGCCAGCACAGGCTGTGTATGCCGGCAATGCGCAGGTCGAGCATCCGGTAGTAGTGCTCGTCCAGGTCCAGCGTGCCGTTCACGTCCAGTATGTTCAGCTCGGCTCCCAGTAGCAGGCGAACGCCGAACATCTCCCTGGGCACGACGTGCAGGTTGCGGAAGTAAATGGGGTCGCACGTGCCTGGAATGCCGGGCGCATGCTCCGTTATACCCAGTATCTTCAGCCCTTTCCGGGCTGCCGCCCGGGCCATCTCCTCAATCGTGCTGTAGGCATGCCCGCTGGCTATCGTATGGGTGTGGACATCTAACTTGTATCTCATCTCTATTACCTTATTATATATATTGCCAATCGTCCTGGAATGTCATTCCCGCGAAGCACAGCCGCCAGGCATGAAGCATGAGGCGCCCGCCGCCGGTGCCGTAAAGCCGGTCGCCTACGATAGGATTGTCCAGGCCCTGCCCGTGTGCGCAGTGGACGCGCAGCTGGTGGGTGCGCCCCGTCTCGGGCTGCAGGGCTGCCAGGGCGTGTCCGCCAATGTTGCGCAGGATGCGGTAGCGGGTAACGGCGCTGCGGCCGTGCAGCATATCCACCCGCTGGCGGGGTCGGTCGGCGTAGTCGGCACCGAGCGGGAGCCTGACCGTTCCCTCAAGTCCCTCCCTCATGGGCTTCTCAAGAAGGGCGAGGTAGGTCTTCCTGACCTGATGCCTTGCAAACAGCGTCTGCAGGCGGTGGTATGCCTCGTCGGTGAGGGCTATGGCCATCAGGCCGCTGGTGTCCATGTCCAGGCGCTGCACAATCATGGGTCCCGTAGCCTGGGGGTAGCGCGCTTTCATCAGGGAGAGCACACTGGGCAGGGCGTTCCGTCCCGGCACGGACAGCATGCCGGAGGGCTTGCTTATGACGATGAAGTCGCTGCCCTGATGGACGATGCGCAGCTGCGCTTCCAGTGTCTCCTCGTTTTGCTGCAGGGGATTCTCATCGACCTGAAGCCCCTCCATCATAAAGGTGAGGATAGGCAGGCACTTACTGCGGCAGGCGGGATAGAAGTGCCCGTCCGTCCGTATTTCATCATGCGGCGATGCGCCTACCCAGAACTCGGCCATGCAAAGGGGGCGCAGCTGGTGCATGTAGGCATACTGCAGCAGCTTCGGACCGCAGCAGTCGCCGGCTCCGCTCGGGGGAACGGCGCCTCCGAAGATGTCGCAGAGTCCCCTGCGCTCGCCCTTCGCGTTGAGGAAGCTTATCCGGCCGAAGAGCCATTGCTGAAGCGCCTGGCTGCGGGCCTGCCGCTCGGACATTAGTTGCTCTACCTGCTCCCGCAAGGCCTCGTTGGGCCTTTCCGCCTCCCTTACCTTCTGTGCCCAATAGTCTTTGGTACGCTTCACCTCAGCCTTCAGGTACTGGCTTTCCCGGATGAGTTCAGCCTGACGCCGGAGCAGCTCGTCGGCCGGGAGTGTATCTCGCAGGGCATCGCGTTTCGCCTTGGCCCTCTTCATGCGCTCTTGTGCCATGAGGATGGCTTGCTCGGCCTCGGCGGCAACGCTGTTGGGGACGATCTGTCTTTGCAGCTCTGCTATCCGACGGTTGATGGCTGAGATGCTTTCCTGTTCCCTCTGGAAATGACATCCCGGTTCCATCAGGTCAAAGACCGGTGGTACAAAATAGGCATGCTGCGTCTGCCCGTCCAGAGTTCCGGAGAAGGCGGCCAGGTAGCCTCTCGTCTCACCCTCCTGGACAACAAGCACGCCCATCATCTTACCTCCCGCCAGTTCCTGCTTCCACTCAGGGCGGCCGGCCAGGTAGAGGCGAACCTCCATCGCCGCTGCAAGGCACAGGGGATGCGGCTCATAGCAGAAGGGGTAGGTAAAGCGCGGTGGCGCCATGGCTTCACTTCTCAGTATGTGGACCTTCTTGTTCATACTTCCATTGGCCTTTTCGTTCGTCTTCCCTTACAGATAGAATACCGATTCGGGACCCATATTGAATAGAAGGTCGATGCAACTGAGGTCGGGCAGGAAGCCGTGCTGGGAAGAGAAAGACTGATAATAGGGCTTCGGCGGCTCGTCGGCAGGGCTGTACCAGTCGCGCCGGTCGCTGTATGACGTGGTGCGTTGCCACGAGACTTCAATGTCCATCAGCTGGCAGACGAGCCGGAGCAGGTCTTCATTGAAGTCAGCCAGGAACGCCCATTTTCTCTCATAGAAGGGTGCGAAGTCGTCGGCATAGAACTCGTAGAACGGGGATTGCCCGTAGCTGCTCATCAGAGCAGTCCAATGCTGGTGGCGCCAGTTGCCGTGGTCGCTAATGCGTATGTCGCGCATGGCAGTCTTGCCCTCAGTCCTTATCACGGGAATACTAAGCGAGAGGGGGCCTTGAGGACTGTCTATCCGGCAGCGGTTCCGTATGGTCTGTTTGATATAGTGTTCGCAAACCTCCATCTCTACTTCCCCGGCACGTCTCATGGCGCGCATATAGGAAACAGGTGGCAGATATGAGGAAGGAAAGAGCATGGGCGATGGTATTTCTGATGAGGCGACAGCTTAACTACAATCCCCTGAGCGTTCTCTTCCTTCTCCACCTTTTTGTCCAAGGCTGTTGCGGATCAAAAGAGTATAGGATGGCTGTGGCTTTTCCCAAGACGAACTCTGCGGGAACGAAGCCGAATGTGCGGCTGTCAAAGAAGTTCTCCTCGTTCCCTGACGCAACCCAGTAGTAGTCTCTTTGGAAGCGGAAATAGTCAATCAGATGGTTATCCACGGCAATAGAGTCTCGAACGACGGCAACGTCTGTTCCCTCATGTCGTTGGATGGTAAGTGCGTAAAGCGGAGCTGTCCATGGTGTGACGTGAATGTGTATCCCTCTTGCAGGAACGGTGACAGGCCAGATGCATCCGCGCTGGTAGTCGCGGCTGGTGCTGACGCGGCCCTGACTGCCCATCCATATCGTGTCGCCCGGTCCAGCCATGACGCGTCCCACACAGAGATAACTGGTATCAGGTAAAGCCCCAGATTGTACGGCGGGGCTGTTGAAGGCCAGCCAGTCTCCCCGCTCTGCTTTTCGCGGACGGTAGCGTAGGTATCCTCCCCACTGGCTATAGGGACGGCGCAACCCATAAGCCCACTTGTTCACTAAGACCCTGTCTCCCTGAAGCAGCACAGGCGCCTCTCCACTTTGTGGAATGGTCAGGATGGAGAACGCACACGTCCTGAGCATCATCACCAAGGCGACAGTACACAGTAAAAGGCAGAGAAGGGAACGCAGAGGCTTCATTTCATGCTGTCTACAAAACGGAACAGACGGCTCCACCGAATGTGGCCGTTGAACCAGCCCCGGTCCTTGTCTGTGCTGAGCCATATCATAATAGGCTTGCCCACTATATGGTCCTCTGGCACGAAGCCCCAGAAGCGGCTGTCTGCACTGTTGTGCCGGTTGTCGCCCTGCATCCAGTAATAGTTCATCTTGAAGGTGTATTCGTCCGTTTCCTGACCGTTGATGATGATCTTCCCTTCGGGCGTAACGATAAGTTCATTGCCTTCATAAACGCGAATGGGACGTTCATAGACAGGCAGGTTCTCCAGGGTTAGATGAATCGTTTCTCCTTTTTTGGGAATCCAAATGGGGCCATAATTGTCACAAGTCCATCCCGTATATCCATTCTGGGGATAAAGGATCTCCGTATCGCGATTGCCAATCCGGTTCACACTGCTTACCAAATCTTTTCTAGCTTCCAGTGCCGCTTTTGCCGAAGCGGTCAGGGGGAGAATCCCCGTCTGATAAAAGTCTTTCAAGTCTTCTCCGCTGATTCCCAGTGCACGCACAAGCTCGTCGGGAAGTACGTTGACAAGCAGGTCGACACGATAGTTGAACTGCACTCCGTGGGCATCAGGATTTATATTTCCGTCTAAATAAATGACACAGTCCTTAATCTGTAATGTCTGACCCGGTAGGCCTACGCAGCGTTTTACATAGTTTTCCCTACGGTCAACAGGCCGTGATTCTATCTTCCCAAACTCCTGAGGAGAAAGTTCTATGTAGCGTCTGCCGAGTTCATAATATTTCTGATAAAGCTTTCGCTGCTCTATTGTTGCTAACGTATCTACTCTCGGCAATGACCCCATATCCTTCTGATAGAGTTGCCGGCCAATGCCGTAGCATAGCGAGTAAAACTCTGTCTGATAGGGGAGGGACGTTACAATGCTGTCACCTGCAGGGTAGTTGAAGACGACGATATCATTCAGCTTGACTGGTTTTGGCGTCACTCGTTTGTAGTCCCATTTAATCCATTCCAGATAGCTCTTTCCACCCCAGGGGAGTGTGTGCTGACAAAGAGGCATGTGAAGTGGTGTCTGTGGTACGCGCGGACCATAACTCATCTTGCTTACGAATAGATAGTCGCCAACCAATAGGCTTTTTTCAAGAGAACTGCTGGGTATGGTGTAGTTCTGGAAGAAGTAGATGTTTACGAAATAGACGGCGACTAAAGCGAATACTATGGCATCTACCCAGCTCATTATCGTACGAACAATAGGGTTCTCGGCCTCCTTCCACCAAGTCCAGGGGATAAGGCGGGTAATATAGGCATCAAAGATGAACGGAACGACAATAAGCCCCCACCAACTGCCTACCCAATAAAGGAAAGCCAGATAAAGGAGGATGGCGATTATTCCCTTTGCCCAATCTTTTGTTGTGGGCTGATGTTTCTCTTTCTTCATTGTATATTAAATTATGATCTTCAAGTTATTTGTTGAGTAAAAGAATATCATGAACTCAGAATTTGAACAGGTCGCTCATGGTAAGAAGCCCGGTATGGCAGGCTGTATATTCTGCAGCCAATACTGCTCCTAATGCAAATCCTCTTCGATTATGGGCATTGTGCGTAATAGTAATCTCATCGGCAGTGCTGTTCCATGTTATACTGTGGATACCCGGAACTTCACCACGCCTAATACTGTCTATCCGCACCTTACCGTCGGAAACCGTCGAGCAACCCTCTTGTGTTCCGTCAGGGTTCGTAAGCATGCCAAATTCCCATCCCTCAAGCCGGTCAACTTCGGACACCAGTTCTTCGGCAAGTGTAATGCCTGTACCGCTTGGGTGGTCTAATTTGTGTATATGGTGTACCTCTTCTATCGTTGGTGTGTAATCTTCAAAGTTGTTCATGATACGTGCAAGATATCGGTTTACCGCCCGGAAGATAGTTACACCGAGACTAAAATTGCTACTCCAAAAGAGTGTTTGTCCTTCCTCGGCACATAAGCGTTTTACCTCCTCGCCATGCTGAGGAATCCACCCAGTACTACCACTTACTACTTTTACATGGTGGGCAAAAGCCTTCAGGTAATTGTCATAAGCAACATGAGGTGCTGTGAATTCAATAGCAACATCGGCACTTTCAAACTCAGGGCTGTCAAAATCCTGTTGGTTGTCGATGTCAATGATACATACTATCTGATGCCCTCTCTTCAGAGCTATTTCTTCTATCATACGGCCCATTTTACCGTATCCGATAAGCGCAATTTTCATTTTACCTCAATTTTTTCGCCACAAAAGTACTGATTTTAAGGCAGAATTCATTAATTTTGTTTCAAAAATTATAAGTTAATACGTCCAAATGATATGGAAAAGTTGCTCCATTATCTCTGGAAACATCGGATTTTGCCTCTCAAAGCACTACAGACCACAGATGGGAGAGAGGTGGATGTAATTGATGTGGGTATGCACAACTCAAACCAGGGGCCTGATTTTTTTAATGCTAAAATAAAATTAGACGGTACGTTGTGGGCAGGCAGTGTGGAGATTCATTTGAAGAGTAGTGACTGGTTTCGCCACGGGCATGAGCAAGATGCCCGTTATAATAATACCATTCTGCATGTTGTTCAGAATGCAGATTGTGAGGTGAAGACTGAGGATGGATCTCAGCCGGCACAGTTGGAGTTGTCTATTCCTCCACAAATTTCAAAACACTATCAAGAATTGTGTGATACTGATGACTATCCTCGTTGTCATCGGATGATTCCTTTCCTCGACACGATGAAAGTTCATGGGTGGATGGATGCATTATTGGCTGAGAGACTAACAGAAAGGTCGGGAAAGGTAATGGAGAGGGTAGAGAGTACACAGGGAGACTGGGAAAAGGCAACATTTGTGACATTGGCCCGTAATTTTGGCTTTGGGTTGAATGGGGATGCTTTTGAACGATGGGCAAAGCGTATCCCCTTAATGGCTGTGGGTAAACATCGCGATAGTCTGTTCCAGATTAAGGCCATCTTTTTGGGGATGGCAGGGCTTATTGGCGAAATTGGCCAAGACGATGGTAAGGAGGAAGAGAAAAGAATGCAGCAGGAGTTTGATTATCTGCGTCATAAGTTCCAGCTCCCGGAGCCTATGTTGGCAAAAGACTGGAAGTATATGCGCACACGTCCTCAAAATTTCCCGCATATTCGTGTTTTGCAGTTAGCACGCCTTTATCAGAGTGGGAAGGCACAAATGAGTGCTTTAATTGAGGCAAAGGATGTAAAAGCGCTGCAAGAGGCGCTCACTATAGAAGGTACTTCAAGACTTAGCCGTAATCTGATTATTGTGAATACAGTAGTGCCCTTGCTCTATGCCTATGGTATGCACCTACAAGATCAGGGGTTAATGGACCGGGCCATACGGCTTTTGGAACAATTGCCGGCTGAAAATAATTATATCCTCCGCCAGTGGGAAGCCTGTGGGCTGAAGGTGAAACATGCGGCAGACAGCCAGGCCTTGATTCAGCTGAAGAGTAAATATTGTGACCGTCACGACTGTCTTCGTTGTCGCTTCGGTTATGAATATCTGAAAAAAAGTGATTGGGAATAAAAGATCGAATAAAGAGTTTGGGTTATGAAGCCATATGTCTATGAGCTAAAGATGAAAGTCCGTGATTATGAGTGTGACTTGCAGGATATTGTCAATAACGCCAATTATCAGCATTATACCGAGCATACGCGTCATGAATTTCTCCTTTCCAGGGGAATCAGTTTTTCCGAGTTGCACAAGAAAGGCATAGATGCTGTGGTGGCTCGCTTGACTATGCAGTTTAAGACGCCTTTGACCAGCGGAGATGAATTTGCCAGCAGGCTTAGGGTTAAAAAGGAGGGAGTGAAGTATGTCTTTCATCAAGATATTTTTCGGCTGCCCGACGAGAAACTGGTTATGCGTAGCCAGGTGGAGATCGTCTGTCTGGTGAACGGTATATTAAACACGGTGCCTATATTGGATGACTTGGCTGAGACAGAATCTGCAAAATTACAAATTGATTCCAAATGACAGAACAAGAACTTATCTATACGATGGCACTGACTCGTGTTCCATCGCTTAATCTGACCCATCAGCATCTTTTGCTGGAGGCGTTGGGGAGTGCTACTGCTATTTTTGAACATCGCAGGGATATTTTCGATGTTCTACCCGATGCTCACCCCCGGATGGCAGAAGCCTTGGCGTTGATGGAAATACATCTTTCCAGGGCAGAGGAAGAATTAGCCTTCGCCCAGTCGGGTAAGATTCAGTGCATTCATTATAATGACGAAGCCTATCCCGCCAGGCTGCGCGAGTGTCCCGATGCCCCCCTGCTTATTTATTATCGTGGTACGGCTGACCTTAATGCCCGTCATATTCTCAGTATGGTGGGAACGCGTAAGATAACGGAATATGGCAAGGACATTTGCCGCCATTTTATCAAGGACTTGAAGAGTCTTTGCCCTGATACTATTGTGGTGAGCGGACTGGCTTATGGTGTAGATATCAATTGCCACAGGTCGGCATTGCAAAATGGTCTGCCCACCCTAGGTGTTTTAGCCCACGGACTGGATCAGATCTATCCCCGGCATCATCGGGAAACGGCAGTAAAAATGGTTGCTCAGGGTGGGCTTCTGACTGAATTCATGAGTCGTACGAATCCTGACAAGAAGAATTTTGTCCAGCGGAATCGTATCGTAGCCGGTATAAGTGATGCAACGCTGGTCGTAGAAAGCGCGGCAAAGGGCGGATCCCTCATTACGGCCGAACTGGCAGAATGTTATCACCGTGATGTCTTTGCCTTTCCGGGCAGATATTCTGATGCTTATTCTGAAGGATGTAATAATCTCATTCGGCAAAACCATGCGGCTCTTATTACCAGTGCCGAAACTTTTGTGGAAACGATGGGATGGGAAACGGCACAGGCGCGTCAGGAGCAGCTCGCCAATGGTGTTCAGCAAAATCTCTTCCCAGACTTGAGTGAGCAGGAACAAATTATCGTTCGCGCTTTGCAGAATGTGGATGATATGCCGATCAACGTGTTGTCCGTCAATACAAATATCCCTATCGGGACATTGAGCAGCCTTCTTTTCACATTGGAAATGAAAGGTGTCGTCAAGATGCTGAACGGTAGTAAATACAGGCTCCTGTAAGATAGAAGACTGATGAATGCCCTGAATGTAAAACTTCCAAATGACTAAATATAAATTTTGATAAATAGTTCCGTAAATGAAAAAAATGTTCCTTTTAGCCCTGGTGATGGGCGGTATGACTGTAGGCCTTTGGGCTGAAGATTACACCTCGTTTGTGAACCCCTTCATCGGTACCCAGACAGATGAAACAGGTGCCCTGAGCGGCAGTACGTTCCCCGGCGCCACAATGCCCCAGGGCATGATTCAGTTAAGTCCCGAAACCGAGAATTATGTGACGTGGGATCCCTGTTGCGGCTACGATTACGACCGTGACAGCATTTTCGGTTTCACTCATACCCACCTCAGCGGAACGGGTTGTACCGACCTGATTGACGTCAGCTTGATGCCCGTCTCGTGGAAGGTGGAGCCCCTGCAACTGGCCGAGGGTGTCTTCGGGCAGAACTTCTCGCACCAGCAGGAGGGTGCCAGGCCTGGTTACTACTGGGTGAAGCTGAAGGAAAGTGACGTCAAGGTGGAACTGTCGGCTACCATCCGGACGGGTATCCACCGCTATACCTTCCCCCAGGGAAAGCCCCAGACGGTGGTCTTAGACCTGGACCGCATGACGTGGCGCGGCGATGCCTACTATGCCGGGCGGCGTGCCTATCAGATCATCCAGAGCCAGATACGCATCCTGGACGACCATACTATCGAGGGTTTCCGGGTTCTGACGGGATGGGCCAAGCTGCGCAAGGTCTATTTCCGTGCTGAGTTCTCGCGCCCGTTCCAGAGCCGGCTGCTCATGGACGGCAAGCGCAATGCCGGAGGCAGCGATGTGGTGAACGGACGGGCCCTGCGCACCGCCCTCAGCTTCAATCCTGCCGACGGTAGCGAACTGATGGTGAAGGTGGCCATCTCGCCCGTAGATGTCGAGGGTGCCCGGCGTAACATGCAGGCCGACGCCCAGAGCTGGAGCTTCGACTACTATACCCAGACGGCACACGATGCCTGGCAGAAAGAACTGAGCCGCATAGACATCGAGGGCACCGACGAGCAGAAGACCATCTTCTATACCGGCCTCTACCATGTTTTAATGCAGCCCAATACGATGAGCGATGTCGATGGGCGGTACATGGATACTAACTTCGAAATCAAGCAGATGCCTCAGGGGCAGGCCTATCACAGCACGTTCAGCCTGTGGGATACTTTCCGCGCCGCACATCCCCTCTACACCCTCATCGCGCCGGACATTGCCGCCCAGTTCGTGCGCGACATGATTCTCCATTACCAGACCTACGGCTACCTGCCCATCTGGGACCTCTGGGGACAGGATAACTACTGCATGATCGGCAACCACGCCATTCCCGTTCTCGCAGATGCCATCCTGGCCGAACTGCCGGGCATAGACGTCGAGGAGGCCTATCAGGCTATGCTCATGAGCAGTACCCGCACCCATCTGAACTCGCCCTTCGAGGTCTGGGAGAAGTATGGCTACATGCCGCAGACGCTGCAGAACACCAGCGTGAGCATTACGATGGAGCAGGCTTTCGATGACTGGTGTGTCGCTGCCGTGGCAAAGAAATTGGGGAAGGAGGAGGACTACAAACGGTTCATCCGGCGCAGTGAGTTTTATCGCAACCTATTCGACCCTGCCACCGGTTTTTTCCGTCCCAAGGATGAGAACGGGCAGTGGATAGAGCCATTTGATCCCTTAAGCTATGAGCAGCCCTGCTTTATTGAAGGCAATGCCTGGCAGTATATGTGGTTCGTACCCCAGAACCCGCAGGGTCTGATCGAACTGCTGGGCGGGCAGAAAGCGTTCCTGGCTAAACTCGACGAGAACTTCTCGCTCACAGCTACAAGTGGTGAGGTAAATGGCAATGCCAGCGGTTTCATCGGACAGTATGCCCACGGCAATGAACCGAGCCACCATACTGTATATCTCTATAATTTTGCGGGACGGCCCGAGCGCACGCAGGAACTGGTGGAGCAGGTGCGTTCTACGTTTTATAGTGCAAAGCCCTGCGGTTATGCGGGAAATGATGATTGCGGACAGATGTCGGCTTGGTATATCTTCTCCTCCCTCGGATTTTATCCGTTCAATGCCGGCGCGGCAGAGTATGTTATTGGTACGCCTTTGTTTACCCGAGCCACGCTTCACTTGGCCGGTGGAAAGGATTTCACTATTTCTGCGCCCAACAAGACTGCTCAGCGCATTCATGTAAAGAGTGTCAAGCTTAATGGTAAGCCGCTTAAAGAGTTGAAACTTAGTCATCAGCAGATTATGGCCGGCGGAACATTGGAGTTTCGTATGAAATAGGAAGGAAGCGGAACTGTACAGACTATAGGGCCGTAAAAAGAGGAATCCCAAACCGTATCGTCCGGTTTGGGATTCTTTCTTTAATATCAATGCTGTTTGATGAGTGCAAGACTTATTTCGCATAGAGGGCAACGATGGTTTCGTACTTCTCCTGCTTGCCGGAAACGGTCTTGGGTTCTTCCACCTTCTTGCCGTATTCGTAAATCTGCTCAAGTGTAAGCTTGCCGTTCTCGAAGTCCTTGCCGATACCGCTGTCGAATGAGGCATAGCGGGTCTTCTTCATGGCGGGCAGCTCGGAGTTATCCAGGATGTCTGCAGCGTTTACAAGGGCGCGAGCCATGGCATCCATACCGCTGATGTGGGCGATGAAGATGTCTTCGGGGTCGGTTGAGTTACGGCGCAGCTTGGCGTCGAAGTTGGTGCCGCCGTCCTTGAAGCCGCCGTTGCGGATAATCTGAAGCATGGCCCAGGT
>JAEEGF011740301.1_pt1 | contig 11986 bp, 10 predicted proteins | sample 9134171 | NCBI WGS metagenome assembly JAEEGF01 (sample SAMN16246542, study PRJNA631951) | gut metagenome | biome: gut microbiome; feature: rumen; material: AP-attached | host: Bos | place: Iran: Karaj | collected 2018-10 | reverse complement strand
AGAGGATTTTGTCACATGGAAATTTGAGGGCAAGATTATCCAAAACCGCGTCACTCATGAGCAACTCGGCGTGTCGCGTATGATAGAGCGCCCGAAATTGATGTACAACGCTCAGACTCGGAAATTTGTGGTGTGGTGCCATTGGGAGGCACGAAACTACAGCGCCAGTGAGGCCGCCGTGTTTGAGAGTGATAGTGTGGCGGGGCCTTACAAGTGTGTGTGGACAGGACGTCCGCTCGGGACGAAGTCGCGCGACTGCAATGTTTTTGTTGATAACGACGGAAAAGCCTACTTCATTTCCACCACAGATGAAAACACAAACCTTGGCCTTTTTGAACTTTCGGACGATTACCGTGAGCCAGTCAGCAAGACCGTGCTATGCGAGGGACAACGGAGGGAAGCACCGGCCATCGTGCACATTGGCGACACTTACTATATGATATCGTCAGCATGCACGGGATGGGCTCCCAACCAGGCAAAAATAGCCACGTCCCACAGCATCAAGACAGGATGGTCCGAATTGGAGAATATCGGCGACAATATCGCCTTCGACACACAAGCCAGCTCCATCCTGACGATCAAAGGAACGGAAGGCACGGTGTACGTCTATGTAGGCGACCGCTGGATGGACCCCGACCTGCCACAGTCGAAAATCATCATGCTCCCCATCACATTCGAAGGCGGAAAGATGCAGCTTCGCTACTATGATTCCTGGCAGATTGACTTCAACCGTGGGGTGTTCAGGCTGAAAGATGAGAAATAAACATTTCTGAGAAAATGAAAAAAGGTGTCAACCCAAAAGTTGATGCCTTTTTTATTATACTTTGAGTTTTTGCAAGTGGCAGAAGCCTTATTCCTCAAACACCTGCTGACCGGGTTCGGCAGGCTCGGATGGTGGGTTCATCTGGCTGCGCATCTGCCCGAACTCATAAGACACGACTGGCACTGTCAGCAGGAACGACAGCACGTCAGCAACAGCTTGGCTGGCTTCCAAGCCTGCGAGACCGAAAAAGTGGGGGAGGATGAGCAATGCGGGGATGTAGAACAAGCCTCGGCGGCTTGCGGCGAGCAGATTGGCCGAGAGTGGTTTGTTGATGGTTTGCATCATCATGTTGCTCAGCATGATGAATGGGGAGAGGCAGAGAGTGAGAAACTGCCAACGCAAGGTGGCGGAGCCGATTTCCACAACCTCAGGATCGCTTCTGAACAAGGTAATCACCTCTTCAGAGAAAGCGAATCCGCCAATCGTTATGACAAGCAGAAACAGGGTTCCTGCTTTCACCGTGAACCAGAAGCCTCGGATCACGCGGTCGTAGAGCTTGGCACCGTAGCTGAAACCACAGAGCGGTTGGTAGCCATGTCCCAGCCCGATGACGGCTGCGTTGATGATGAAGGTGATGCGGATAACAATCGACAAGCCAGCTATGGCTGCGTCGCCGAATCCGCGTGCCACCAGGTTCATCGTCAGCGAGGCGATGCTGCCGATGCCTTGACGGGTGAGCGATGGCGTGCCGCCAGAGAATATGGCTTTCAGGTAGATGGATGAGAAACTGAATTTACGCAGGATGATGCGCTGGTTGTCACGGCGACCTGTCATCCAAAGCAGCACAAAGAAACTCACCATCTGACTCACCACGGTGGCGATGGCTGCACCGCGGATGCCCATGCCAAGTGCGAAAATCAACAAAGGGTCGAGTGCCAGATTCAGCACAGCGCCAGTCATGATGCCGTACATGGAATAGGCGGCATTACCTTGAAACCGCATCTGAAGGTTCAACGTCAGCGAGCCGATGATGAAAGGGGCACCAAGCAGGATGATGCCGAGATACTGCTCTGTATAAGGAAGGATGGTGGGAGTGCTTCCCAACCAACGGCTTAGGGGGGTGAGCAACGTCAATCCAATGACTGTCAGTAAGATGCCAAAACCCAACGCATACACGAAGCCGGTGGCGGCCATCACGGCTGGACTCTCTTTCTCTTTTGCCCCCAGGGCACGGGAAATAAAGTTTCCGGAGCCGTGACCAAAGAAGAAACCGAAGGCTTGGAAAAAACTCATGATGGTGAACACCACACCTACGGCAGCTGTGGACTGGGTGTTGATCTGACTCACGAAATAGGTGTCGGCAAGGTTATAGAAACTGGTCACCATCATGCTGATGATAGTGGGTACCGCCATTGTGGGAATCACACGGCTGATTGGACCTTGGGTCAGGAATTCAAAGTTGTTTCTATGTGCCATTCGGTTGTCTTTCTCTGTTAGGGGATGCTGCAAAAAGCTTTATCCTCATCGGTGTAGCCGGTCTCAGGTGGATTGACCCTGACAAAAACAAAATGATTAAATTTGCTGCAAAAACATGCAAATTTAATCATTTTTTTTCAGATGGACAATTCTAATGATTGTGTTATTCTCAGGAGACTGTTAAGAGTGTGCTGAGTCCGTCATTCTTTCTCCACAAATCCTTCCATGATGGCAGTGGGGGAGGCTTTGCTGTCGAAAGCTCCCAACTTATAGCCGCCGGGCAGGCATTGCGGTTCCCAGTAGAACACACCGCGGCAATGTCCGTCGGTTTGTGTGCGTGCCTCACGAATCACACGGGTCAGCTGGCGGCGACCTTCGTCCATCACCTCAGGATGCTGCTCGTCCACTTCATAGCCGGTCTCCACTATCATCACGTCGCAGCCGTATTTTTCGCTCACATGACGGATGTTGGCGATGCAGTCGGTGATGATGTCGTCGGCTTTCAGTTCAGGATGGTCTTTCCTGGCCCAATAGGGGTAGAGCGACATGCCGACCATGTCGAACTTGCCACCATACTTCCGCACGATGTCGAGGTTCCAGTCGTAGAGCGACTGCTTGTGCCCACGGTCGAGGTGAATAATGACGATGGCGTTGGGGAAAACTTCCTTCACTGCATCATAGCCGGCACGGATGAAACCGGCGTATTGCTCAGGATTCTTCTCGATGTGCCCCATCGGCCATAGCAGACCGTTGGCAGTCTCATTGCCCACCTGCACCCATCGCGGCTCCACACCGTTGTTTTTCAGCAGGCTGAGCACATCGACAGTGTGGTCATGGACGTCTTTTAGCATCTGTTCGTAGCTGTGCTCTCTCCATGCGGCGGGTATAGGCTGCTTGGCTGGGTCTGCCCAGGAGTCTGCATAGTGGAAATCGACCATAAAGTCCATACCCAACGCCTTAGCGCGCTTGCCCATCGCCAATAATTCATGCTTGTCGCAGTTGCCGCCGCGAGGATTCACCCACACACGCATCCTGATGGCACTCATCTGATAGTCGGTCTTCAACAGTTCCAGGCACTCACGCTCACGTCCCTCGCGGTCGTGAAACACCACACCCCGGCGCTCCTGGCCCGTAAGGAAGCCCACATCGGCTCCTTTCACAAAATCATTCTGCTGCTGACCGAATGCCAATAGCGGAAGCAGTAATAATAATGTCAGTAGTTTAGTCCTCATTTCTCTATTCATTTTTTTGTTGTTAAATCGCGGAAATCTATCTCGTTATTCTTTTTTCTTGAAAACCCGCTGGTCGGAAAGGGAAGACGTTGCGGGAATCATCAGGTTGCCGTCAATGGTGTATTCTTCTGTCTTTCCGTCGATGGTGATGTAAACACGGTAGAGCTTATTGCCGTTCACTTTTACCTTTTTCATCGTGTAAGTGCCTTTGAAGTCTTTCTTCGTCATTTTCGACGTGCGGTGTTTCTCACCTTTGATGATGGTGCTCTTCCCGGTCGCAGGGTCTATCAACTCACGAGGGGTGCCTTCCATGATTGTGGGTATCCACTCCTCTTTCAGAATCGTTACCTCGGTCTTGCTGGAGAAGATGATGGACGCTTTTTTCCCCACGTATCCCACATCGTTCATCATTACAACGCGGTCGTATTCCCACACAGTGCCACTAAGTTTCGGTTTCTTCGCACATGAAGTCAAGGGAATGGCTATGAGAAATGCCATGAATGCTAAAAACAGATTTTTTCTTTTCATAGTCGAATTTTTTAAGGGTTTGCAATTTTCAACAACAAAAATAACGGATTGATTTTAAAACACCAAATAAAAGTTGCATAATGATGAGAAAACTGAATAATATATTCATTTTTCTTTTTATTTCCTTATATTTGCAATTCTGAGTGGGAAAGTCCTTTGGCAAGACGAATGCGGAGAACTTTCCTGAACTTATATAATATACTATAAATAGTTTTTCAATGCCGAACAAGACTCCTCATCCACTCATAGCCGTCATCCCCATTGTGGCACTGATTGCCATGCTGGCTGTCGTGCTCACCATTTTCAACAGCGATGCCATCAGCGGAGGCAGTCAGGTGGCGCTGATTTTCGCTTCTGCAGTGTGCATCACCATCGCCATGGCGAAATACAAGGTGAAATGGAAAGATTTTGAACACCAGTTCCAGAAAACCTTCGGTGAGATTTCCGTCACCCTCGTCATCCTTCTCTGCGTGGGAATGCTGGCTGGCTCATGGATGATCAGTGGGGTGGTGCCCACACTGATCTACTATGGAATACAAATCCTCTCACCATCTTTCTTCCTGGTGTCGGCGTGTGTCATCTCTGCGTTTGTATCACTCCTCTCAGGCAGCTCCTGGACCACCATCGCCACTATCGGTGTGGCACTGCTCGGAATAGGGCAGGCACTGGGTATATCTGAAGCATGGACTGCAGGAGCTATCATTTCAGGTGCTTATTTTGGGGATAAGATGTCGCCACTCAGCGACACCACCATTCTGGCTTCATCTACTGTCAGGGTTGACCTTTTCACACACATCCGCTACATGATGTACACAACCTTCCCCTCGTTCGGTCTCACGCTGGTCATTTTCCTCGTTGCAGGATTCTGTTTTGATTCAGCCGCTGAAATCAATGTGGACCATTTCGTGAACGGATTGGAGGCGAAATTCAATATCTCGCTCTGGACATTGCTTGTTCCACTCCTCACCGGCATCCTCATCGCTCGCCGGGTTCCCTCGCTCATCACACTTTTCGCCTCTTCGGTGGCTGCAGGCGTGATGGCACTGATTTTTCAGCCTGATATCCTGCATGAGATTGCTGGCCAGGAATCGAAAGATGTGTTGTCCACCATTCAGGGGCTGATGGTCATGCTTTTTGGGCAGACCCACATCGACATGGGCGACGCTTCGCTCAACGACCTGGTGGCGACACGTGGAATGGCTGGTATGCTCAACACCATCTGGCTCATCATCTGCGCCATGCTTTTCGGCAGCGTTATGATTGCCAGCCGCATGGTGCAGAGCATCACGAAGGTGATCATTCGGATGGCTAAGTCCCGCACCAGCCTTGTGGGAGCCACGGCTTCTTCAGGCGTGTTCCTCAATGCCGTCACTGGAGACCAGTTCCTCTCTATCGTGCTCACAGCCGACCTGTTCAAGCATGCTTACGAGAAGAACGGCTATGAGCCTCGGCTGCTCAGCCGAACAGCGGAGGACTCAGCCACTGTCACTTCCGTACTTATTCCATGGAACACCTGCGGTATGACCCAGGCAGCGGTGCTCGGCGTGCCGACGCTGGTATATCTGCCTTTCTGCTTCTTCAACATTCTGAGTCCTCTCATGTCGGTCATCGTGGCGGCATCGGGATGGAAAATCAAAAAAAACGTGCAACCGGAATAGTTGCACGTTTTTTTAGAACTGAAAAAAGGAGGAATGCTGCAAGCCTCATTGATGGAGCTTGAGAACCATCTTTATTCTGGCTTGTCTTCGCCTTCTGTGGCTTTCTTTCTGCTTGTGGCCCGACGGCGACGGGTTTTCTCCTCCTTCGGTGCGTCAGGAGTAACTCCGGCCAGTTCTGGGTCGATGAGGATGCGCCCGCAATATTCGCAGACAATCACTTTCTTGCGCATACGCACGTCAAGCTGGCGCTGTGGCGGAATCTTGGCGAAGCAACCACCGCAGGCGTCACGCTGAACATAGACGATGCCAAGTCCGTTGCGGCTGTTCTTGCGGATACGTTTGAATGCCTGAAGGATACGTGGCTCGATGGTGAGCTCCAATGTCTTGGCTTTCTCGCGGAGCTTGTCTTCCTCAGCTTTCGTCTCGATGACAATCTCGTCGAGTTCGTTTTTCTTCACCTCGAGATCTTGGGTGCGGTTTTCAAGTTCTTCCTGACTCTTGGCAATGAGTTCCTGATTCCTTTTCTCTGCCTGCTTGGCCTCGTTGATGCGCTTCTCTGCCAACTGAATCTCCAGGTTCTGATATTCAATCTCCTTGTTGATCATGTCGTACTCGCGGTTGTTGCGCACGTTGTCGAGCTGTTGCTTGTATTTCTCCAGCTTCTGCTGTGCCACCTGAATCTCTCCTTGCCAGCTGGCCAGTCCATTGCGGATCTCTTCTGCCTCGGCTGTGGTTTTCTCGATGCGGGTGCGCAGACCTTCTACCTCGTCTTCAAGGTCCTGAACCTCGAGAGGCAACTCACCGCGGATGGTGCGGATGTTGTCAATCTGGGAGAGGTAAGTCTGAAGCTGATACAGGTTTTTCAACCTTTCTTCAATCGACATCTCGGAAGATGTCTTCTCTAATTTCTTTGCCATAAATAAATATTGATATTGTTTTGGTTTTTGATGTCGGTGTCCTATTACCCGTTGTTGCCCATGAGTGGAGCAGGGGAGCGGTTACAGGTAATTGATGGGATTGGTCTCAATTTCGGTTTCGAGTAATCTCACGTCGGGACATGCTTTGCGGATAATCTGCCCAAGCAAGTTGATGGTGTATTGCTCACTTTCGAAATGACCGATTTCCATCAGCTGGATGAGTTGGTCGTAACCAAAGAAACGGTGATAGCCGATTTCGCCGGTGATGAACACATCGGCATGCTGAGCAATGGCGTCGGGAATTAGAAATGCACCGGCACCGCCGCATACCGCCACAGTCTGCACTTGCTCACCGCACCAGCTGTTGTAGCGGACACTGCCTGCGTCGAAACGCTCTTTCACCATTACCACGAAATCCTCACGTTCCATCGGCTCCTTCAGCCGGCCAATCACTCCGCTGCCTGCGCCTTCTATCTCTGGCTTGGCTGCCAGCGGACGCACCTCAGTCAGACCGAGCGTGTCGGCAATCTTCCAGTTCACCCCGCCAGGGGCGTTGTCTAAGTTCGTGTGGCTGGCATACACGTTGATGCCTTTCTGAATGGCTTTGATAATGGTGCGCTGCACGTAATCCTCTCCCGTGAGGCGTTTCGGTGCATGGAAGATGAGTGGATGGTGGCTAACAATCAAGTCACATCCTTTTTCGCTGGCTTCTTCCACCACTTCCTCCGTCACGTCAAGGCACAATAATACCCCTGACGATTCAGCATCCACCGTTAATCCAATCTGCATTCCAGCATTGTCGAAGCCGTCCTGCAGGGACAGTGGAGCAAATTGTTCAAGGGCTCCAATGATTTCCCGTATTTTCATCTTGAATCCGTTTGGGATTTCGTATTTTCAGATGCAAAGTTACGAATATTTTGTCAAAATGCAAAATAAAGCGTTTGTTTTCTCTCAGATTTGTAGTATCTTTGCCCGTGTGTTTCTCGGCATGCCCATCAGGGGCAGATGCCTGTCATATTCATTCAATACTGTTTGTTCAGTGAAAATAACTGTCGTCATACCTATATATAATGTGCAGGACACGCTCGATCGATGTGTGGGGAGTGTGCTTGCTCAGGGTGTGGACGACATGCAGGTGATTCTTGTGGACGACGGCTCCACGGATAATTCATCTCGCCTTTGTGACCAATGGGCTGAGAAAGACAACCGCGTGGAGGTGATGCATCAGCCGAACGGTGGATTGAGCCATGCACGCAACATGGGGATAGAAAAATCTGAAGGGGATTTTATCACCTTCGTGGATTCCGATGATTTTCTTGAAGAGAACACCTACGCCCTATTGCTCCCCATTCTGTATACTCATCCTGAATATGATGTGCTGGAGTTTCCGGTGTGTGTGCAGTATGGCGGACCCGACGAGCGGATGCTCAACTTTCGGGAAGATGAATATCGCTCGCTCAGCGATTATTGGCTGAGGGGTGGGGGATATTGCCACACTTACGCATGGAACAAAATCTACAGGCGCGGCATTTTCAAAGAGGTGCGCTATCCTGAGGGAGTGCTTTTTGAGGATGTGCATACCTTGCCCGATGTGTTCGCCCATTGCCGCTGCCTCGCCACCGCTTCCGTTGGGCGCTATTATTATTGTGCCAACAAACAGGGCATAACAGCCACGGCGAGTGGAACGCAAATCCGAATGCTGCTTGAGGGCTATTTGAAAGTGGTGACCCAATGTCCGGAGGTGCTCGAAGACGATAACTTCTACATGGAGCTGGTCAACAAACAGATTGATGTGTGCCGCCTCACTGGCGATTCCGTTTCCATTCCCCGCCGCAGGATCCGTCAGATCAGCTCGCTCTCTTCGTCTGCCCTCCGTTGGAAGGCACGCTTTATCAATCTTTTCGGACTTTCCTCGCTCTGTCGGTTCATGAAACTTTTCAAAAGCATAAAAGCGTGATGTCCTCTTCTCCTTTTTTTTGAGGATGTTTTTACAGAACAGTTGTAAGGGGACTTCTCTGAAATCTGTTGTATTATTTTTGAATTATCAATACCAAATCAATGTGATATGAGAACATTTTTATTTGCAGCAGCGGTGCTGATGGCTACAGCAGCCTACGGACAGCGCCAAGCTCCACAATTTGTGGAGAATCAAGTGAACGACAAAATTGAAACAACTGTGAATGAGAATCAAACGGCACAAGGCGTGATGGAAGAAGTGCAGGCCTATCTGAAAGAATGCGGCACGTTCTACATCGCCACGGTTGACGGAGATCAGCCTCGGGTTCGGCCGTTTGGGGTGTCGGAAATTATCAATGGACGTCTTTACATCATGACAGGAAAGGTGAAGGACGTGTTCAAGCAGATGGCAAATAACGGAAAATTTGAAATCTGTGCACTCAAACCTTCAGGAACGGAATGGATCCGAATCAGCGGCACATTGGTGAACGACGACGATATCAAAGTGAAGGAGGAGTTCCTCAATCGCAATCCAGGTCTCAAATCCATGTATAAGGCTGACGACGGGAACATGGCGGTGCTCTACATCACGGAGGGGACGGCACGTTTCTGCTCCTTCGCAGCTCCTGAGCGGAAAGCGACTTTCTGAAAAGAGCGTGGCCGATAAGCCACGAACGCCCTGCAAGTGGCCGGTGTCTTCGCCGGTGAATGCTTGCAGGGCGTTCGCTGTTTTTTTATTCGGATGCCTCAATCGGAGGTCACTTCACTAAAATTCGGAATGTTCTGGATAAAGGCGTAAGTCTGGTGCTCATAGTCCATCTTGCAGCAGTAATGATCCAAGCCGTTGCTGATGATGAGGTAGTCCACCTGCATCACGAAGTTGTAGCGGCTGATCTGGTCGAACACCTTCTGGGTGATGCGAACAGTGGGGCGTTTGTATTCCACGATTACACGAGGTCTGACATGACGGTCATAGACAACTGTGTCGCAGCGGCGCGAGAGACCGTTGAGGTTCAGACTCACCTCGTTGGCCATCAAGCCAGATGGGTAATCCCTCTGCGCAATCAGGAAATTGACAAAATGCTGACGTACCCATTCTTCAGGTGTCAGTGCCACATACTTTCGGCGAAGCGGGTCAAACACATCGTATTTGCCGGCTATTTCACGGAGCCGGATATTATACGTGGGCAGGTTTAAGTGGGGGAGAATTATTTCCATTCTGATTGTTTTGGTATGAGGGAATATCGCCAAATGGACATGTGTAAATGCTGTTGCACTTAATGCCGGTTTATTTTAATTGCAAAATTAGTGAAAACTCAGAGAATATGAAAATAAACGGCTTTGTTTAATCATTACTAAGAAAACGTTCGGTCGTAAAAATCCAAATAAATTTTGGCTCTTCTCTCGTTTCGAATTCACTTTGGCTTCGCCGAAGTTATTCTTCACTCGGAAAAGCCCAAATAAATTTTGGCTCTTCTCTCGTTTCGAATTCACTTTGGCTTCGCCGAAGTTATTCTGCACTCGGAAAAGCCCAAATAAATTTTGGCTCTTCTCTCGTTTTTTGTAACTTTGCAATGACGGGGAAGAACCGTCTTTTTTAATCATTGTAAATATCAACCAATATTCATGGCAAAGACAAGCGGCATTACGCATCGCGACATCATAGCTGAAGTGGGGAAGGGTGAATTTCGGCCTGTTTACCTACTCATGGGAGAAGAGTCGTACTACATCGACAAACTCTCCGATTACATCTCATCCAAAGCAGTCAGTGAAGATGAGGCTGCATTCAATCTTATCACAATCTATGCTACGAAGGATATGGATTCGGGCGCAATCGTGAATGCTGCGAAACGCTATCCGATGATGTCGAAATATCAAGTTGTAATTGTTAAAGAATGTCAAAATGTTAAAAATTTTGATGCCCTCAATGCTTACCTTGCCAAACCGATGACGACCACCGTGCTCATCCTCTGTTATAAAAATGGGACGATGGACAGAAGAAAGAAAACGGTGTCGCTCGTGGAGGCGAGTGGGGTGGTGTTCAATAGTCCGAGGCTGAAGGACGGAATGCTCCCTTCTTTCATTTCCGACTACCTCAGGAGAAAGAAAGTGGAAATCGAAAACCAGGCAATGATGATGCTTGTGGAGAACATCGGCTCGGACCTCAACCGCCTGGCAGGGGAACTCGACAAGTTGTGCCTCACGCTTCCCCAAGGCAGTACCCGGATCACGGACGACGATGTGGAGCGAAACATAGGCATTTCTAAAAATTATAATGTGTGGGAGTTGAAGTCGGCTGTCATCAGCAAGGATGTGATGAAAGCAAACCGCATTATCAATTATTTCTGCGACAATCCAAAGCAAGGACAACCCATCATGGTGGTCGCCACACTCTTCAGTTTCTTTGCAGGGGTGATGCAGGCATGGTATGCGCCCGACAAGTCGGAGCAGGGTCTGATGGAGCAGTTGGAGGTGCGGTCTTCGTTCGCACTTCGGGATTACAAAGTGGCGATGGGTAACTACTCTGCGGGTAAGACGATGCGGATTATCGCTAAACTCAGGGAGACGGACATGAAGCTGAAAGGAATAGAGAAGGGGAGTCTCTCTGATGCGGATGTCATGCGTGAGCTGATTTTCTTCATCCTCCATTGAACAGCCAAAGCCCTTCTTGTATTATTGCCTGAACAGAAACTGACACGTGTCTGCTTTCTGGTATTCTTCTCCTGCCACCTTCTTGCGGTGACAGGATTTTTTTTGTCGGAAAAAAATGCCTTAAAAATGTAAAATGACCTTTTTCAACTGCTCTGAGAATCGCAAAAATGAGAGAAAAAGGGAGGCAGTGGGGATTTCTGACGTTCTCAAAAGCCGTTTTTTTTATTTTTCTGCCTAAAAATCGTGAACAAAAAAATCACCCTTTTCCCATTTGATTCATAGTGGGTTATAGCCTGTTCTTCCATTCTGAGATTTCCATTTGTCAATCTGCGAAATCCTGCGCCAATGAATGGATTTAAAATGGTGAATTTTGAGGAAAAGCTGGGAAAAGAATGAACTTTTGTGATTTCTCTTTACTTTTCTATATGTAAAAATAAATATAGATTATTTAAAGGATTTATTAATCTGTAAGAGGATTGACATTGTTAATTTAAAATTATACACTCATGCAAGAATGGAAAATCGCTTGTTTTCTTTTATTTCTAAAAATGTATATGAATATTCATACATTGTGGGCGTGTGTATATTAATATATTGTTATCCAATTTGTTATAAATATTTGCTATAGTACAGATGGTGGTATGTGATAAAGTGTGGCGTAAAATTGGCGCACAATGGTAAAATACACCTGTATATGCTTTTATAATATATTAAAAACCAAACAAATACAACGATATACTAAAGTTATAAAGTAATAACAATTCTACTATTTTTAGCTTTGATGGATGCAGTGGAATTTTTAAT
>JAEEGF011173269.1_pt1 | contig 11987 bp, 13 predicted proteins | sample 9134171 | NCBI WGS metagenome assembly JAEEGF01 (sample SAMN16246542, study PRJNA631951) | gut metagenome | biome: gut microbiome; feature: rumen; material: AP-attached | host: Bos | place: Iran: Karaj | collected 2018-10 | reverse complement strand
GCCGTGTTGCCCGGCGGGATCATGGATGCCTTCGGCCGCCTGGCCGCCGTGCGCATCGGTCAGGCTCTGTGGGCGCATGGCCTCCGCTTCCCCGGCCTTGCTCGCGTCCGCCGCCACCATGTCGTCGATCTGGGCGTTGATCGACCGGTTGCTGATCTCCCGTATCACCAGGGCCTGCATGTCGAAGAGCGCTTCCGCGGCATGCGCCGCGTCAGCGGCCTGCGGGTTGATCTGCGCTTCGCGCTGCAGCGCCGTCTGCAGAAGGTCCATCTCGGAACTCGTGAAGCTCTGGAAGACGGCGGCGAGCTCCTCGTTGGTGAGGCTCTGGATCTTCGAGGTGAACATCCACGCCATGCTTTGCTGCTGGGCTTCGCTCAGCTGCCCGAGCTTGTCAAGGCGTTCGTAATGCGTCTGCATGGCCTTGAGCGAGCCAAGCAGGGACTTGGCGTCCAGCGTGCCGAGCTTTGCCAGCGTCTTGAGCGCTTCTCCGGCGGACTACTGCACCCCTGCCTTGCCGCGCTCGATCTTCTTCATGGTTGAAAAGCCCGCATAAGGGATGCTTGCGGACTTGATCTCGTCGAGCCGTATGGGCGATCCCTTGCCGATCTGCACCTTGTGCTGCCCGTAAACGCCTGTGGTCTCATCCACGCCGCGTGAAGCCAGCTGCCGCTGGACCGTCGTGTCCCAGTATATGCCGGAAGACATAGGTGGCTCCTGGTTGCTGTGCATGATCAGCAGTGAAAAGGACGCAGCACCCCTGCTGATCTCCCATCAGGTAGAATCTGACCTTTCGTAGCCCGTATAACGGCTGTTTGCAAGTGTTTTTAGCCTTTCCCCCGGGAATGACATTCTGCTTGTCGATGCACGGGCCATCGCCTATCATGAGCGGCAGGGACAGGGCACGATGAAGCAGGCGGACCTGCCCGGCAGGAAACAGGAACAGGGGGATGATCCGTGAGAAAGTATGCGTATCTCAAAAGACCCTTGGGATGCGATGACGGCACTCATATCTTCAAGATCATGCTTTATGAAGCAAAGGAAGGCTGCTATCTCTTCGGGTATCGCAGCCCAGATGCCGTCCAGTCTTCATTCGACCGGCTCTATGACCTGCCGGAGGACCTCCATGACGACTGGGATGGCCTGGTCGATGATAGAGGCTGGATCGACATCGAAGACCCGCTGCCGGATTGCCAGCACGACGCCTTCATCCCCCTCCGGGTGAAAGGCCGGGATACGGGACGGCCGGAGTGGGGGAAATATGAAATGCTGAAAGAAGGGAAATGGGTCCCGTATGACGGCCCGGCAGGGAAGCAGGCATAGCGTTTCTGCCTGATGCCGGCATCCTGCCGTTGCGGCCGGCTGGCCCCATGCTGCCCGGGGCGCTGCGGACGCCGGGCATCCATGCACCCCTGCATGGCCCTGCCGCGGCAGGAGAAGACAAACACGTTCAGGAGGGGGCAGGGCATCATGGACCGGCAGCTTGCGCGCCAGGCATTTCTGGCATCGATCCCGGTGATGGCGGGCTACGTCATCCTGGGCGTCGGATTCGGCATCCTTTTGCGTTCCGCAGGATACGGAGCCTGGTGGGCTCTTGCCATGAGCCTTTTCATCTACGCCGGATCCATGCAGTATGTGGGGGTGGGGCTGATCTCGTCGGGAGCCTCCGTCCTTGCCACGTCCATCACGACGCTCATGGTCAATGCGAGGCATTTGTTCTACAGCATCTCCATGGTGGAGAAATACAAGGGGGCAGGCAAATTCAAGCCCTACATCATTTTTGCGCTGACCGATGAGACCTACTCCCTTTTATGCGGCAGGGCCCCGGAAACGGGAAATGCGCATGAATACCGCTTTTATGTTTCGCTGTTCAACCAGTGCTACTGGGTGGCGGGCAGCGTCCTGGGCAGCCTGCTGGGAGAGGCCCTGCCCTTTGCCACGGACGGCATCGAATTTTCCATGGCGGCGTTGTTCATCGCCTCCTTCACGGAGCAGTGGCTCACCATGAACAACCATGTCCCTGCCGTGACGGGCCTTTCCTGCACCCTGCTCTGCCTGGCCATGTTCGGCCCGGCGCATTTCCTGATCCCGTCCATGCTGCTCATCACGTTTGCTCTCACGCTGCTGCGCAAAAAAATGGAGGCCGCGGCAGCATGAAAACAGCCGTCCTCATCGCTGTCATGGCACTGGTGACCCTTGCCCTCCGGGCATTCCCGTTCATCGTCTTCCAAAAACGCGTGCCGCGCTATGTCAGCTACCTGGGCAGGGTGCTGCCGCCTGCCATCATCGGCATGCTGGTGGTCTATTGCCTTAAGGACACGCCTCTGGCTGCCCCTCCGCACGGCATCCCGGAACTGCTGGCCGGAGCCAGCGTGGTGGTCCTCCAGGCATGGAAACGCCATTTCCTGCTGAGCATCATCAGCGGCACGGCCCTTTACATGCTGCTCGTCCAGGGCATGATGCAGCCATAGGAAGGACAAGCGGATCCCGGGCGGAGGACAGCGGCATCACGCCGGAGCCAGGCCCTGCATGCGCTGCCGCGTCACGACCGCCTTGCGGTGGGCGGGCAGATCTCCTCTAGGATATGGCGTGCGCTGGGAAAAGCGTGAGCAGGTCCTTTTCCTCCCCCCGTGCCAGTTCGTCCACGCAGGACCCGGAGAGACCGTGCAGACGTGAATACTGTCCTGCCCCGGGCAGGAGCAGGATGGCCGTGCAGACCGGTCAGCCGCCCCTGTACCCTGTGTTGTCCGTTGACGTCCAGGTGCTCCGGCAGTATCCGGCTTACGGATGCGGGACAAGGCCGTATTGCCCGATGACATCCCCGGCAGCCATAACGTCATGTCCTCCGGCGATCGGGCCCCGGCCTGCAGCAGGCATCCGGCGCCGCCTCCATGGAGAGGGGCCGTCCGCCCTGTTCCCCGCCGTTCAGTGGGAGAGCATCCAGCGGGTGACGGCAGCGCACCGTGCCGCCGCGGCCTGCTTGAATGCGGCAAAGGACATTTCCGCAGAACCGTCCGCCTTGTCGGAGACCGCTCGTATGATGACGAACGGTATGCCGTTCACGCGGCAGGCCTGGGCTATGGCGCCGCCTTCCATCTCGCAGCAGAGGCCGCCGAATCTCGAGGATATGGCATCCTTCTGCGCCCTGGTGGAGATGAACTGGTCACCGGTGCAAACGCGGCCTTCATAGACGCGGATCTCCGGAGCGCGCAGCCTGACGGCCTTCACCGCGCTTTCACGCATGGCCGCATCCGCAGGGATCGACGGCGAACCGATCCCGTCCACCTCGCCGGGAGCGTAGCCAAGCGGAGTCAGGTCGAAATCATGCTGCACCGCTTCGGTGGACACGACGATGTCGCCGATATCGAGCCTGTTGTCCAGGGAGCCGGCCACGCCGGTATTGATGATGCGGTCCGCGCCGAAAACGCTGATGAGGATCTGGGCGCACAGCCCGGCGTTCACCTTGCCCATGCCGCATTTGACGATGACGACATCCTTGCCGTCCAGCGTCCCCTCGCAAAACTCCATGCCCGCGATGGTCGTCGTCTTCACGTGCTCGAGAAGGCTTTTCAGGGAGTCTGTTTCTTCGGCAAGCGCGCCGATGATCCCCGTCCTGAGGGAGGCATGGCCCGTGGCGCGGGTCCCGTCCTTTCCGCAGCAGCCAGCCAGCGCAAAAACGAGCGCGAGCACGGCGGCCAGAAGGCCCACGGCATGGATCCGTCTGCTCATTCCAAAGTCCTCCTTAAGATCCCCGCATGCCGGCAGCACGCCGCAGCATGCGGGACATGGTGAAACCGGGCAAAAGCATCTGCCCCGGACTGTGATAATACAGGAAGATGCCATGAGGGGCAACGCCCGCCTGCATCCTCCGCCGCTTTCCGGTGCTCCCCTCACAGGGACCCGGCACCCTTCCCATGCCCTGCCCTCCGGACCTCACCGCTTTCATGGCCGCACAGCCCGCACAAACAGGATCACGGCAGCCATAAGCAGGAAAGCGATGACAACGCGCCTGAACATCTGCTGGTCGATGCGCCTGCCCAGCCGCACGCCGAGCACTCCGCCGGAAAGGATCCCCACGATCCCCGCCACCGATATCTGCAGCAGTTCCACCGTGTAAAGCCCCGCGCACATCTGCAGGGCCACGGTGATGGCGCCGGAGAGGACATAAAAAATGCTCATGTTGCCCCGGGCACGGTCCGGTGCCCAATGCGCCAGCAGGATGTATATCCCCAGGGGCACGCCTACCATGGCGACAGAAGCATTGACGAATCCGCTTGCGGTGCCGGCCAGGACCCCGTACAGGGGCCTGTCCGGAAGACGGTAGCCGGCGCTCTTGGGGATCATCTGCATCCCGACGAACAGCAGGATCATGGCGCAGACCATGATCTGCAATGACTGCATGGATGCGACCTTCAGGACCCAGACGCCGATGACGCAGCCCGGCACTGCGCCGGCCACCAGTTCCTTGATGTTTTTGACTGTGCAGGACCGGTAATAGGCAGCGCTCACCTGCACGGAACCGATCAGCCCGGCAAGGCACGAGACCAGCACAGCGTCTGCAGGAGAAAGGACAAGGGTGAGCAGGGGCATGGCCGCCATAACGCCGCCGATGCCCGTTGCGGCGCCCACGATGCCGCCGATGAACCATCCAAAGGCCACCATGAAATAGACGAAGAAGCTTTCCATCAACGATCCTGTGTTGCCTGCACGCCCCCGCCACGGACGTATCCCCGTCCCCTGGGGCGCCGTTGTCCGCCTGTTCCGCCCGGGTCCCCTGACAGCCAGGAGAGCCCCTCCGGGAGAGTTATAACCAAACCCTCACCAGACACAAGCCCGGACCGTCCGCCCCGGCAGCAGGCCGGACGGCATCCCCAACGCCTGGCGCATCCTTGCGCATCGCATCAGGTTGCGTTCCTGAGCAAGTTGGAGCGATCTCCAGGGGAAGTACGGAAAGACGCGCATGCATGACGCCCCACCAGGTGGCGGAAGGACTGCTCCGTGCGCCTCTGCAGTGGACGGTGATGCCCGCTGTCAGCCACGCCTCAACGGATCAAATTTGATCCGGCACTTTATGTTTTTTGCAACACCGCAAGATCCATGAATGATCACAAGGGATGCGACATAACGTTCATCACGGGCTGCCTATGTGCCATTGGCTGCGCCATACTCTACGGCCTCAGTTTCGTCTTTACGAAACATGTCATCGGCTCGGTGACCACGCTCTCGTTGCTGGGGTGGAGGTTCTTTGCAGCCTTTGCGGTTTTCAACCTGTGTGTCCTGGCTGGACTGGTGAAGATCGATCTCAAAGGCAAAAAACTGCGGCCTGTCCTGCTGCTGTCCCTGTTTTTTCCCGTCCTCTACTTTATGGGGGAAACGATCGGCGTTCATCACACAACGGCTTCCGAGAGCGGCGTCTTCATAGCCAGCATCCCTGTCGCCTCGCTGGCCGCATCTTCGTTGTTCCTGCACAAGTATCCGACAAGGCTGCAGCTGACCGGCATCCTGGTGACATTTTCCGGCGTGCTGATGACCGTATTGTCTGCAGGCATGAAGTCAAATTTTTCTGCCACCGGGTACATGTTTCTTCTGATGGCGGTGCTTTCGTATTCCCTCTATGGCGTGCTCGTCGAAAAAGCATCGGGATTTTCCGGAGCTGAGATCACCTATGTCATGCTTGCCTGCGGGGCTGCCGCGTATGCCGTCCTTGCACTGGCCGGATCGTGCATGGCCGGCCGTTTCGTTTGGCTTCTCTCCCTGCCCTTCCATGACCCGGGATTCTTGTCTGCGATCCTGTACCAGGGCATCGGCTGTTCCATCTTCGCGTTCTTCATGTCCAATGTTGCCATCTCCACCATAGGCGTCAACAGGACAGCATCGTTCATAGGGCTCGACACCATCGTTGCGATCAGTTCAGGCGTCCTGGCATTGCATGAAGATTTCACGCTCTGCCAGGTCATCGGTTCGTCTGTCATCATTGCCGGCGTGTATGTGGCCAACAGGAAAACGAGCCCTTGACCGGAGGACATGGGCGTGGCGGCGTGGGGAAGATGACCGGCATGCCGCCCCCAAAAAGGACACCTGGGCTCCGGATGCCGGGCATGACCTTCCCGACCATTGCCTGGCGGGCATCACGACCATTCTGATCCCGCCATGGCTCCGGTGTCAGAGGGAGCAAGCCTGTGTTCACGGAGGCGGCTCCGGCGGCCAGGGCACCTTGCCGGCAGCAGAAAACGCGTTTTCGTTCCCGCTCCTGGGGCAGGAAACAGCCAGGCCACAAGGCCTGCCGGTTGCATGGGCCGCCGGCAGGACGGAAAGGCAGGCGGCCCTGCCTGCCCGTTGTGCCGGCAACGGCGCGAGGCAGGGGCCGGCCCCCAAAAACAAGGGCCCTATGCGCCCGTGGACTGCATCGTTATCATAAGCGATTGAAGGGAAGGATCATCGGGCGGCATCACGTCGGGAATGGATCCCATGGCAAGGTCGCTGCCGATGGGGGCCTGCGCACCGGAGTCCGGCTGCAGCAAGCCGTCCCCCGGATGCAGATCCTCCATGAAAATGGCATTCCAGAAATCCTTGCCGGCGATCTCCGCCCCGTCGCGGGGAAGCAAGAGGTCAGGCGCGGTCTCGACGGTATATGTTTTCACATAACCGGCGAGAAGCACCCTGCTGCCGTTATCGAAAGAAAAGATCACGTCGTCGCCCTGGATGGCAAGGGTCGAATTTTCCGGTACGAATCCAATGACATAGCGGTCATCAGGCCCGCAGGCTATCGTTTTTGTCTCGCCGGACGCCGGTTTTTCAAGGAGCACATCAGCCATGTCTTCCTCCATGCTTCCCTGTGCCAGGGAATATCTCACTATGGTCAACGTCCTCATTACTCCTTTCCCATGCGCAAAGTCAATGTTCCAGGCGGCCGGGCAGCAAGTCCTCCCTGCGGGCAGGCGCCTTAAGCACAGGCGGCCGCATCCGCCCTCCGCGGATCCGGCGATCCCATGACGGGCGACGGGCGCAGGCATCCGGACCGGAGCCCCAGCGACCGCTTTTTGCCGTGCCTGCAGCCCTGCCGCTTTGGACGCAGGGTCCTGCGCTGTCCGCCCCTGCGCTTCCCGGGAGGAAGAGGGATGGCGGACAGGCGCGCTGCGCATGCGGCGGGCAGCCATGCTGCACCAACGCTGGAGGAACGGCAGCCGGTGAGGGCGCTGCGTGGGCAGGCATCCCGGGCGGCTCCCTTGCCGCATGGGAAACGGCTATTGCAGATCCCCTGCTTGGTACGCGGAGGGATGCGTTTCACGGATGAACAGGGAAGAGACGCAGGCGCAGAGCAGGATGCCCAGGTAGAGCAGCGTCGCGCCGCCGTAGGCGCCCTGGGTGCCTGCTCCGGCTCCCTGCATCCAGCCGAGCAGCATGCCGTAGGCCTTCTGGCTGGCCGCGCCAAGCAGCGGCGGCAGGGTGTTCAGGCAGCCTGTTGCAGCGCCCAGGATGGAGAGGGGGAAGAGCTCCTTGCAGGAGGTGAAGCACAGGCCCGCTGCGCCGTCGCAGAAGGCGAAAGCCGCGGCCAGCGCCATCAGGGCGGGGACGGGCAGCCTGCCGGGGAAGGCGGCCAGGACGGCGATGCACAGGGCCTGCACGGCTGTCATGGCGATGATGACGGCTTTGCGCGAGCGGATGGCATCGGATACCACGGCGGCGAGGGGCACGCCGGCTATGCCCGCGGCGGCCCCTGCAGAAAGGATCGCGCCCGCACCCACCTTGTCCATGCCGCAGGACTGCACCAGGTAGGGTCCGAACCACATGCCGTAGAAGCCCAGGTAGGCGGTCATGAGCCCGCTGTACACGATGCAGAGCATCCAGAAGTGGCGGGAAGCGAGCACCCGCTTTATGGCCTCCCGCATCGGATGGCGCCTGGGATCCTTGGCGGCAGGTCCCGGACCGGCGGGCTGCCGCACGAGCAGGACGAGCAGGACGGCCAGCAGCAGGGAGGACATCCCGCAGGCCATCATGGAGGCGCGCCATCCAAAGGTGGCGCTGGCCCATGCAAGCGGCGCGGCAGCGGCTATGGTGCCCAGGGTGCCGCAGCCGTACATGACGCTGCAGATGCGGGCGAAAAGCTCCGGCGGGAATTGCCGTGCCAGGATGGATACGCAGGGGATGGTCGCCGAGACCCCCATCCCCGTGAAAAGGCGCGAGGCAGCCACGGAGCCGAAGGAGTGCGCCATGCTGAAGCACAGGGTGGAGGCTCCTGCCAGCAGGGTGAGCATGAGCAGGGTCGCCTTGCCGCCGAAGCGGTCCGTGAGCAGTCCGCAGGGCAGCTGCATGATGCCGAAGCCCAGGATGGTGGCGGAGCCGATGACCGACATCTCCGACACGCCAAAACCCATGTCGGCGGCGATGAACAGGGCCATGGACGAAGGCGCCATGCGGTACAGGAAGGTGAAGATGTAGATGGCAGTGCAGATGGCGAAGGCCATCCATGCCCTGCGGGATGAGTATCGCGCCTGCTGCATTTCCATGGCGGCATCATAGTTCCCTGCCGGAAATGTGCAAGGGGGATCTCCAGGCGCGCCATGCCCTGCGGGAAGGCATGAAGGCGTTGCTTCTGCGGTCAAAAACTGGTAATGACCCTGAGCAGGAGGGCCCCTGAACGCCGGTGCGGCCTTTTCCCTTCCGTCATCTCCAACGCACCTTCCATGAGGAGAGTCTGCCATGATCATCCGAAGCAGCGAACGCACAGTTTCCAAGGCCGTACGCTTCAATGGCAAGGGCGAGATCGCCCTCACGCCCATACTGCCTTCCGATCCCGAAGCCTTCCATGGCAAGGGCAGGCTGTTCAGCGAGGTCTGCCTTGCTCCCGGCGATGTCTTCGGCACCCATGCGCACCACGGCGACCGCGAGTTCTTCCTCATCCTCAGCGGCGAGGGCACCTACAACGACAACGGCACGTCCGTCAAGGTCGGCCCCGGGGACGTCTGCATCTGCAACGACGGCGAAGAGCACGGCATGGAGAACACGGGCAGCAGCGACCTCCGCTACATCGCCCTGATCCTCTACGCCTAGCCAGGCGCTCCCAGGCGGGCGCCCTGCCCCGGGGCACAGGCTCCCGCCTGCCTCCGCGCCTTCCCTCCCTGCATGGATATGCCGTGGCAGGGGGCTTTTGCCATGCCCGTGAAAGCCGGGGCGCCCTCCGCAGATGAACGCCCCGCCGCCCTTCCTCCGTTCCAGCGGAAGGCCTCTGCGCCCTCCCCGCCGCCCGCATCTCCCCGTGGCTGCCCTGCCCGCGGGAGATGTTTTACAAAACGCCGCCCGCCGTGTATCTTCTGCCTGCCTCACGTACCCTGCAACTTCCATCCGTGCCCCGCACGGCTTCCGGGCATCATCGACATGGCGACCTTCCTTCCCCGCGACGAAAAACGCCGGGCAGCATTCTTTTCCCTGCTGGCAGCGCTGCTGCTCACCACCGTCAAGCTGGTGCTGGGCATCTCCACCAACAGCCTCGGCATCCTTTCCGAAGCCCTGCACAGCGGGCTCGACCTCCTGGCTTCCGGCCTGACGCTCCTGGCCGTGCATGTGGCCGCCAAGCCGGCCGATGCCCGGCACGGCTACGGACATGGCAAGGCAGAGAACCTTTCGGCCCTCGCCCAGACCATGCTGCTGTTCATCACCTGCACCTGGGTAGGCTGGGAAGGCGTGCACCGCCTCCTACTGGGCGACGCCCCCATACGCCCCTCGCTCTGGGGCGTCGGCGTCATGCTCTTTTCCATGGGCATAGACATCAACCGCGTGCGTGTGCTGCGCCGTGTCGCACGCCGCTGCGGCAGCCAGGCGCTGGAAGCCGACGCGCTGCATTTCTCCACGGACATCCTCTCTTCCGCCGTGGTGCTGCTGGGCGTGCTCGCGGCCTGCCTGGCAGACATCTTCCATGCCTCCGGGGCAACGGCCCGCATCCTGCACCAGGCGGACACGGTGGCCGCACTGCTGGTCGTGGTCATCATCTTCTTCACGAGCCTGCGGATGGCCTTCGCCTCGCTGAACGCCCTCATGGACGCCGGCACGCCATCCGTCAACGCGCTGGTCTCCCGGGCCGCCCTTGCCGTGCCCGGCGTCCTGGCCGTCCATGGCGTGCGCGCACGGCAGAGCGGAGCGCAGCACTTCATCGAACTGCGCCTGGGCGTGGCGCCCTCCCAGGACGTGGCGGACGCCCACGTGCTGGCCCATGCCGTCGAGCAGGCCGTGTGCGGCGTGCTCCCCGGCGCAGACGTGACCGTGCACCTGGAGCCCCACGAATCCGACGGCACGATGCCCTCCCCCTTCAGCGCGGTGCGGACCGAAGCCGCCAGGCTGGGCCTCCACGTCCACCATGTCAGCATCTATGGCGAAAACTCACCTGCCCATATCGAGCTCCATGCCGAGATGCCCGGCGGCATGGATTACGCCCGGGCCCACTCCCTGGCTTCCGGGCTCGAAGCGGCGCTGCGCGCCCGTTTCCCCGGAGCGGATGCCGTGACGCACATCGAGCCCATGGGCCCGGACGAAGGCGCAGCCGGCAGCACCGCGGTGCCTGCTTCCCTCGAGGGCTCCATCAAGAGCGAAGTGCGCGCGCTGGTGCGCCAGGAGCCCCTTTTGGAAGAGCCGCATTCCTTCACCATCCTTGAGGCTCCGGACGGCGGGATCAGCCTGGCCTTCCACTGCGTGGTGGCCCCCGGCCTGAACGTGGAGCAGGCGCACGCCCTCTGCTCCCGCCTCGAAGGGGCCATACGCCATGCCTTTCCGCTCCTTTCCAGCGTCATGGCGCATCTGGAGCCCGGGCGCCAGGCGTCCTGACCATGCCGCGCGCCGCGGCCCGCGCATCCCGGACCTTGCCAGCCGCCGCCCATCCGGATTAATGTCGGTCCAGGAGGCGACATGATCCAGAGCGGACGCCCACCCATCTTTGAAGCAGAAGGCCTTTCCGTCAGGGCCGGAGGGGAAGACCTGCTCCGCGGCATATCCTTTTCCCTCGCCCCCGGGGAAATGCTCGTCCTTGCCGGCCCCAACGGCGCAGGCAAGAGCACCCTGCTGCGCGCGCTGGCCTGCCTGTCTGCGCCGTCCGGCGGATCCTTCCGCTTCCAGGGGCAGAGCATCGCCGCCATGCCGCCCAGAGACCGTTCCCGCCTCCTTGCCTTCCTGCCGCAGGACCAGCCTGCCCATATCCCCCTCACCGTGGAAGAGGTCGTCATGCTGGGCCGCTCCCCCTGGCGGAAGGCCTTCGGACCGGCGCTGCGCACGCCCGACGAGACCTGCCTGCGCCGCATGGAAGAGGCAGACGTCTTCCACCTCCGCAAGACCATGTGGGACAGCCTGAGCGGCGGGGAGCGCCAGCGGGCCTCCCTCGCCCGCATCCTCAGCCAGGAGGCCCGGCTCCTGCTGCTGGACGAGCCTACCTCGGCGCTCGACTACCGGCACCAGCTGCTGGTCATGGACCTTTTGCACAGCGAATGCCGCAGCGGCAAATGCGCCGTCATGGCCACGCACGACCTGAACCTTGCTTCCATGTATGCCGGCAAGGCCATGCTCGTTGCCGGAGGGCGCTGCGTCGCCAGCGGCACGCCCGCCGAAGTCTTCACCCCCGCCAATCTGGAGCAGGCCTACCACTGCCCCCTGCTCGTGGACTATCCCCAATGCCCAGGAATGCCCAGGATCTCCCTGCCTGCAAAGATGTCGTGACGGGCGCCGCCGCATCGCTCATCCTGCACGCCTCCCTGGCGGCCTGGCTGTTCAGCATGCCCGGTCCGGCAGACGCGCCGCCGCAGGGCGGCAACGTGATCGGGATGGTCCTGCTCGGATCCCCCGGCGGTACGGCCCGGGATGCCGGGGGGCGGGGAGGGGAGCCCCCGCCTGCCCCGCAGGACACGTCCCCAGCAAGCGCACCGGGCCCTGCCGGCGCAGGGGCGGATGCGCCCTCATCGGCCGCCCCGGGCAAAGCCCCCGGAAGCGTTCTTGAGGCACGGAAAATTAGG
>JAEEGF010889715.1_pt1 | contig 11988 bp, 7 predicted proteins | sample 9134171 | NCBI WGS metagenome assembly JAEEGF01 (sample SAMN16246542, study PRJNA631951) | gut metagenome | biome: gut microbiome; feature: rumen; material: AP-attached | host: Bos | place: Iran: Karaj | collected 2018-10 | reverse complement strand
AGTCTGATCTTCCCAGTAGTAGAACATCTTGCCCCAGTCTTCGTCGCCGCTAGTCATGAGCGAGAACTGGTAGGGGTAGAAGTGGACTTCGGCCATGGTGTAGCCGTCGCCAGCTGGGTCGGTCGGATACTGTTCGGAGAGGAGTGGCGCCTTGTCGATTTCGGTACGCGGAGACTGCACGACCACGATGCGGGTCGCGTTGTTGCCGCCGGTGGAGCGCACTCCTTTGAGGCATGCTTCATGGAATTGCTTGAGGACGGTCATACGCTTGGAATCGAATGCCCATTGGCCGTTATCGGCACCGCCGTTCCACGGGTCGTTCACGCCCGGTTCGTTGGCGGAGGCGAAAATCAAGTGCTCGTCATATTCAGCGAACTTGGTGGCGATTTGCTTCCAGTAAGATTCCTGCTTGGCGGCGACTGCTGCTGCGGAGCTGTTCACGAGACCGGTTTTGTCATAGCCTTCACCGTCGAACACGTGGTCTTCGAGCCAGCCTTCGTCCCAGTGGCTGTTTAAGATGGCGTACATGCCGTTGCTGATGACGAGATCGACGACAGTCTTGACGGAGTCGAGCCAGCCGGCGTTGATGGTACCGTTAGAGGAGTGGCTATTCCAGGCGCAAGGGATGCGCACCGTGTTGAAACCGGCGTCCTTGATTGCCTTCACGTAAGCTGCGTCCGGGAAGGGGTTCCCCCATAGTGTCGGGTTCTTCGGCACTTCCATCGTGTTGCCGATGTTGTAGCCGAGGCCCATCTTAGGGAAAATTTCGGTTGCCTTGGGGAGCGCGAAGGCCGATGCTGCGGCCAAGAGAATCGAGCTGGCGGCTATGCCGAAGGTGTTAAATCTCATTCTAAGACTCCTTATAAAACTTGTGGTTTGGTGTCCTGTTTTTTACCAATTTTTTGATGATTGTAGAGTTTTTTTGAGAACAGAACTCCAAAAACCACAAACATCCCTTTTTTGTCCCTTTTTGTAGGGTATCCCGCAAACTTCCTCTATAATATACATGAATACTGCTAGAAACGCAACAGAGAAAACGATATTTTACGAAAAATATCAAGTTTGTAATAAAGAATGTGATAAAAACTAACTCTAAATGAGAACTTTTTTTGAGAACATTGAGAACTGCGCGGTCTCTAATGCGCCTCAAGCCAGTTTTTGCCGAACCCGACGCTTGCGACGAGTGGAACTTTGAGAACCATGGCGCCTTCCATTTCGGACTTGACCATGGCGGAAAGTTCTTCGACTTGCTCACGTGGGCACTCGAAAACGAGTTCGTCGTGCACCTGGAGCATCATGCGGAGCGGGAGATTCTCGTCGTTGATGCGTTTTTGGATGCGGATCATGGCAATTTTGATGAGGTCGGCGGCGCTGCCCTGCACGGGGGTGTTCACGGCCATGCGTTCGGCCATTTGCGATTCCATGCGGTCGGAACTGTCGATGCCTGCGATGTAGCGGCGGCGGCCGGAAAGCGTTTCGACGTAGCCGTCGCGGTGGGCGGCGGCCTTGGTGTCGTCGATGAACTTTTGCACGCCTTGGTACATTTCGAAGTAGCCGTCGATGAAGCTTTTGGCCTGTGCCATCGGGATTTTCAGGTCGCGAGAAAGGCGGAATGCGGTCATGCCGTAGAGCACGCCGAAGTTCACGACCTTCGCGTCGCGGCGCATGTCGGCGGTCACGCTGTCCAGCGGCACGCGGTTGATGGCGGCGGCCGTGCGGGCGTGGATGTCGATGCCTTCCTTGTAGCTTTCGATGAGGGCAACGTCCCCGCTCAAGTGGGCGAGCATACGGAGTTCAATTTGCGAGTAATCGACGGCAAGAATCACGTTGTTCGGGTTCTGCGGCACGAATGCGGCGCGGATTTGCTTGCCGAGGTCGCTACGGACGGGGATGTTTTGCAAGTTTGGGTCGCGGCTCGAAAGGCGTCCAGTCGCAGTGCCCCACTGGATAAAGCTCGTGTGAATGCGCTTGGTGTCCGGATTCACAAGTGTGGGGAGCACGGAGACGTAAGTGCTCTGCATTTTCTTGAGTTCGCGGTATTCGATAACCGCAAAGACAATCGGGTGTGCGCTGCGGAAACTGAGTTCTTCGAGGACGGCGGCGTCTGTGCTGCGTTTCTTAATTTCGGGTAGGCCGAGCGTGTCAAAGAGCACTTCGCCGAGTTGCTTGGGCGAGCCGATGTTGAATTCAAAGCCTGCCATGTCGCAGATTTCTTTTTCGAGCTTTTCGATGCGGTGCTGCAAATTGACTTCGAGTTCTTTTAAGACTTTTGTATCGACAAAAGCACCAACGCCTTCCATCTGGTAAAGTACTTTGAGGAGCGGCATTTCTTGGCTGAAGAAGTACTTTTCGTAGTCGTATTTTTGCAACTTGGCGCGGAGCGGCTTCCACAGGCGGAGCGTATAGACCGCGTCTTCGGCACCGTATTCGGTGGCGTCCTTGATGTTCGTGCGGTTGAACGTAATCTGGTTCTTGCCGCGTCCGATAAGGTTCTCGATGGGTATCATTTCGTGCTGCAAAAGTTGCATCACCTGATTGTCGAGGCCGAGCCCGGTTTGGCCGGGCGAGAGCATCCATGCTGCGATGAGCGTATCGACGATGTTCGCGGAATCGATTTGCTTTTGCGTGAGACCGAAAGTGCGGGCGAGAACGTGCAAGTCGAATTTGGCGTTGTGGAAAACGAGGGAACGTTTAGTGTCACAAGAATCGTTCCAAAAATCGATAAACCATTTCTTGGTGGCATTGAAGTCGAAGTTGCCGCCCTTCCCGGCGGGGTACGGGAAGCCGATATCGTCGGTATGGCCGAGCGGAATGTAATATCCCTTGGGAACGCTACCGTCTTTTGCGGCGGCGGCAAGGCAAAGCCCGACGATGTTGCACTGCATCGGATCGAGTCCGTTGGTTTCGGTGTCGATGCCTATTTCTGTAGCTTCGTCGAATTCATTTTTCATCTGTTCGAAAACTTCATCGTTATCAACGCAGATGTAGGTGGGCGGGAGGTCGGCGGGTGGTTCGGCAGGCTCACCAACCTTGTTGTTCTCGGCCCCCGTCGCAGAGTCGTCGGAATCGCGCACAAAGCCGGTCTTGCTCGGAACGTTTTCAAGCAGGCGGATGAGACTGTTGATTTCATGTTCCCTGAAAATGCCTTCAAGCGTATCGCTGTGGATGCCGCAAAATTCGAGCGCGTCGAGATTGCCGCTGTAGGCCCGCTTTGTCTGTAACGTCACGAGTTCGCGGCTGAGGAATGCCTGTTCCTTGTTGTTCGCGAGATTGTCGTGCAAACCTTTTTTCTTGATGTTGTCGAGGTTTGCGTAAATGTTGTCCATGTCGCCGTATTCCGTCAACAGCTGAATTGCGGTTTTCGGCCCGACTTTCGGGACGCCCGGAACGTTGTCGCTAGAATCGCCCATGAGCGCGAGATAGTCGCGGATTTTTTTAGGCGGAATGCCGTATTTTTCGAGGACTTGCTGTGGTCCAAAATCGATGCCGTCGGCGCCTTTTTCCAAATGGAAAAGGTGAATTTTATCAGTCACGATTTGCGACATGTCCTTGTCTTTACTGATAATCACGACATGGTCAAAACCGGCGTTCACGGCGGCTTCGGCCGCGCTTGCCATCACGTCGTCGGCTTCGTAGCCGGGTTCCGACAAAAGTGGAATGCCGCTTGCTTCCAAGGATTCGCAAAGGAGCGGCATCTGCGCTGCCATTTCTTCGGGCATCGGGCCGCGATTAGCCTTGTAGTCCGGGTAAAGTTCGTGGCGGAAAGTCTTGGTGTGCGCGACATCGCGTGCAATCGCAAAATGCGTGGGCTTGTGCTTTGCCAAAATGCGCAATACCGCACCCCAGTAGCCGTGCATCATGGAAACCTCTTCGCCCTTGCTGTTGACGAGCGGGTTCTGGCTGTAGGCGTAGAACATGCGGAACGCGAGCGCGAAGGAATCAAGTAGTAATAAAGTCTTTTCTGCCATGCTGGGAATGTAGAAAAACATGCGAGGCGAGAGTTGCACAGGTACGCTTGCTTACCTGTATAACCGAGCCGATGCGGTTTTGGCGCGAAGCGCAAAAACGAGTAAGCCGAGCGTCGCTGACATGCTTGCGTGTATAGGACCGAGGCTAGCATTTTGCACGGAGTGCAAATTAGACGAGAGAACGGGCTTCGCCCTACAGACGAGAGACGAAAGAACTGGCCGGCTAAAAACGCCGAAATTGCAAAAGTGGCGGTGAAATGAACAAAAAAATCTCAATTTCACCGCCAAAAATTAACTTGTCTGTCTTAAAATAGCCCGAAATCGCCCCTTAAGGTTCCTCGCTGGCGGTGAAATGAACGAAAAATCTTGAAAATCACCGCCACCCAACGCCAAAAAGCCTCCTTTTTACGCGAAATCTTTTGGACAAACTATAAAAGTGGCGGTGAAAATGGCGAAAAAATTCCGATTTCACCGCCAGAATCGCATTTCCGTCTAAAATTCGCTCACGAACAAACGTCAAAATTTAAGATGCGTCGCGTTTTTTTGTATTTTGTATTAAAAACGTTGAATAACAATATGAAGCGTTTTTCTGTGGCCTTGATAAATCATCGTCCTCCAGTGCAGTCATATCCCCGTCATCTAGTAATGTCGTCAATCCCGGCTTGATCGGGATCACCCAAGACTAAAGCCCCGCCTTTTTATGCATGTAGGTGTCAGGGAGTGAAAGATGATTCATCTTGTGCAAAAATTACACAGGTTCAGATTAAGGAAAATCGCAATTTTCCCTGCCGATTTTACAAGGTGTAAGTAGGCTTTTGTATATTTTCCCCAAAAAAAGGAATTGTCATGAAGAACTTTAGCGAAAATATCAAGTACATCGGTGTGGATGACCGCGATTTGGATTTGTTCGAAGGCCAGTACGTGGTGCCCGAGGGCATGGCGTACAATTCGTATGTAATTGTTGATGAAAAGATTGCCGTGATGGATACGGTCGATGCTCACAAGGTGGGCGAGTGGCTCGCCAATCTGGAAACCGCTCTTGCTGGCCGCAAACCGGATTACTTGGTGATTCACCATCTGGAACCGGATCATGCCGGTGGCATTGCTGATTTTGTGGCGAAGTATCCGGAGACGACTCTCGTGGCGTCTGCGAAGGCGTTTGCGCTGTTGCCGCAGTTCATGGCGCTCCCTGAATCGGTCAAGAAGCAGACCGTGAAGGAAGGTGAAACGCTTTCTCTCGGTGCTCACACGTTGCAGTTTATCGGTGCTCCGATGGTGCACTGGCCCGAAGTCCTGTTCAGCTACGAACAGAGTGAAAAGGTGTTGTTTGCGGCCGATGCGTTCGGCAAGTTCGGTGTTTATGATGCCGACCCGGATGACTGGGCATGCGAAGCTCGCCGCTACTACTTCAATATCGTGGGCAAGTACGGCAACCAGGTGCAGGCGGTTCTCAAGAAGGCTGCCGCGCTCGACATCAAGACAATCTGCCCGCTGCATGGCCCGGTGCTCACCGAAAATTTGGGCTACTACATCGACAAGTACAACACCTGGAGCAGCTACGCTCCCGAAGACAAGGGCGTGCTTGTGGCGTATGCCTCGATCTACGGCGGAACCAAGAAGGCGGCGGAATTGCTCGGTGAAAAACTCAAGGCCGCCGGTGTCGAGAAGGTGGTGGTCTCTGACCTTGCCCGCAGCGACATGGCCGAAGTCATCGAAGACGCCTTCCGCTACGACCGCATGGTGGTGGCAGCCCCCACGTACGACGCGGGCCTCTTCCCGGTGATGGAAGATTTCCTGAACCACTTGAAGGCAAAGAACTACAGTAACCGCAAGGTGGGTGTCATGGAAAACGGCACCTGGGCTCCGATGGCCGCCAAGAAGATGACGGAAATCCTCTCCTCGCTCAAGAACGTGACGCTCGCCGAAACGGTGGTGACGGTGAAGTCGACGCTCAGCGCCGAATCCGAAGCTGCGATGGACAAACTCGTTCAAGAACTTGTGTAGGCGCATGTTTTCTCGGGTGTCCGACCTGTTGTAATTGTAAAATAAATTTTTGAGAACATTTTAAGAATGGCGAATTTCTTTGAATTTCGCCATTTTTGTTTGTTTTGTGGCTAATTATGGGCGAAAGAGCGGCAAAATGTTAAAATTTCCTATTGACTTTTTTCTTTTTTGAATATAAATTTTGAGAAAAATTTTGAGAACAACGCGGGCGGGTTGCCTGCATCTCAAAAAAAGGATGGATGTTATGGGATGTAATTCGTTGAAAAAGTCGCTCTCGGCACTGCTTGTGTGCGGGGCGACGGTTGTCGGTACGGCGACTTCCGCGTTCGCGGTCACTTCGCCGGACTTCCCGATGGCGGGTTTTGCCACGCAGAACGGCGGCACTACGGGCGGCAAGGGATATTCCGAGGTCACGGTGGACAACGTGAGTGACCTTAAGAGCTACGCCAAGGCGGGCAACAAGATTATTTACGTGAAGCCGGGGACGTACATGGGCCCGGTGGAAGTCGGTAGCAACGTGACGATTTACGGTTACCAGGGCGCCATCATCGCGCAGCCCAGCTCGGGTAGCGCCATGAAGCTGAGCGGTTCGAAGAACGTCATCATCCGCAACCTGAAATTCAAGGGCGCCGGCGCGCACGACGATGATGACGAGGATTGCCTGCAGGTGAATCACGAGTCGAAGAACGTGTGGATTGACCACGTGGATGTTTACGATGGTCACGACGGCAACCTGGACATTACCAACGCCTCGGACTACGTGACGATTTCGTGGACCAAGTTCAGCTATACCTCGGCATCGACCGGCCACCAGTTCAGCAACCTGATTGGCAACAGCAAGACAAAAACGAGCGACCGCGGACACTTGAACGTGACGATTCACCATACGTGGTGGGCGGACGGCGTGGTGGAACGCATGCCGCGTGTGCGCTTTGGCAAGGTGCATGTGGCGAACAACCTTTTCGACAGCAAGGATGCGAGCTACTGTGTGCGTGCGGCCATCGAGGCAGATATCCGCATCGAAAGGAACGTGTTCATTGGCGTGCAGAAGGCGCTTGACTTGTACACGAGCGATGGAGCCATCACGGCGGCGCAGATGATCGAAAATTACGAAGAAAACGTGAAGAAACCGCAGGCCGGTACGGGCACGGCGTTCAAGCCGAGCTATTCCATGAGCCTCACCGACGTAAGCACGCAGGCGAAGGCGTATGCCCTGCGCGATTCAATTAAGTTGTATGCAGGTGCTACTCTCCCGGATCCGGGCAGCAGTTCTGTGGTAACTCCGGCAAGCTCCAGCAGCGCAAAGTCTAGCTCCAGCGTGGCATCCAGTTCTTCGCAGGCGAAGTCCAGCAGCAGCGTTGTGCCTGCATCGAGTTCTTCTGCCAAGTCCAGCTCGTCGCAGGGGCCTGTCGCGGGCGAGGCTAGCCTCACCAAGCATGGCTCGGGCAGCACCACGCAGACGGTTGCCGCAGGCGAATCGATTGCGGAATTCTACTACACGATTGCGGGCGCGACGGGTGCCACGGTGACGGGGCTTCCGGATGGCGTGTCGGGTACGCTCAAGGGTTCTGACTTCCACATTTCGGGAACGGTCTCTGCGACGGTGGCGCCGGGTGCGTACAAGTTCACCGTTACTACGACGGGCGCTACGACGAATGCCTCAAAGAGCGGAACAATTACCGTGACGGGGAACGGCACGGCGCCTGCATCGAGTTCCTCTGCAAAGTCCAGCAGTAGCGTCACACCGCAGTCGAGCGATAGCGAGACAGACGTGTCCAGCAGCAGCAACAAGGTCACTGAACCAGCCGAAGTGACGTCCAGCAGCAGCGAGGCTTCCGATGCAATTCGCGGAACGGGTTTTGCCCCGCAGTTCACGGTCTCTACCGCAGGTCGCGTGTTGCAAGTCCAGAATGCAGCGGGCAATACGATGGCGATTTTCGACATGCAGGGCCGCCTGCTTTTGACCAAACGCATAGCGACTTCCGTCGAGTCGGCGCTACTCCCGCATACGGGAACGTTTATACTGAAAATCGGCCCGCGCACCATGCGCGTGAATGCCCGCTAAACGAAAAATTTCTCCTCCAAAATACCGGCGTCCGCGTAACAGCGGGCGCTTTTTACATTGTGTATAAAATGGGAGGTTCGCTTGGGCTGCCGCGATGGACAGCGTGGGCGAGTGGTCTGCAAACGGCAAGGATTGTGGCTATGGCAAGAGCTGTTCTCCGACTTATCCGGTACGTGGAATTTGTCCCAAGGGTTGGCACTTGCCGGATTTGACGGAATGGAGAACGCTGGCTACCGCAGTTGAACGAGCTGAGAAACTCAGATCTACTAGCGGCTGGGATGGTAGCGGCAACGGCACGGACTCCTATTCCTTCTCGGCGTTGCCTGCCGGCGACAGGGAGTACAATGGGAATTATGTCGGCGAGGGCGGCCGCGTAGACTTCTGGAGTTCTACTGAGAATACCGTGTACAGTACGTACCAGATAAACTTGAGCCGCAACAGTATCGCCATGGGCATGGTCACCTACCGCAAGTGCAGCGGATTCTCCGTCCGCTGCGTGAAGGACTAACTGTTGATTAGTTAAACGCCTGCGGCAGCGTGTCAATGACATCGCTCGGGAGCATGCTGAATGCTCCCATTTTTGTGCGGGCTGTGTGGCCTGCTTTTTGGTGCAGTAACGCACCGAGTACGGCGGCTTCGCAGGTGGGCAAGCCCTGTGCGAGGAGTGCCGTGATGATGCCGGTAAGCACGTCGCCCGAGCCGCCCTTGGCGAGGCCCGAGTTGTGTGCGGGCACGATGAACACGCGTCCGTCGGGAACGGCGACGAAGGTCGGCGCGCCCTTCAGGAGAATGACCTTCTTCGTATTGCGGGCGATGTCGCGAAGTCGTTTGGGTATGTCGATGTCGTTTGTCGGGAGCGCTCCGAAAAGCCTTTCGAATTCCCGGCGGTGCGGCGTGAGGATTGCCGCAGTCTCGATGCTGTGCAGGTAAGATGCCGCACCCGAAGTGGGGCTTGCGGATGTCTTGTTGAGTGTGGCGATGGCGTTCAGCGCGTCGGCGTCGATGACCAGCGGGCAATTGAACTGCGGGAGTATTTCGATGACGGCGTCGCACGTGCATTCGGCGCTCCCTAGCCCCGGCCCGATGGCGAGTGCCTGGTTGTGCTTCGCCTTCTCGAGAATTTGCGGGATGTGCGCGGGCGAGAGTGTTGTGGCGCGGTCGTCCGTGGAATCCGCGTCTTGCCCTGCGATATCTTGCAGGTTTACGAATACGGGTTCCGAAAGTTTTGCCTGCAGTACGGGCATCACGGCTTCGGGGCTCGCGAGGGTCACGAGGCCGGCGCCGCTCCGGAGTGCTGCTTGCGTGCAGAGCGCTGCGGCTCCCGGCATGTCGCCGGAACCTGCGACAATCATGGCGCAGCCTTGTTTGCGTTTGTCGCCCCAGTCGTCGCGCTCGGGCAACATTTGCGGGATGAGCGCCTCGGTGGCGAGGAACGTGTTTTCGTTGAACTGCGCTACGGTACTTGCGGGGTAGCCGAGCGGGGCAACCGAGGCTTCCCCGAATGTGGGCCCGCCTTCGCGCGTGTATGCGTCCAGCCGCGGGAACCCGAACAGGAGGGTTTCAAGTGCGTGTATGCAGGGTTCGCGACGCACGTGTTCCTGTGAGTCGTAACCGGTGGGTGCGTCGGCCGCGACAACCGGGATGTTTGATGCGGCAATGTCGCGGACCGCGGCTGCGTGCAGTTCCCGCAGTTCGCCGTGCGCTCCGTTCCCGAGCATGCAATCTACGGCCAGCGCGAAGCCCGCGAATCTTGGAGCCGGCGATAAACTTTCCGGCGCAGTTTCTGTCTGCGGTAAACTTTCCAACGCTGTTTCAGCCCGCGATAAACTGTCATCGGCCGGCGAATAGGCTATCAGCCTTCCGCCTGCCTGTGCAAAATCTTCCAGCGCTATCTTGGCTTCGTTCTGGAACTTGCTTGCGGCGGCAAGCGAATACGTTGTGCAGGGGATTCCCGCTTCGATAAGCAACTTCGCGAGTACGAGCCCGTCACCTCCGTTGTTACCCCCGCCGACAAACACCGCCACCGATCGCGGCGCAGTTCTAATCTGCGTCTCGGGCGCATTACCAGACCCGCGATAAACGTCCCCGCGATAAGCATCTAAAACCTCGACCGCCTTCTGGAACAGCGCGGCTCCCGCCTGCTTCATCAGTTCATAACCGGCCTCAATCGCCGCGCGCGTCACACCTTCAATTGGGGCGTCTGTCTGGCGAATGTCCTTGGCGAGCGCTTCCTTGGCCGCCTTGTCAAGCGCCCTCATCCCCTCTGTCGAGAGGACGGGCATGAGTTCCGTAAAGCTGAACTGGTTGAGGAGTTTCATACTTTGAATATAAATTTATACAGCGGCCTTTGACAAGACCTCGATGGCGTATTCGCTGTACTTGACGCCGCCTTTTGCTGCATTGCGCTTCAGCCCTTCAATGACCCAAGTCGGTAAACGGAAAGATGCCATTTTCGTTGCTTCGCGGGCCTTGCGGGCCTTGATTTCCTTTACGGTTTCTTCCCAGGGGCCGTTGCTGACGATTGCGGTTCCATTGGCGAGGGCTTCTTTGAAATCTTCTGAAAAATCGTGCTCGTTAAAATAACGGAGTTCTTCTTCCGTCATGTCGGGCTTTTCCATTACCTTGAATTCCATATTTTTTCCTCGTTTTTGTGCGCGCGCCTTGCCGTGACGACTGTGTACAGGTCTTTTTCTAATACGACTATCCATATATCTCCGTCAATTTTTCCGATAGCGATATAACGATCGGGGTTAGATTTTGATGAAATGAGAATTCTGTTCCCTTTGACTATTTTCGCAGCCATTTCGGGAGTGAATGTTCTCTCATCGAATTTTTCAAATGCGTGTTTTATGATTTTCATAATTAATATACAAATTGTATTACAAATTGTCAATACGCTAAATAACTTTAAAATTATGCCAAAATACAATTATAAGTGCTTGCTTCTAAGAAAAAGTTTTATTAGCCCCCTCGCGCTTGATGTCGCTTTTGTACTGTTTTTACTCAAATATAAATAAACAGAATGTCAAAACATGACATTTATAAAAAATGCGGTTGCCCAATATTTGCGTGATTGCGCTAGAACAAATCCAACGAACTGTCCAGGTAGATTTCTTCGCGCACTTTTAACTGGTGCTCGGGCTTGGTCATGTAGTAAAGCAGAAATTCCAGGATGACGGCGCTACCGAGGCTGCGTCCCTCGATTTTGAAGTGCCGGAATCCTGCGGGCGCGTACACGTTCTGGATGTCGCCTATCCCGATGAATCCCGGGTTTTTCATCGCGTCGGAGAATCGGTATCCCCTTTGTGCGGTGGGCGAAACGCAAACGTGGTCTTCGCAGTTTTCGCCGAGGCTCTTGCGGCTCACGTTCTCGTAGCAGGCCTTGCGGTCGTGACAGCCGAACCAGCAGCATTCATTGCACAGGAACTCGACTTTCTGTTTTTGTGCGTCCGTAAGCGCGTTCAGCTTGACGAATTGCTTGTTGAGCCGAAAATCTGGGACAATGTAACGGAATTCATCGCGGTTCAGCTCGGCGACAAACTGCCCGAAGTCCGTAATCACCTTCGTGGTGGAAGATATGAAATAGAATCCGGGGTACTTTGTCTTGATGTAATCGAGCAGAAGGTCCGAGTGGATGATGATGCCGGCACCGTCCAAACCTGCATCGAACTCGGCGCCGTTCCTTCCATCTACATGCCCCGTATCCGAGCCTTCGAACATCCTGCACAATGCGTTGCACTCTACATCGGCCAGATGCTCTTCGCGAATCAATGAATTGCTGAAAGTGAGCCGTGCCGAAATCCCGTATTCCCTCACGAGTGCCAAAACCTTTTCCGGTTCGGCATCCCCGAAACCGACGCGCCCGCCGCCCCAGAGGCAGCCGCTCGGCGCCCCGTAGATGGAGCCGATTTCACACCAGTCGTAAAAGTATTCCCGGTGGTCGCGCCATAG
>JAEEGF011622909.1_pt1 | contig 11989 bp, 10 predicted proteins | sample 9134171 | NCBI WGS metagenome assembly JAEEGF01 (sample SAMN16246542, study PRJNA631951) | gut metagenome | biome: gut microbiome; feature: rumen; material: AP-attached | host: Bos | place: Iran: Karaj | collected 2018-10 | reverse complement strand
TCTGCGAATCATGTCGACGAGGAGATGATTTATCGGATTCAAAAAAGAATGACCTCCGAGTGTCCCGAATAACATGAGATGAGGAGGGCATTCTTTTTTGAATCCTGATAAATCACGACACAGTCGGAGTGAGCAGATGGATTTATGTCTGTCCTGCCTGCCCCGGCTGAAAACTGAATTGTAACTTTTTAAGAATAAATTTATTTTCACAGGCGAATTTACTGTTGTTAATCCCCGTGAAAAGCATTATAATGGGTACAGGTGGTAGAAAGTGTTAAAAAGTGGTAAAAAGTGGTAGATAAGTGGGAAAGGCATTCAGAGGCGAATACAGTCATTCCATAGATGCGAAGGGAAGGCTCATAATTCCGGCTAAATTCCGCGAACTTCTCGGCGATTCGTTTGTGGTTACCAGGGGGTTCGACGGGTGTCTTTTCGTGTTTGACCAGGAGGGCTGGGATAAGTTTGAGAGCAAACTCCAGGCGCTTCCCATGGATAAGCCGGAAGTCAGGATGCTGACCCGTTTCTTTATCGCAGGAGCCGCCGATGCCGATGTTGACAAGCAGGGCAGGATACTTCTTCCCGCTACCCTTATAAAACACGCCGGAATAGAGAAGGACACCATCGTAGCCGGTGTGGGCAACAGAGTTGAGATCTGGAACAAGGACAGATGGGAGAATGCATCTACCTTTGATGATATCGACGATATCGCTGCCAAGATGAGTGAGTATGGATTAAGTATTTAGCCGCGCATATTTGTAAATCTCCCTCCAATGAGGAATTTGAAGAATTCCGAATGGGAGCACGGTGATAAAGTCGGGACAAAGCAAGGAAGGACCATGGAATTCAAACACTACTCGGTACTCCTTAGGGAGTCCCTGGACAATCTGAATATAAGACCTGACGGCATCTACCTGGATGGGACCTTAGGGGGCGCCGGCCACTCTTTTCACATAGCAGAAAGGCTGACGCAGGGCGGTCACCTGTACGGTACAGACCAGGATGAAAACGCCATAGAAGCTGCCACAAAGAGGCTTGAACCCTTTAAGGACAGGGTCACGATAATAAGAGACAACTACGAGAACGCAGTTAACAGGCTTAAGGGTCTCGGAGTAACAGGGGTGGACGGTATCTTGCTGGATTTGGGAGTTTCCTCCTACCAGCTGGACAACGCTGAGAGAGGGTTTACTTATAAAGAAGATGTTCCCCTCGACATGAGGATGGATCAGAGGCAGGCACTGACTGCCAGAGATATAGTAAATAACTACTCCGAAACAGAGATCTTTCATATTATAAGAGATTTCGGCGAGGATAAATTCGCCAAGAACATTGCAAAACACATCTGCATGGCCAGGAGCACAGCTCCAATAGAGACCACCGGGCAGCTCAATGACATCATAAAGGCAGCTATTCCGGCCAGGATGAGGGAGAAGGGAGGACATCCTTCCAAGAGAACCTACCAGGCTATAAGGATAGCGCTGAACAGGGAACTGGACGTTTTGCAGAATTCCCTGGACGGCTTCATAGATTTTCTGAATCCGGGAGGAAGGCTCTGCGTGATAACCTTCCACTCGCTGGAGGATAGGATCACCAAGAACATATTTAAGACGGCAGAAAATCCCTGCATCTGCCCGCCGCAGTTTCCGGTATGCACCTGCGGAAAAAAGCCAAAGGGCAGGGCGGTGACCAGGAAACCGATAATTCCCGGTGAAAAAGAGCTTGAAGAGAACAAGAGATCTCAGAGTGCAAAACTGAGAGTCTTTGAAAAAAGCTGAAGATCAGCCCGGCCCGGGTGTAAGGGCATAAGAAACTTATAAACAGTAGGAGGTGAGAACATGGCAAGTGAATATATCCGCGGCACATCGGTGAGAAAACCTCAGAAGACCCGCAGACCACAGTCTGACCGTGTTCAGCAGCCTCAGGTACAGAGAAGACACCGCAACATGAGCCTTGGATACCTTATTTTCCTTTCTCTTGCAATGGTACTCATGGTTGGCACGCTGGCATGGTACATTTCCCTGCAGTCTGAGATCAAAAACAGTGTAAAAAACATAGCAGCTTTAGAAAGTCAGCTGAATAATTTGAAACAGGACAATGATGAGGCGTATAATAGAGCAAATGGCAATGTTGATCTTGATGAGGTCAAGAGGATTGCCATTCAGGAATACGGCATGACCTATGCAACAGAAGGTCAGATCGTCAGATATTCCGATGGTGGTGGCAACGACTATGTGAGGCAGCTGGCCCCCATACCTGAGGCAGATAAAAACTAAGCCTGTCGCCATCCAGTACTTGGAAGGAATTTTATTTGGTTCAATGAGAAAGAAAAGAGCGGTCAATACCCAAAGGTTTACGATAGGAATGAAGAAAAAGCTGGTAGTACTGTTTGTCCTGGTGCTACTGGCTTTCGTTGGGTTAGGGGTCAGGCTGATCCTTATCACCAAGAATAACGGCGAGGAGTATGAGAGACAGGTGCTCTCACAGCAGCAGTACGACTCCACCACATTGCCCTTCAGAAGAGGAGAGATACTGGACTCCAACGGCACTGTGCTGGCCTATAGCGAGAAGGTTTACAATGTCATTCTTGACGCCAAGCTGCTTCTTAGGGACGAGAAATTCTTAGAGCCCACAGTAACGGCACTGGTAAAAGAGTTTGGACTGGATTCAGGCGATATCAGATCATATCTCGCTGATCATCCCACATCCCAGTACTATATTCTTGCTAAGAAGCTCAGCTACGATCAGATCAAGAATTTTCAGGACATGATAACTCCCGGAATGGACTCCTACAACGCTGATATTCAGGGCGTCTGGTTTGAGTCGAGCTATGTCCGCAAGTATCCCAACGGCTCTCTGGCATGTGACGTCATAGGTTTTACAACCGGTGATAACAACGGAATGTATGGCCTCGAGGAGTATTACAACGACACTCTCTCGGGAACGATGGGAAGAGAGTACGGTTATCTCGATGAGGACTCCAACCTTGAGAGGACTACGATTCCCGCAACTGACGGCGACAGCATTGTCACCACCATAGACGGTAACCTTCAGAATATAGTAGAGAAGCACCTCAAGGAATTCAACGAACAGTACAAGAACAACGTCCGCGTGGGCAATGGCTGCAACAACGTGGGCTGTATCATGATGAACATCCATACCGGTGACATCCTGGCCATGGCCAGCTATCCCGGCTTTGACTTAAATAACCCCAGAGACCCCTCGGCTCTCATTGGAATGCCTGCAGTTGACGAGAAGGGCAACAAGTTGAAGGGAGAGTCAATCTTTGATTCCGGCGTATATATCACGGAAGATATGCTGAATTCCTTTACTGACGAGCAGCTGTACCAGAACTACAACGCCCTTTGGAGGAACTTCTGCATATCCGACACTTATGAGCCGGGTTCTGTTGCCAAGCCCTTCACCGTTGCCACAGGCATCGAGTGCGGCGCCATAACAGGCAACGAAGTATACAACTGTACCGGCGGCCTGGAAGTTGGCGGCTGGAACATCAAGTGCCACAACAGGTACGGTGACGGTGCCGTGTCCGTGGAGAGAGGAATCGAGATATCCTGTAACGTGGCCATGATGCACATTGCCCAGGCTACGGGCATCAATACATTCACCAAGTTCCAGAAGGACTTTGGCTTCGGACTTAAGACCAACGTGGATCTGGCGGGAGAGTCCAGAACCGAGGGCCTTACCTACAGTGCATCCAACATGACATCCACAGACCTTGCCACAAACTCCTTCGGACAGGGCTTTAACGTGGATATGATAGAGATGATAACCAGCTTTTCATCTCTTATAAACGGCGGCTATTACTACGAGCCCCACATCGTTAAGAAGATCGTCTCAAGCAGCGGAGCCACCATCAAGAATGTGGAGCCCAGGATACTGCGCCAGACCATCTCTTCAGGCACATCGGAAAAAGTGATCCAGTACTGCAACAAGGTTGTTTCAGGCGAAGAGGGTACAGGTAAGACTGCAAGGCCTGCCGGATATATGATAGGCGGCAAGACCGGAACAGCCCAGACTCTTCCCCGTGGAAACCGTCAGTATGTGGTTTCATTCATGGGCTATGCCCCTGCCAGCGACCCGGATATAGCCATTTATGTGGTTGTGGACAGGTGCAACGCCGCTATCCAGGACGATGCCAAGTATGCCACCAGAATAGTAAGGGCTGTCCTGACAGAGGCCCTTCCGTACCTGAACTATCCCATGACTGAGCCCCTCAGCGAGAAGGAGGAGGCAGAACTTGAAGAACTCAGGGAAAAGATGATAGCTCCTGCCGTCCAGGAAGAAGCAGCAGAGGGTGAAAACGGCGAGGAAGGAGCTGAAGGCACTGACGGGGAAGGTGCTGAGGCGGCAGAAGGCCAGGAAAATGCCGGTGGTCAGGAAAATCAAGAAAATTCTGACAATTCTTCAATTTGGGAATCATTTGACGTGGACGAAGCAACGGGGTATTATATTGACCCGAATACCGGTGAATTAGTCGACCCTGATGGCGGGTATACATACGGAGGAGATACACTTCCCGATTTTAGCGGAGGATCCTCTGAAACTGCTGCAGATGCTGAATCTTCTAATGAAGCAGGTTCTGCAGATGCAGGGCAGGCCGAGACCGGAGAAAATTAAAGGAAAAACGGCCCTGCCGATGATTTTTCGAACAGTTACAGATGGAGAATTGTTATGACAAGTGATTATGTGATGAGAACGCTGTTACCCGTGATTATTTCTTTTGCTATCGCTGTGCTTATAGGCCCCAAAACGATAGAGATACTAAGAGGGCTCAAGGCATCCCAGACTGAGAGGGAAGAGGGCCTTGAATCCCACAAGAAAAAGACGGGAACACCCACCATGGGAGGCGTGATCTTCCTTATACCAATGCTGCTCAGCGGAATCTTTTACGCGACATCTCACAAGGAAGTCATTCCGGTACTGATCCTTACTATAGGGTTTGGAATCATAGGATTCCTTGACGACTACATCAAGGTGGTAAGGAAGCACAATCTGGGACTAAGGGCATGGCAGAAGATACTGGGACAGCTCCTGGTAGTTGTTCTTTTTGCAGTCTACGTCCTGAACTTTACGGATATTTCGCTGGCTATGAAAATCCCTTTTACGGATATTGTGCTGGATTTTGGATTCTGGAATATACCGATCATGTTTTTCATAGCGCTTGGTACTGCCAACGGTACCAACTTTACAGATGGTGTCGACGGCCTCTGCGCATCCGTAACAGCTGTTGTGGCAGGGTTCTTTGCAGTGGCGGCAATACAGTATTCAACCGGTGGGGCACAGGTTATATCAAGTGCCATGCTGGGAGGACTTCTGGGATATCTTGTGTATAATGTTTATCCCGGCAAGGTCATGATGGGCGATACCGGATCGCTTGCTATCGGTGGTTTTGTTACCGGTATAGCGTATGTTATGCAGATGCCGGTTTTTATTGTGATAGTGGGCTTTATCTATGCGATCGAAGTAGTTTCCGTAATAATGCAGGTATCGTATTTTAAGATAACACATGGCAAAAGAATCTTCAGAATGGCTCCGATACATCACCACTATGAGAAGGGCGGATGGTCTGAGACCAAGGTTGTCAACGTATTTACCACAGTGACGCTGCTCATGTGCCTCATCGCATATGCAGGTCTGTAACAGGGGGCTTAACTCATTATGAAGGCTGATTTAAGAGAAAAGAATGTGCTGGTAATAGGCTCCGGACTTTCGGGAGTGGGGTCTGTACAGCTTTTAAACCGCGTGGGAGCACATCCCACAGTTCTTGAGGAGAACACGAAGGTCACCCGTGAAGATATAGTAAAAAAGCTCCACGAGGAGGACAGGGACAGCACAGGGATCATAATCGGAGAAATATCCGATGAGATACTTGATGATATTTATCTTGTGGTTCCAAGCCCGGCAGTACCTCTGGATTCGCCGACCATCATGAGGATAAAAGAGAGGAATATCCCCATCTGGAGCGAGATAGAACTTGCATACAACTACTCAAAGGGCAGAATGGTGGCCATAACAGGCACCAACGGCAAGACCACCACCACCACGCTGGTGGGGGATATCATGAAGGCTTACTTTTCTTCCTCATATGTTGTGGGGAATATCGGTGTGTCTTTTGCTGAAAGCGCCCTTGAAATGACAGATGACACAGTGACAGTGGGGGAGATCAGTTCTTTCCAGTTAGAAGCGGTGGACAATTTCCACGCCAGGGTTTCAGCCATACTGAACATCACTCCGGATCATCTGAACAGGCATCACACCATGGAGTGTTATGCCGCAATGAAGGAAAACATAACCAATAATCAGACAAAGGACGATACCTGCGTACTCAACTATGACAACGAATATACCAGGGATTTCGGTTCGAGATGCCCTGCAAAAGTAGTATTTTTCTCCACTAAGGAAAAGCTGGAAGACGGCCTGTACCTGGACGGAGATAACATAATGATGGGCACCTGCGGCAAGAGCGTGATCCTCATGAACATCCATGACATGAATCTTGTGGGCATGTGCAATGTGGAAAACGTCATGGCTGCGATAGCAATGTCCATGGCAATGGAGGTACCGCTTTCCACGATCCTTGCCGTTATCAGGGATTTCAAGGCCGTTGAGCACAGGATAGAGTTTGTAGCCACCAAGAACGGCGTGGACTACTATAACGACTCCAAGGGCACCAACCCCGATGCTGCCATACAGGGTATTCTGGCCATGGACAGGCCCACGATCCTTATAGGCGGCGGGTATGACAAGGGCAGCGAGTACGACGAGTGGATCGAGAGCTTTGGGGATACGGTAAAAGAGCTGGTCCTCATTGGCCAGACCCGGGACAAGATAGCAGAGTGTGCAAGAAAGCACGGTTTTGATAAGATAGTATTTAAAGATACCTTTGAGGATGCGCTTTCATACTGCAAAGACACTGCAAAGCCGGGTGAAGCGGTACTGTTGTCACCGGCTTGTGCCAGCTGGGACATGTTCCCCAGCTATGAGGTGAGGGGAAAGAAGTTCAAGGAATTTGTAAATAAGCTTTGAGGGGAAAAAGTTGGAAAGAGCAGGGATACTAAGTAGAAGAGAGGAATCGTATATAGATTACAGTCTGATATTTATCATTCTGTTTCTTTTGGCCTTCGGCCTTATCATGCTGTATTCCACCAGCTCCTATGAGGCCAACCTGGATTTTGGGGATTCGGCATACTATTTCAAGCATCAGCTGTTCCCTACGCTTTTGGGGCTCGTGGGCATGATCATCATGTCCTACATTCCCTACAAAATCCTCAGTAAGTTTGCGATGCCCATATATATCGCTGCTGCAGCCATGCTGGTGCTTATCATTCCCTTTGGAAAGACCATCAACGGTGCCAAGAGATGGCTCATCATCGCAGGCATCTCCATTCAGCCCGCAGAGATAGCCAAGGTGGCGGCAATAGTCTTTACTGCCACAATGATCGTCAAGCTAAAGAGCAATCTCATGACCCCCAAGGGCTTTGGAACGGCTCTTTTGTTCCCGACTATTCTGGCGGGCATGGTGTATATCATCACCAGGAACCTCAGCTCAGCCGTTATCGTCATGGGAATCACCGTTATCATGCTGTTTATTTCCACACCGGGATACAAGCTGTATATACTGACAGGCGCCACCGGTCTGGGGCTTGTGGCTCTGCTGGTCTATCTGATAGCCCAGTCCGAGCAGACCAGCGGAATGAACTACAGATTCGAGCGTGTTCTGGCGTGGCTCGATCCCACTGCCTACGCTTCCGGCAAGGGCTTTCAGACCCTGCAGGCCCTCTATGCCATAGGTTCAGGAGGTGTCTTCGGCAAGGGGCTTGGCGAGAGTATGCAGAAGATGGGCTTTATTCCCGAGGCCCAGAACGACATGATCTTCTCCATAATCTGCGAGGAGCTCGGGCTTTTTGGCGCCATTGCCGTCATGCTGATGTTCCTTCTGCTGATCTGGAGACTTATGATAATCGCCAATAATGCCCCGGATATGTTCGGAGCGCTTCTTGTCATTGGCGTTATGGGACATATTTCCATCCAGGTGGTACTGAATATAGCCGTTGTCACCAACACGATCCCCAATACCGGTATCACGCTGCCCTTTATCAGTTACGGCGGATCCGCGGTCATTATCCAGCTGGCTGAGATAGGGATCGCCCTGAATGTGGCAAGAAATATAGGCAGAGAATGATCGGAAAATGGCTAAAAAGAGAAAAAGAGATAAAAAAAGCATAGCAGGCGGACTGCACCAGTCGTTTTTTTTGCACAAAAGCATTTACATCATCCTGGGAATTGTGCTGATACTGCTGATAGCCGGCCTTGTGGCTTTTAAATACGTATATGACAACTATACCATAGAGCATATCTATGTAAGCGGCAACACTCATTACACCAACGATGAGATAATGGACATGGTGATGGATGACAGCCTGAGCCACAATTCCCTGTATCTGTCCTTTAAATACCGGGACAAGAGCATAGAGGACATCCCATTTATCGAGAAGATGGACGTGGATATCGTCTCCCCTGACACAATCAGGATAAACGTCTACGAAAAGGCTGTGGCAGGCTATATTGCGTACCTGGGCAGGTACATGTACTTTGACAGGGACGGCATTGTGGTTGAGAGCTCATTTGAGGCATCTGACGATGTGCCGCAGGTTATGGGGCTTAAGTTCAATTATGTGATCATGCATGAGAGACTTCCCATTGATAATATGAAGGTCTTTGAGGAGGTCCTGGACATCACACAGCTGCTGTCCAAATATGAGCTGAAGGCCAACAGGATCCTGTTTGACAGCGACTTCAACGTATATCTGTATTTCGATGGAGTAGAGGTCAATCTGGGCCAGTGGGACTACATAGATGAGAAAATAATACAACTTCAATACATTTTACCCGAGCTTTATGGGAAAACTGGTATCCTTGACCTGAAAGATTTTGACGACGATACCAAAAACATCACATTTGAAGAGAAAAATCAGTAAATTGTAGTAAATAAAATGAAAATTTTATAAAAAATAACGGGTTGATAATTAAACAAAAAAATCGTATCATATCTTTTAGGAGTTTATGAGGTACGTGAAGGAGGAGTTGTTTTGCTGGAAATTAAGACTAATGAAGCAGAGAATGCCTGTAAGATCATTGTCGTTGGGGTAGGCGGCGCAGGTAACAATGCTGTTAATAGAATGGTAGATGAGAGTATTACCGGTGTTGAATTCATCGGTATCAATACAGATAAACAGGCACTTCAGCTTTGTAAAGCGCCTAAGCTCTTACAGATCGGTGAGAAGCTTACCAAGGGCCTTGGAGCAGGAGCCAAGCCTGAGATCGGTCAGAAGGCTGCCGAGGAGAGCGCAGAGGAGATCGCAGCAGCTCTCAAGGGCGCGGACATGGTATTCGTTACCTGTGGTATGGGTGGCGGAACCGGTACAGGAGCCGCTCCGGTTGTTGCCAAGCTGGCAAAAGAGATGGGTATCCTTACAGTAGGCGTTGTGACCAAGCCCTTCAGCTTTGAGGCAAGAGTCCGTATGCAGAACGCCCTTCTGGGTATCTCTAATATCAAGACTAGTGTTGATACGCTTATCGTTATACCCAATGATAAGCTTCTTCAGATAGTTGACAGGCGCACTACAATGCCCGATGCCCTCAAGAAGGCTGATGAAGTCCTTCAGCAGGCTGTACAGGGTATCACAGACCTTATCAATGTACCTGCTGTTATCAACCTTGACTTTGCCGACGTTTCCACAGTCATGAAGGAGAAAGGCATAGCTCATATCGGTATCGGTACAGGTAAGGGCGATGAGAAGGCTACAGATGCTGTTAAGATGGCTGTAGAGAGTCCTCTTCTTGAGACCAAGGTCAACGGCGCAACTGATGTCATCATCAATGTATCCGGCGATATCAGCCTGATCGATGCTCAGGATGCTTCTGAGTATGTTCGTCAGCTGGCAGGAGATGACGTAAATGTTATCTTTGGTGCTATGTATGATGAGAACAAGACAGATACATGTACAGTTACTGTTATCGCAACAGGCATTGAGGACAAGATCAACGGCAATGCAGCAGTAGCGCAGGCTCAGGCACAGGCAGTTGCCCAGGCAGCACAGGCACAAGCCCAGGCTCAGGCTCAGGCCGCAAGACAGGTTCAGACGGTATCACCTGTTGCTTCTGCAACAGCCCAGACTATAACACCTGTTACACCTATCCGTCCCCAGACTTCACCGGTTGCTCCTTCAATCTCAACCATCGGAACACCGGCTACAGATCAGCCTGCAGCGACATCACCTGTAAGACCGTTGTCACTGAACAGACCAACAGATATCAGGAGCTCTGTGGAACCCAAGTCACTTAAGATTCCGGACTTCCTTCAGAGGAAATAAAACACAGATAGAATCCAGAACCTCCGCGTTTTTCGCGGAGGTTTTTTCTGTTGTATGTATAGAAAAATACGAAAAACCATGATACAATAATTTGTGGAGTCAAAAAGTTTTTTTATACCATATATTGTGTACATGTCATTTCAAAAACTGGAGGATAAACTATGAAATGCCCATTTTGCGGGAAAGATGACACAAGAGTTATTGATTCAAGGCCTGCAGACGAGAACACTTCCATAAGGCGCAGAAGAGTCTGCGATTCCTGTGGCAAGAGATTCACCACCTATGAGAAGGTTGAGACCATTCCCCTTATTGTCATTAAGAAGGGCGATGTTCGCGAGCCTTACGACAGGGCCAAGATCGAGGCCGGTGTCTTCAGGGCATGCCATAAGAGGCCTGTAAGCGCCGAACAGATCACCAGGATCGTGGACGCCGTTGAGACCGAAGTGTTCAATATGGAGCAGAAGGAGATCCCCAGCAGAGCCATCGGCGAGATCGTGATGGATAAGATGAAGAATCTTGATCCTGTTGCCTATGTAAGATTTGCATCGGTTTACAGGGAGTTCAAGGACGTCAATACTTTCATGGATGAGCTTAAGAGTGTCCTTAAGAAGGAAGCTGACGGCACCATAACGGATACAACCGACAAGAACACACCTCTTCTCAAGGAGCGTTGACAAGGGGCATATAATTTGCAGGATATTTACAGCCCGGGGAGTTGCCCCGGGCTTCTTGACTTTTTGGGGGTTAGCCCTTATATTTGTTCATGTAACAGGCTCGGAAACAAAAGAGCCCACAATTTAATACGAGGAGGAATTTGACATGATTAAAAGCAGATTTGGCAGGAGGATGGGCTCCGCCCTTCTGATGATCGTGTTGACGACACTGACTATTGCATTGAGCGGATGCTCAAGCGACAAGTCGGCAGGAGATTCTTCTAAGTTTACCGTTGGTATACCTCAGGACATTGACAGTCTTGACCCCCACTACGCGACAGGGGCAGGAACTAAGGAGGTATTGTTTAACATCTTTGAAGGACTTGTTAAACCTGACGAAAATGGTAATCTTAATCCTGCTGTGGCCAGTGAGTACACGATCTCAGAGGACAACAAGGTTTACACCTTTACACTGAGAGAGGGAATAAAGTTCCACGATGGCAGCGCTGTCACGGCAGAGGATATCAAATATTCTTTGGACCGCAATGCCGGAATGGACGGCAGCGAGCCTCTCATCTCAGCTTTTTCCAACATTGACAGTGTGAATATCGTCGATGACAAACACGTAGAGGTGGTTCTTAAGGAAGCCGATTCGGAGTTCCTTACACAGCTCACAGTGGCTATCATTCCCGCATCCAATGCGGATCCTGCCACCAAGCCCATTGGAACAGGCCCCTACAAATATGTTTCAAGCTCACCTCAGGAGAACATGATCGTGACACGATTTGATGACTACTGGGGAGAACCGGCACACATCAAGGATGTGACCTTCAAGATCGAAGCCAATCCCGATGCCATCGTAATGGATCTCAAGGGCGGCTCCATCGACATGTATGCAAGAGTTACAAGCCAGCAGGCAGGCCAGCTGGGAGATGAGTTCGACATCTA
>JAEEGF011484394.1_pt1 | contig 11989 bp, 8 predicted proteins | sample 9134171 | NCBI WGS metagenome assembly JAEEGF01 (sample SAMN16246542, study PRJNA631951) | gut metagenome | biome: gut microbiome; feature: rumen; material: AP-attached | host: Bos | place: Iran: Karaj | collected 2018-10 | reverse complement strand
TTCCGAAACCGGGGCTGGTGCCTCATTTCATCACGCTCGAAAAGCAGCACGGCGCCATGCTGGCCAAGGGCCGGCTGCTGGGCGTGCAGTTCGGCCGGCTTTTTACGCGGGACCTCTACGGCCAGATCGGCCGGCACGCCATCGCCATGGCCGCCCGGCTGCGGGAAGGGCTGAAGGCTTCCGGCTTCGAGGAAGCGGTCTCTTCGCCCACCAACCAGATCTTCGTCAAGGTTCCAGCCGAAACCTACCGGCGGCTTCAGGAGGCCAACGTGGGCGGCTTCTGGTCCTATGAGCCGGACGGCAGCGTTCTGGTGCGTTTCGTCACCAGCTGGGCCACGCGCCCGGAGGCCGTGGAAACGGCACTATCAGTATTAAAGGAGTCTCAGGATGTCTAAAACCAAGGTTTTGTTTGCCGCCGCGGAAGCGGTGCCCTTTATCAAGACCGGCGGACTGGCCGACGTGGCCGGTTCCCTGCCCTATGCCTTTGACCGGGATCAGTACGAGGTGCGGGTGATCCTGCCCTGCTACACCTGTATTTCCCCCCGCTACCGCTCGAAAATGAAGGACGTGATGCACACCGTCATGCACTTCAACGGACGGGACCGGTATCTCGGCCTGCGCGAGCTGGATCTGAACGGCATCACCTTCTATTTCATCGACAACGAGGACTATTTCGGCGGATCCGGCCCCTATACGGACTACACTTACGACATCGAGAAATTCACCTTCTTCTGCAAGGCGGTGCTGGCGATCCTCCCCATCATCAACTATCAGCCGGATATCATCCACTGCCACGACTGGCACACGGGCCTGATCGCACCGTACCTGAAAACGACGCTGAACTGGGATCCGTTCTACCAGAACATCAAAACCGTTTTCACGATCCACAACCTGAAATTCCAGGGGCTCTGCGGCCGGGATTTCCTCTGCGGCATCAGCGGCCTGCCCTGGCATCTGTTTGCGGAAGGCGCGCTCTGCAGCGGTTCCGGCGGCAACATGATGAAGGGCGCCATCCAGTTCTCGGATAAGATCACCACGGTCAGCGACAGCTACGCGGAGGAGATCAAGACGCCCGAATACGGCGAGACCATGGACGGCATGCTACAGTGGCGCTCCCCGGATTTCTGCGGCATCGTGAACGGCATCGACTACGAGACGTTCGATCCGAAGACGGACCCCTCGCTGGCCGTCCACTACGATATCGATACGGTGGCGAAGGGCAAGGCCGCCTCGAAGGCCGCCCTCCAGAAGGAACTGGGGCTGGCGGTGGAAAAGGACAGCTTCCTGATCGGCATCGTCTCCCGCCTGACCGAGCAGAAGGGGCTGGACCTGATCATCCCGGCGCTGGACCGGCTCACCAAAAAGCCCTGCCAGTTCGTGGTGCTCGGGACCGGCGACTACATCTACGAGCGCACGCTGCAGGAATACGCCGCCGCCTGTCCGGACCGCATGAAAGCCTGCCTGCTCTACGATGAAGCGCTCTCCCACCGCATCTACGCGGGCTGCGACGCCTTCCTGATGCCTTCGCGCTTTGAGCCCTGCGGCTTAAGCCAGCTGATCGCGCTGCGTTTCGGGACCCTGCCCATCGTCCGGGCCACGGGCGGCCTGAAGGACACGGTCATACCTTACGACAAGGCCGGCATGAACGCGACCGGATTCGCCTTTGAAAACTACGACTGGGGCGGCATCCACTGGGCGCTGGACGTGGCGCTGGACACCTTCCTGAATCACAGACGCGCCTGGAACGCCATGCGGAAAAACGCCATGCGGCAGGATTTCTCCTGGCCCAGCTCGGCGAAGAAATACGAAGCGCTGTACCGGGACGTGCTCGGATAAACGCGGCAGAAATCAAAAAGCGGGAGGATCCTCACAGGGAAGATCCTCCCGCTTTTTTTGCGTCCGGAAGCCCGTCAGTCTGCGACGGCTTCCTTCGACAGCCAGATCACCGGCCGGGCGCCGAAGCTCACGACCGTCAGCTCGCGGCCGTTGTAGTTGATGGCGCCGTCGCTTCTGACCAGGCAGGCCGATTCGTTGTTCTGGCCCATGGTGCAGGTCCACCATGGCGAGAAGCCGTTGGCCGCCATGTACACGCCGCGCTTGACGGCGTAGGCCGTCGCGGTGCACTGCTTATCGGCAGCGCCCGGGAAATATTTCTCAACCTGCTGGACCGACAGAAGGCCGACCTCGTCGTCCACCACCGCGCCCTGGCTGATGCCCGGATACTTCGGGTTGACGCCGGGATCGATGTCGTAGACCAGCACGTTCTTCTTTTCTTCCGCGGAGAACGCCGCGTTGTAGAAATCGCTGAAGAGCCAGATCCGGATCGCGCTGGAGGAGTAGGTGGCCCAGCGGGACGGATTCAGGTAGCGCACCATATCCAGAATATAGCGGCTGATCAGGCAGACACGGTCCTCCTCGACGGCCAGGACGATCCACTCGATCTCTTCCTTGCCGTTGCTGCTGACGTTGTCCTGCTCGTAATGACCATAGCGGATGATGTCGCCCACCGCAACGTCAGCCGGCACGGCCGGCGTCGTTTCTTCCGGCGTCGTCTCTTCGGGAGTCGATTCCTCCGGCAGCGTCTCTTCAGGGGTCGAGGCTTCCGGCGTCGTTTCGTCGGGCTGCGTTGCCGGCGGCTGCGTTTCATCGGCCGGCGTGCTCTCGGCCGGATCCGCCTGCGTCTGAGGCACGCTCGCATCCGGCTCCGTAACGGCAGGCTCCGTCGGCTTCGGATCCGTGCCGATCAGACGGGCCAGGCATTCGTCCGCCAGCTGCTTCGCGTCCTTATAGTCGCCGCTCTGCTCGAAGAGGGAAAGAGCCTCGCGGTAATTTCCCTGCTCCATCAGCTCTTTCGCGGTATTGTAGCGCTGCATCGGGCGGATCCAGAAAAGGTAGGCGGCCGCTGCCAGCAGAAGGAGCAGGAACAGGATCCAGATCCAGCTGTTCCGGCGCCGTTTGGCGGCCCGGGAGCGTTTTTCCGCGGCAGCCGTCCGCTCGGCTTCCTTGGCTTCCTCTTCCTTCGCTCGTTCTTCCTCTTCCTTCGATTCCTTCATGATCTGGGAAGTGCCCGTCAGCGGAATGATGGGGATAAAGTCGATCGGTTCCTTCTCCTGTTCGCCTTCCGGCTGCGGAGCGTCTTCGGCGCTTCCGTCCGCTTCGGGCTCCCCGTCCGCGGGAACGGAAGGCTCCTCCCGGCCGCTCTTATAAGCGGCGGAAGGCGCGACGGCTTCCGCCGCGGCCAGCACGAAATTGTGGGCGCTGCCCGGCTCCGCTTCCTTCTCCGCGTCCGGCACTTCCTCCAGATGGAAATCCAGCGGGCTTTCTTCCGGCTGCGACACTCTATAAGGCTTCGGTGATTCCTCTTCTTCCGGCGCGGCAGGCTCTTCCGTGTCGGCGGCTTCCGCGTCCTCCGGCTTTATTTCTTCGGCCGGCGCGGTTTCCTTCGGACCGTCGTTTTCCATGATCTTGGCGACGGCGCGCTTGACGATCTCCTCCGCCTGGTCGGATACGCTCATGACCGCAGCCGCCTCTTCCAGGGCGCCCTCTTCGGCCGCTTCCCGGAGCGCTTCGGCGGCTTCCTGCGCCGCGTCGGCTTCTTCCGCCACCGCTTCCGCCGCTTCCTGGCCGACAGTTTCGGCCGCTTCCTGCCAGTTCAGCTCCAGCTGCTCCGCTTCCCTGCCTTCCATCAGGGACTCGGCCTCCTGCCGCAGGGCGGCTTCATCCGCCTCGCTGACGCTTTCCCGCACGGAAACGTCGGTGCGGCGCAGACGGCCGACCGCCGAGATCACCGTAATGCCGGAACGTTTCTCTTCGGTCTCCGTTCCGCTTTCCTCTACCGAAACACCGGCAAAGGCAGACATGATATTGCCCACGCTGCTGCTTTGCTCTGGCAGCGGCTCACCGCAGTAAACGCAATGGGTCGATCCGTCTAAATTCTCACAGCCGCAGAATCTGCATACCATGGTTTTCTCCCTTCCTTAACAGGTACCGGGCCTTACTCGTCCCAGTTGTGATACACGTTCTGTACGTCGTCGTCGTCGTTCAGAAGATCCAGGATCCGGTTGATGTTTTTCAGATCCTGCTCGTCGGACAGCTCCACCCAGGTCTGCGGGATCATGGTCACGTCCGCCGAAACGATGGGCAGGCCCTCCGCCTGGATCGCCTCCAGCACCGCGGAGAAATCCTCCGGCGCGGTAATGATCTCATAGCTGTCCTCTTCATCGTCGAAATCCTCGGCGCCGGCTTCCACGGCCAGCATCATCAGATCGTCCGGGTCCATATCGACCTCTTCCTTGTCCAGGATGATCTGGCCCTTCTCGTCGAACATATAGGACACGCAGCCCTGCGCGCCGACACTGCCCTGCCCCTTGGTAAAGGCGTTGCGGACGTTGGAGGCGGTCCGGTTCTTGTTGTCCGTCAGGGTCTCCACGATGATCGCCGTCCCCTTCGGGCCGTAGCCCTCGTAGGTGGCACGCACGTAATCCGCACCGGCGCCTTCGCCCGCCGCCTTCTTGATGCTGCGGTCGATGGTGTCGTTGGGCATGTTGTTGGCCTTGGCCTTCGCGATGATATCCTTCAGCTTGCTGTTATTATTCGGATCGGGGCCGCCCTCTTTCACGGCAACTGCGATCTCACGGCCGAAACGGGTGAAGATCTTACCCTTTGCCGCATCGTTCTTTTCTTTTTTGTGCTTGATGTTTGAAAACTTCGAATGTCCGGACATTTCCCTCTCCTTTTCTTCTTTTATACTTGCCGTCAGCCTTCCGTCACCAGACGTCTTTCCCCTCTGAGTGTGCTGAGGCCGCACTGGAATTCATAATTCAGGATCCCGCTGAGCTCCGAAAGCTCCTGCAGCGTGATCTCTTTTTCCCCGTCTTTCCCGATCAGCGTCACGGCGTCGCCTTCCGTTACGCCGGGGATATCCGTGACGTCGACCATCATCTGGTCCATGCAGATATTCCCGCGGACCGGCGCCTCCTGCCCCCGGATCAGGACGTGCGCCTTCCGGGACAGCAGCCGGCTGTAGCCGTCCGCATAGCCGACGGACACCGTGGCGATCCGGCAGGGCGCTTCCGCCGTAAAGGTCCCGCCGTAGCCCACCGTTTCGCCGGGAGAAAGCGTCTTGACCAGGATGACCTGGCTCTTTACTTCCGCCACCGGCTGCAGCTTTACGGGATGCTCCATCTCCTGCGAGGGGTCCAGCCCGTAGAAGGCGATGCCCAGGCGGACCATATCCTCGGCCGCCTCCGGGCAGGTCATGGCGGCGGCGCTGTTGGCGATATGGCAGACCGGCGGCCGCTTGCCCAGGGCTTCAAGGCCTTCCTTCACGGAGAGGAAGCGCCCGTACTGTTCCCTCACAAAGCGGTGATCCCGGATGTCCGCGTTGAAGAAGTGGCTGAAGAGCCCCTCCGCCCGGATCCCGGGCAGGCCGGACAGCTCCGCGATCGTGCGGACCGTTTCCGCATCCGGCTCAAAGCCGATCCGGTTCATGCCGGTGTCGATCTTAAAGTGCACGAAGGCGTCTTTTCCGATCTTCCGCGCCAGCGCGGAAACGGCAAGTACGTCCTCCTTCCGGAACACGCAGAGCCGCACTTCGGCGCGGATCAGCGCCTCCCGTTCCTCCGGCGCGGTGAAGCCCAGGATCAGGATCGGCTTGCGGATCCCGCATCCGCGGAGCGTCAGGGCTTCCCCGCCCGTTGCGACCGCGAAGAAATCCACTTCCGGCTCCATGGCCGGTCCGACCAGCTCCGCCCCCAGGCCGTAGGCATCCGCCTTGATGACCAGGCAGGTCTTCGTTCCGGCGGGCAGGCCGTTCATGATGTTTCTGATATTGGCGCGCATGCGGTCCGCATACAGATTGATACAGGCCCGTTCCATAAGCCGTTATCCGCCTTTCCGTCAGTGCTTCATATAGTAAGTCAGCTGCATCAGACTCTCCGAGAGGTGGACGTTTTCCACCACCGCGTCCTCCGGCAGCGCCAGATCCACGTGTGCGAAGTTCCAGAAGCCCCGGATCCCCAGTCTGTACAGCTCGGCCGCGACCGTTCTGGCATGCTCCTTCGGGATCGTCAGGACCGCGATATCGATATCGTGCGCCTGCAGATAGACCGGCAGCGCGTTCATCCCGTAGACCGGCAGGCCCCTGACGTCGCTGACCGTATTTTCCGGCGCCGCGTCAAAGAGCGCGCGGATGAAAAGCCCCCGGCTTTCGAAGTTGCCGTAGCCGGCCAGCGCGCGGCCCAGGTTGCCGGCGCCGATCACGATCAGGTTGTGCGGCGTGTCCAGGCCCAGGATCTTGCCGATCTCCTCGATCAGGTTGGCCACGTTGTAGCCGTAGCCCTGCTGTCCGAAGCCGCCGAAATGGTTCAGATCCTGCCGGATCTGGGAAGCCGTCACGTGCATCCGTTCGGACAGTTCCTTGGAAGAGATCCTGTCGATCCCCTCCGCCTTCAGTTCGGAAAGAAAGCGCATATAGCGCGGCAAGCGTTTGATAACGACCTGTGAAATGGTTCCGGACGCCAAACCTTTTCCCTCCTGTCAGTCCGAAAATATGCCAATCAGAACGTAAGACAGCTTACGTCCGAATAATTATATTCCCTTTTCCTGTCAATGTCAACGAAAAAGCCTGCGATTTTACCCTTGCGCCGGAGCCGCTTTTCCGCTATGATAGAGCCGCCTGCGAGAAGACCCCGACGCAGGCGCTTGCCGGAGGACCCATGCTGCTTGCCTGCAGAGAACTGAATATGAGCTTCGACGCCGTTCCCGTTCTGACGGGCGGCTATTTCCATTTGGAGGAAAAGGAAAAGGCAGCCGTAGTCGGCATCAACGGGGCCGGAAAATCCACCCTTCTGAACCTGATCAGCGGAACGCTGACGCCGGACAGCGGCAGCGTGACCTTAAAGGGCGGCGCCACCTTCGGATATCTGACCCAGCACCAGGGGCTGGATTCGGCCGCATCGGTTTATGACGAGCTGGCCTCCGCCCGGGCCGGGATCTTTGCCATGGAGCAGGAGCTCCGGGTGCTGGAGCTGCGGATGGCCTCCGCCGGAAGCGACGCGCTCCCCCGCCTGATGGAGGATTACAGCCTCCTCTCGCACCGCTTCGAAGAAGCCGGCGGCTATGCGGTGCGCAGCGAGATCAGCGGCGTGCTGAAGGGCCTCGGCTTCGGCGAGGCCGACTTTTCCAAGCCCTGCCGCGTGCTCTCCGGCGGCGAGAAGACCCGCGTCGCCCTGGGCAAGCTGCTTCTGACCGGCCCGGACCTGATCCTTCTGGACGAGCCGACCAACCATCTGGACATCGCCTCCGTCGGCTGGCTGGAGGGCTATCTCAGGGAGTATCCCGGCGCCGTGCTGATCGTCTCCCACGACCGCTATTTCATGGACCGCGTGGTGACCAAGATCGTGGAGGTGGAAAACGGAAAGGTCAGCATGTACAGCGGCAGCTATTCCGTTTACGCGGCCAAAAAGGCCGCCGAACGGGAGGTGGCCCTGAAGCATTACTATAACCAGCAGAAGCTGATCCGGCACGAGGAGGCCGTCATCACGAAGCTGAAATCCTTCAACCGGGAAAAGTCCATCAAGCGGGCCGAGAGCCGCGAAAAGATGCTGGCGAAGATCGAACGGCTGGAAAAGCCCGCCGAGTTGAACGATTCCATGAAGCTGCGCCTCGCCACCTCCGCCGTCAGCGGCCAGATGGTGCTGTCCGTGGAAAACTTAAGCAAGCGCTTCGGCTCCCGCCGGCTCTTCGAAGGACTCTCTTTCCTGCTGCGCCGCGGGGAGAAGGTCGCGCTGATCGGGGAGAACGGCAGCGGCAAGACGACGGTCTTAAAGACCCTCACGGGCTCCCTCCGGCCGGACGGCGGGACGATCCGCCTGGGCGCGCAGGTGGAGATCGGCTACTACGATCAGGAGCAGCACAACTTCACCGAATCGAACACGCTCTTCGAGGAGATCCGCCAGTCCTATCCGAAGCTGACGGACACCGAGATCCGCAATCTCCTGGCCGCCTTCCTCTTTACCGGGGACGACGTCTTCAAACCGGTCTCCGCCCTTTCCGGCGGCGAACGCGGCCGCCTGAGCCTGGCCAAGCTGATGCTTTCGCCCTGCAACCTGCTGATCCTGGACGAGCCGACCAACCACCTTGACATCGTATCGCGCGAGATCCTGGAGGATGCGCTGTCCGCCTACGAGGGAACGCTCTTCTTCGTCTCCCACGACCGCTATTTCATCAACCGGCTGGCCGGGCGCGTTCTGGAACTGGACGGCGGGAGCCTGACGGAATATCTGGGCAATTACGACGATTATCTGGAGAAAAAGGCCGCGATGAACGCGGCTTCCGGCACGGCAGGCGCGTCCGGCGGAAGGGTGCTGACGGATTCCGCCCTGAAGAGGCGCGAGCAGAAAGAGGCGAATACGCTGCGCCGCCGGCAGGAAAACGAACTGAAAAAGACCGAAGAACGGATCGAAGCGCTGGAAGCGCAGATCAAAGCGCTGGAGGAAGAAATGGCGCTGCCGGAAAATGCTTCCGACCCGCAGCGGCTCATGGAACTGGACGGCAGAGCCGCCGCGGCGAAAACGGAGCTCGACGGCCTGTATGAGAAATGGGAAGAGCTCAGCTGAGCTCCGGCAAGAAAAAAAACGCGAGGTAAAAGGAAATGCGCTTTGCAGTCGGCGGTTTTGAACACGAGACCAATACCTTCGGCACGATCCCCGTCACCGAAGAAACGCTTGCGCGGGCGTCCGTATCCGGACAGAGCCTGCTTGACCGCTATACCGGCGTGCACGGCCCCGCCGGCGGCACCATCGATGCCTGCCGCGATCTCGGGATCGAGCTGGCGCCCGTCCTCCTGGCGGACCTGGGCCCCAGCGGCCCGGCCCTGCGGAACGTATATGAAGACTTCCGCCGCCGCATGACGGAGGAGTTCCTGGCGGCGCACAGGGAAAAGCCGCTGGACGCGATCGTTCTCAACGTCCACGGGGCCGGCGTGGCGGAAGGATATCCGGATCTGGAAGGCGATCTGCTGCGCGCGGTGCGGGCGTGCTTCGGAGACGATATCCCGATCGGGATCGTCCTGGACCTGCACGCCAACGTTTCGCCGGAAATGATACGGCTGGGCAATATCACCGTGGGCTACAAGTGCTATCCGCACACGGACAGCTATGAAAGCGCCTATAAGCTCGTCTGCCTGCTCCATGAGCATCTGAGCGGCGAAAAGCGCCTCCACCAGGCGCTGGTCAAGCTTCCCTGGCACGTCATACCGGCTTCCGGAGAGACCCTCTCGGGACCGGCCCGCGATATCATGCTTTACGATCAGGAACTGACGGAAACGCACTCGGACCTGAAGGACCTGAGCTTCTTCCACGGATTTCCCTATGCGGACGTGCCCTTCTCCGGCTCCGGCGTAACAGCGGTGGCCGAAACGCCGGAAGCCGCCCTTGCGTATGCGCGGCAGGCAGCGGAATATGCCTGGTCCCGCCGCCGCGATTTCTCCGCTCCGATCTATTCGGCCGCCCAGGCCATGGATCTGGCCGAGCAGGTGAAGGGCGTCGCCGTGATCAATGAAAGCTCCGACAATCCCGGCGGCGGCGCGCCCGGCGACGGGACGCATCTCCTTCGGGAAATGATAAAACGCGACCGGCCCGGTTCGGTCTACGGATATATCTACGATCCCGCGGTCGCCCGGCAGGCGCTGGCCGCCGGCCCCGGACAGCGCATCGACTGCTTCGTCGGCGGGAAGAGCGACTGCCGGCACGGCGAGCCGGTGGAGCTTAAAGGCGCTTACGTCAAGACGCTAAGCGACGGCACCTACCTCAAAAAGAATCCCATGGGAGCGGGCGAGACGGCCCGGATCGGCCTGACGGCGCTGCTTCAGACCGGCAACGTCGGCGTCATCGTTTCGGAGGGACGGCGGCAGGTCCTGGACGACGGGCCCTTCCGCATCGTCGGCGTGGACTGGCGGGACATGAAGATCATCGCCCTCAAGTCCTCTCAGCACTTCAAAGGCTGGTGGAAGGGACGGGCGGACGCCATCATCCCCTGCGAATCCCCGGGGATCCACAGCGCGGATTTAAGCTGCTTCGATTTCCGGTATCTCGACAAAAGCTTTTATCCCTTCGCGGATCCCGCCGGCTTCAGCCCGGCCGCGGAAGCGGTGCACTGACGCGGACGGTCTCACTATAAGATTTGAATTTCGGAGTAATCCATGAAAATACACGGCCTTCAAAAAATGACGCTGCTGGACTATCCGGGCAAGGTCGCCTGCACGGTCTTCTTCGGCGGCTGCGATCTGCGCTGCCCCTTTTGCCACAATAGCGATCTGCTGGACATGAACGCCCCCGCTCTGATGGACGAGAACGAGCTGCTCTCCTTCTTAAAGAAGCGTCAGGGCCTTCTGGAAGGCGTCGCCCTGACCGGGGGCGAGCCGCTGCTGCGCCCGGATCTGCCCGATCTGTGCCGCCGCATCAAGGAGCTCGGCTACCCGGTCAAGCTGGACACCAACGGCTTTCATCCCGGCGCGCTGAAGCAGCTGATCGATAGCGGCCTGATCGACGCCGCCGCCATGGACATCAAAAACTCGCCCGAACGCTATCCCGCCACCTGCGGACGGGAAAAGCTGGATCTGTCCGCGCTCCGGGACAGCATCGCGCTCTTGAAGGAAGGACGCATCGCGTACGAATTCCGCACGACCGTCATCGCCGAATTCCACGACGACGACTCCTTCTATGCGATCCGGGACATGATCGCCGGCGCCGAAAAATACTTCCTGCAGAAATTCACCGACCGCGACACCGTCCTTTTCGCCGGCCTGCACGCCCCCTCTAAAGAGGACATGCTCCGCTGGGCGGACATCGTGCGGCCTGCCGTGAAAGAAGTCAGCCTGCGCGGCGCAGACTAACGCCGCGCGCGAAAGGCGCAGAAACAAAAAAAGTCAATCCCGCTCCCGTTATCCACCTTGACAGAGCCGTAACAAAGCCGCAAATCTCCAGCAGCCGCAACGAAAAAACGCTCTTTTCCGCCGCCACGCGAACCCCCTCTTCTATCCCCCAAACCACAAGATATTGTGTTTCTGATTTTTTTTACAACTAAATATTGACGTTTCCGGAAGAATTGTGCTATAGTTTACCTGCCTTGCGACGCAAGGCAGTCGCTGTCTGTCGCCCTTTCGGAAGGGAGGGCTTTAGGAGGAGACGGCGCCAAAAAAAACAAAAAGCCGAATTCTTTTTCATTCGGAAGGAGTGTGTTCATATGTATCAGGTAATTAAGCGCGACGGCGAAATTGCGGAATTCAACGTCCAGAAGATCAGCGCCGCCATCACCAAGGCCTTCGACGCCCTCAAGAAGCAGTATCATCCCACTGTCGTCGACATGCTGGCCCTCCGGGTCACCTCTGAGTTCGAGCCCAAGATCAAAAACGATCTGATCGCGGTCGAGGATATCCAGGACTGCGTCGAAAAGGTCCTTTCCGAAGCCGGCTATACGGACGTGGCCAAGGCCTACATCCTGTACCGCAAGCAGCGTGAAAAGATCCGCAACGTCAAGAGCGTTTTCTTAAACTACAAGGATCTGGTGGACAACTACCTGCAGATCAACGACTGGCGCGTCAAGGAGAACTCCACCGTCACCTATTCCGTCGGCGGCCTGATCCTCTCCAACTCCGGCGCCATCACCGCCAACTACTGGCTCAGCGAGATCTACGATCCCGAGGTCGCGGAAGCGCACCGCACCGCCGCCATCCACCTGCACGACCTGTCCATGCTGACCGGCTACTGCGCGGGCTGGAGCTTAAAGCAGCTGATCCAGGAAGGCCTCGGCGGCGTCCCCGGCAAGATCACCTCCTCTCCCGCCAGCCACCTGTCCACCCTCTGCAACCAGATGGTGAACTTCCTCGGCATCATGCAGAACGAATGGGCCGGCGCCCAGGCGTTCTCCTCCTTCGATACCTATCTGGCGCCCTTCGTCAAGATCGACAACCTGAACCAGAAGGAAGTCA
>JAEEGF011047837.1_pt1 | contig 11989 bp, 5 predicted proteins | sample 9134171 | NCBI WGS metagenome assembly JAEEGF01 (sample SAMN16246542, study PRJNA631951) | gut metagenome | biome: gut microbiome; feature: rumen; material: AP-attached | host: Bos | place: Iran: Karaj | collected 2018-10 | reverse complement strand
TTCCAGCACAACCTGGACTACGCGTTCGAGAACAACCTCTACGAGGACCTGCTGCCGGCGAACCTGCTCTGTCCTTGGAATACCGTCCGGGCCAACTGCCGGATGGAGGGCATGTTCGAATTCGCCTACGCGGCCGAATACGCCGTGCTGGCGCGCTATCTCATCGAAAAACAAAAATAATGATATGGAACGAAGGCTGATTCTCCTTCTTGCCGGACTGCTTGCCTGTCTCGGCCTGTCCGCCCAGACCGTACGTGTGAGCGGAGTGGTGACGGATCAGGCCGGAGAACCGCTGGCCAGCGCCGGGGTCCTCATCAAGGGCACGTCGACGGGCACGGCCACGGACATCGACGGCCGTTATTCCCTCACCGTCAAGGCCGGTACCGTGCTCGAATTCACCAGTCTGGGCTTCATGAGCCATACGGAGAAGGTGGACGGACGAACAGAGATCAACGTCGCCCTCACCGAAGACAACACCTTCCTGGAAAGCGTGGTCGTCGTCGGATACGGCACGCGCAAGAGAGGCTCCATCACCGGTTCGGTGGCAGGGGTCGACGGCGAGGACATGCTCCGAACCAAGTCCGAGAATCCGCAGAATATGCTCACCGGCCGCGTAGCAGGCGTCCGGGTATGGCAGAAATCCGCGGAACCGGGCAGTTTCAACAACAATTTCGATATCCGCGGCCTCGGCAGCCCGCTCGTCATCATCGACGGCGTGCCTCGCACCGTCGAGGACTTCCAGCGCCTGAACGCCAATGACATAGACAACGTCTCCGTGCTCAAGGACGCTTCCGCGGCCATCTACGGTCTCCGCGGCGGCAACGGCGTACTGCTCGTCACCACCAAGACCGGCAAGGAAGGCAAGACCGAGATCCATTACGACGGCTCCTTCACCTTCCAGTTCCCGTCCACGATGCCGAAACTCGCCGACGCGATAGACGCGATGACGCTCTACAACGAGCAGTCGATGAACAAGGCCGACGGCACCGGGACCATCGCCTTCACGGAAGAATATATGGACCTCTACCGCAGGGGACTGCGCGCCGCCGAAGACTGGAACTCCCTCGTATTCGCCGACTGGGCGCCGCAGACGCAGCACGACGTGAGCATATCCGGAGGCACGGAGAAGATCAACTACTACGTGAGTTTCGGCTACCAGTACCAGCAGAGCTTCTTCAGGAGCGGCAACCTGGACTACGGCAAATTCAACCTCCGCTCCAACATCAACGCCGAAATCGCGCGCGGACTCAAGCTGAACCTGAACATAAGCGGCCTCTCGGACCAGCGGAACACCCCGGATTCGGATGCCGTCACGCTCATACGCAACCTCTGGAAACAGGGCGTGCTGTTCCCGGCCTACGTGGACGAAGCCCGGACGATGCTGAACTACGAAGGCCTCGACCTCGAGCAGAACACCGTGGCGATGATGAGCTCGGAAGTCTCCGGCTACAAGAAATACCGACAGAAGCAGTTCCAGTCCTCAGCCTCACTGGATTACGACTTCGGCACCATCACCGACGTACTCAAAGGCCTGTCCGCCAAGGCATTGGCAAGTTTCGACTTCCGATATGACGACAATGAGGCCTTCCGCAAATCCTACAACCTCTACGCGAAGGACGAACTGACCGGCGAATATATATCTAAGGAATACGCCGACCACACCGACCGCCTCACGAGGCAGAACCTGGCCAGGCAGCAGCTGCTCGCCCAGGGCCTGCTGAATTATGAGCGCACCTTCGGTAAGCACGCGGTCGGAGCGATGCTGGGAATGGAAGTGCAGCGCCGCAAGGGCGACAATTACTATCTCTACGGCGACCTGATCTTCAGTTCCCCGTACTTCACCGCGCTCACCGACAACGTAGAATCCACCTTCGTCGGCATCGACCCCGACATCAATTCGTTCTACGACCTGGCATACCAGTCGTTCATAGGCCGGCTCAACTACGGATTCGACGACCGTTACCTCATCGAGGGCCAGTTCCGCTACGACGGCTCCTCGAAATTCGCACCCGGCCACGAATGGGGATTCTTCCCGTCCTTCTCCGCCGGCTGGAGGGTGTCGCAGGAACCTTGGTTCAAGGACATCTCCGCCCTGTCGTTCATCAACCAGCTCAAATTCCGCGTCAGTTACGGAACGCTCGGCGACGACAGCGCGCTCAACTACCAGTGGATCACCGGATACACCTATCCTTCCGGGGCCCACAACCCTACCCAGGGCAGCTATAACGGCTATGCCGGCGCCTACCTCTTCGACGGCAGCGTCGTGAGAGGCGCGGACGCCTCCTCGCTCCCCAACACGGACATTTCCTGGCAGACCTCGCATTCCTTCAACGTCGGCGTGGACTTCGAAGCCTGGAACGGCCTGCTCGGCATCACCTTCGATTACTTCACGCGCAAGCGTACCGGCATCTTCGCCAGGAACTCGTCTTCCCTCCCCACCGTCGTCGGAAATTCCGCCCCGGTGGAGAACCTCAACTCCGACATGAACCTCGGAATGGAACTGGAGATCAGCCATCGCAACCGTATAGGCGACTTCCAATACGGGATCAAGGGAATGATGACCGTCACCCGCCAGAAATACCTCACCGCCCTCGGACAGGGCCCGTACGGCAACAGCTACGACCGCTGGCGCAACGACAACCTGACAAACCGCTACCAGGGCGTGCAGTTCGGCTACGAAGGCATAGGCCGCTTCGAGAATTGGGAGGACATCTGGAGCTACGCCCAGTACAAGGAAAGCAGCACCCTCCCGGGCGACTACAAATACCTCGACTGGAACGAAGACGGCGAGATCAACGGCCTCGACGAACACCCGTATGCATTCGACCAGACGCCGTGGATGAACTATTCCCTCGCGTTCGACGGCAGCTGGAAGAACCTGGACTTCAGCATATTGTTCCAGGGATCGGCCCTCGGCTCATATATGTATGACGAGCCGCTCTACGCCATCTGGGGCACCTTCGGAGGCGGCGCGCTCGACCTTTATCTGGACCGCTGGCACCCCGTGGATGCCGGCGCGGACCCGTACGACCAGACCCTCGGCTGGGTCAGCGGCGAACACGCCCTCACGGGCCACTCGCCCATCAAGAATTCCTCGTTCAACCGGGTCAGCACCAGCTACCTGCGCCTCAAGAGCGTGGAACTCGGCTACACCATCCCGAAGATAGGCCTGCGCCTGTTCGCGAATGCCTACAACATCTTCACGCTGACCGGCCTGAAGTACGTGGACCCGGAGCATCCGGATTCCGACTATGGACGTCTTTACCCGCTCAACAAGACCGTCACCATCGGTCTGGATTTCAATTTCTAGGAGGAGACGACGATGAAGAAACTCAGTATCATTGCATTGTTGTCCGGCTTATTGCTGACATCCTGCGTGGACCTCTACCTGCCGGCCAAGAACATAGTCACCGACGACGAGCTGATGGATTCGGCTAACGGCGTGAAAATCTATATGGCGAAGATCTACAGCCTGATGCCTTGGGAAGACTTCAAGTATATGGCGGAGTGGGGCTTCGACTACAGCGGCTGGCTGAACGCGCCCGGCATCGACGGTTGCGGCGAAGCCATCAACCGCGACGGCGTTTGCCAGACCTTCCGCGGAGAAAGCACGCCTTACTGGGGCGAGGCATTCAAGCTCATCTACTACGCGAACCACCTCATCGAGACGATGCCGTCGCACGCCGACGCCTTCTCGGAAGTCGCGCTGAACGAATACATAGGCACCGGATACTTCGCACGGGCGATGGCCTTCTACCAGATGGCCCGCCGCTTCGGAGGCATTCCGCTGGTCACCCACACCATAGCCTACCCTAACGACGCCGACAAGCTGGAGGTACCGCGCGCAAGCGAAGAAGAGACCTGGGACCAGATATGCGCAGACTTCGACAAGGCTGCCGAACTGCTGCCGGAAACGGCCTCGGTCGACGGCTATGCGAACCGCTACGCCGCCCTCGCCTACAAGGCAGAGGCGATGCTCTACGCCGGTTCCGTGGCCAAATACAACGAAACGGTGTCCGGCCGCCTCACAGGCCTCGGCGAGAAGACCGGCGTCCGCGTCATAGGCTTCGACCAGGACCGCTGGGAAGCCGCCAGCATCCGCTACTTCTCCGAATCCTACAAGGCCGCCAGGGCCGTGATGCAATCCGGCCGCTACAGCCTCTACAAGAACGCCTGGAAGGAAGGCGACCGCAACGCACAATACAAGAATATGGTGGACCTCTTCAGCGACGTGACCTCCAACAAGGAGGCCATCCTCGTCCGCAAGTACTCCTACCCTTCGTACGTGCATTCGATCGACGCCTACTCCTCCCCGTACATATTCCGCTACCCGCTCTGCTCCGGCAGCTGCCCGACCCTGGATTTCGTGGAACTGTTCGACGGTTTCGACCGCTATGCCGACGGGACCATACGCGTCACGGACGGCACTTCCCGGACCAACGGGCATTACCTCGAGTTCGACACCACGATGGACTTCTTCGCCGATGCCGAACCGCGCCTGAGGGCCTACGTCATCTTCCCGGGCGACATCTTCCGCGAGCAGGAGATCGAACTCTATACCGGCATCTACACCGGCAGCACCCCTATCTCACCGCTCTGGAACGACTATTCCTACAGCCGCGCGACCGCCAATTTCTACCAGAACAGCAGCGCATTCAAGAACAAGACACTCGTGATGAGCCCGTATTCCGGATCGATGCAGGTCCAGGTGGACGTGGACGGAGTGAAGATGAACGCATCCGGCGCCAACGGCCCGTTCTACGCTGGTGACGGCTCGAGCAACGAAGCCAACCTTTCCGGCTTCTATCTGCGCAAATGGCTGAACCCTGATCCGGACTTCATGCACGGTGAAGGCAAGAGCGAACAGCCTTGGATCCTGATGCGCTATGCAGACGTCCTGCTGGCTGCGGCGGAATCCGGCGTGGAACTCGCCCTGGCCGGAGCGCAGTGCCCGGTGGAAGGCGACGATATGCTCGACATAGCGACGCAGGCCATACGCGACATCCGCGAAAGGGCCGGCGCCGACGAACTCACCGAAAGCCTGAAGGCGGACATCGCAAGCCGCAACACGGTCCGCCGCGAAAGGCGCAAGGAACTCGCCTTCGAGCACAAATCCAAGTGGGACGTCCGCCGCTGGCGCGTCCAGCACTACGAAGCCCGCTCCGGTTTCTGGGGCGAAGAAAGGAACTACAGCTGCATAGGCAACACCTCCGGTTACCGTCTGCGCGGCCTGTATCCATTCTTCAGTTCCGTGGACAAGAAATACTTCTTCGACGCCAACTGGCAGTTCGCCCGCGAGAAGGAATTCCTCTATGACCCTATCGACTATTATTTCGCAATCCCGAGCGGAGAGGTCTCGAAGAGTGCGTACATCGACCAACAGCCTAATAGATAGTCCGTTATGAAAAGAATACAGATTCCGTTGCTGCTTCTGCTGACCGCGATGTGCGCAGTATCGTGCGAACTGTTCGCGCTGGACAACTACGACGCCCCGTCCGAGATCCTCTACGGCAGCGTCGTGGATGCCTCGACCGGCGCCCCGGTGCTCACCGACCAGGGCTCCGAAGGCATAAGGGTACGGCTTATGGAAACGAGCTGGGAAGGCAACGTCACCCCGCAGGATTTCTATTGCAAACCGGACGGCACCTTCCGCAACGCGCGCCTTTTCGAAGCCGACTACAACATACGGGTGGACGGCCCGTTCGTGCCGCTGGTGATAGAGAACGCCGAAGGGACCCTGATGAAGGACGAAAGCGTCAACATCCACCTCAAGGGCGAGCAGGAAGTCAAATTCGAGGTCCAGCCTTTCCTTAACGTGGAGATCACCAGTGCGCCGCAGGTGAGCGCAGGCAAGGTGATGGTGCGCGTGAAAGTGACACGTGCGACCTCCCGCGCCGAACTCAAGCAGGCCATATCCCCCTCGGGTGACTGGAAGGACACCTACGCCAACATCACCGACCTGCAGCTGTTCGTAAGTTATTCATCCACGGTCGGTTACCGCGCACGCGACTCGCGTTGGTCGAGCTCCGTCACCTATGACGGTTCCTCCTTCGACAAACTGCTCGGCACCGACGTCACCCTGAAGTCCAACGGGACCATCCCGTCCGGACAGAAAGTCTTCATCCGCGCTGCGGCACGCATCAACTACGACACCCCGCGCGGCAGCGGCACCCGCCGTTGGAATTATTCGGAAATAATGGAAGTCGACATACCGTGAAGCACAAGATCCTCCCCCTCCTGACCCTTCTCCTGACGGGCCTTCCGGCCGCGACCGCCCAAGACTACGTATCCCGGCGCCCTGCCGAAGCCGAGCGGCTCTTCGTATCGGAAGCCGTGGAAGCGAAGATCGCGGAAGTGACCGGGAAACTGACGAATCCGAAACTCCGCTGGATGTTCGCGAACTGCTACCCGAATACGCTGGACACCACCGTGCACTTCGGGAAGGACGAGAATGGCAAGCCGCGCACCTTCGTCTACACGGGCGACATCCACGCGATGTGGCTGCGCGACTCCGGAGCCCAGGTATGGCCCTACCTCCGCCTGGCAGCCTCGGACCCCAAGCTGCGCGAGATGCTCGAAGGCGTGGTGCGCTGCCAGCTGAGCCTGGTATGCATAGACCCGTACGCAAATGCCTTCAATGACGGCCCGACGGGTGGACATTGGATGAGCGACCTCACGGAAATGGACCCGAACATCCACGAACGCAAGTGGGAGGTCGATTCGCCGTGCTACGTGATACGCCTGGCATACGAATACTGGATAGTCACGGGGGACGCTTCGGTATTCGACGGGACCTGGCTCGAGGCGATGCGCAAGATATACGGGACCTTCCGCGACCAGCAACGCAAGGAAGGCCACGGCCCATACAAGTTCCAGCGCGTCACCGAGCGCCAGCTGGACACCAAGGCCTGCAACGGAATGGGGCAGCCGGTCAATCCGGTCGGGCTCATAGCCTCCTCGTTCCGGCCCTCCGACGATGCCACCACCTTCGAATTCCTCGTTCCATCCAACTTCTTCGCAGTCAGTTCGTTACGCAAGGCCGCAGAGATATTGGAGACAGTGAACGGCGAAACGGCGCTCGCGTCCGACTGCCGCGCCCTCGCCGACGAAGTAGCCGCTGCGCTGAAGAAATATGCGGTCTGCAAGCATCCGAAATACGGCCGGATCTACGCATTCGAAGTGGACGGCTTCGGCAACCGTTTCCTGATGGACGATGCCAACGTGCCTTCACTGCTGGCCTTGCCTTACCTCGGCGACGTGCCTGCGAACGACCGCATCTACAAGAATACCAGGCGTTTCGTCTGGAGTGAAGACAATCCATATTTCTTCCGCGGGACCGCCGCCGAAGGGATAGGAGGTCCGCATATCGGCTATGATATGATATGGCCGATGAGCATTCTTATGAAAGCCTTCACTTCGGATGACGACGCCGAAATACGCTGGTGCCTGCAGACGCTTCTGAAAACGGATGCGGACACCGGATTCATGCACGAAAGTTTCCACAAGGACGACCCGTCGGACTTCACCCGCGAATGGTTCGCCTGGCAGAACACATTGTTCGGAGAGCTCATCATCAAACTGATCGACGACGGGCGTCTCGGACTGCTCAACTCCCTATGAAAATGAGAAAAGAATTCTTACTGCTGGCATTGCTCTGCGCCATCTCCTGTGCTCCGAAAGCGGATCTCCGGACTGATGAACCCGTGGACTACGTATCCACCCTGGTCGGGACCCTGTCCAAGCACTCCCTCTCGACCGGAAACACCTACCCGGCGGTCGTCAGGCCCTGGGGCACGCATTTCTGGACTCCTCAGACAGGAAAGATGGGGAACGGATGGGCATACGTCTACACGGAAGACAAGATACGCGGGTTCAAGATGACCCACCAGCCGAGTCCCTGGATGAACGACTACGGCCAGTTCAGCCTGATGCCTGTGACCACCGGGGCCGTCTGGGACGAAGACGGGCGGGCGAGCTGGTTCTCGCACAAGGCGGAAACGGCAAAGCCCTATTACTACGGAGTATATCTCGCCGACCACGACACCTATCTGGAAATGACTCCGACGGAACGCGCAGCCGCTTTCCGCATCACCTATCCGGAGCGGGAGCAATCCTATCTGGTGGTGGACGCATTCGCAGGCGGCCGCTGCAAGGTGGACGGCAAGAAGATAACGGGCGTCAGCACCATCAACACCGGCGGCGTCGCGGAGAATTTCGCCCTCTATTTCGTGGTGGAATCGGACACTCCGTTCGAGACCGCGCAGGAAATGGATGAAAACGGCCGCGGATATGCCCTGGTCGGATTCAAGACGGCGAAGGGACAGGCCGTGAACCTCAAGGTGGCGGCATCCTTCATCAGCGCGGAACAGGCGCAGCAGAACCTGCTGGAACTCGGGGACGGCGATTTCGACCGCATCGAACGCGAAGGCCGCGAACGTTGGAACGAGGTGCTCTCCCGCATCGAAGTGGAGGACGACGATATCGACCACCTGCGGACGTTCTATTCCTGCCTCTACCGCTCCGTGCTGTTCCCGCGCGACTTCAGCGAAGTGACCGCCGACGGCCGCCGCGTGCATTACAGCCCGCACGACGGCAAGGTGCACGACGGCTATCTGTTCACCGACACGGGCCTCTGGGACACCTTCAGGAGCCTGTTCGCATTGGTGGACCTGGTCTATCCGGAAATGGCCGCGAAGATGCAGGAAGGTTTCCAGAACCACTACCTGGAGAGCGGATTCATCCCGGAATGGTCAAGCCCCGGACACCGACCCTGCATGGTGGGCAACAACAGCGCCTCCGTGGTGGCGGAAGCCTGGCTCAAAGGAATACGCGGCGACTACGACATAGAGAAACTCTGGGAAGCCCTGGTGCACGATGCGCACGCTTCCCACCCTACGGTAGATGCCTCCGGACGCTTGGGTTGGGAACTTTATGACAGCCTCGGCTACGTTCCCTGCGACCGCGGGATCAACGAAAGCGCGGCACGCACGCTGGAATATGCCTACGATGATTGGTGCATATGGCAGCTCGGAAAAGCCCTCGGCAAGCCGGATGCGGAGACCGCCCCTTACGAAAAAGCATCGCAGAACTACCGCAACCTCTTCCGCAGCGATGCCGGCCTTATGGGCGGGCGCAGGGCCGACGGCTCCTTCCCGGAAGATTTCAACCCGCTCAAATGGGGCGGGGACTTCACGGAAGGCAATGCTTTGCAATACACCTGGTCGGTATTCCACGATCCCGCCGGACTGATGGAACTGATGGGCGGACGGGAAGCCTTCGAAGCAGCGCTGGACGGGGTCTTCTCGATGCCGCCGGACTTCGACGACAGCTACTACGGATTCACCATCCACGAGATCAGGGAGATGCAGATAATGGATATGGGGAATTACGCCCACGGCAACCAACCCATACAGCATATGCTCTATCTGTATGATTGGTGCGGTACCCCTTGGAAGGCGCAGGAACGCATACGCAAGGTGATGGAGAAGATGTACACGCCCGCTCCGGACGGTTACTGCGGAGACGAGGACAACGGCCAGACCTCCGCCTGGTATGTCTTCTCCGCCCTCGGATTCTATCCCGTCTGCCCTGCCGGCGGGGAATACGCAATCGGAATACCTCTGTTCGACAAGGCGACCCTCCACCTTCCGGGAGGAGAGGTGGTCATCAAGACCGCGGACAAACGCGGGAACTATGTCGGAAACGTGAAGCTGGACGGACGCTCCATTTCGCGCAATTATCTGAAACACGGCGAGTTGGTGAACGGAGCCCGATTGGATTTCCAGTTGTCTGACACCCCGGACAAGAGCCGTGGCACAGGGGCTGACGACGCTCCTTACTCATACTCCTCCAAGAAGTAGAGACGGCACTTCGCGTCAGGAACAAAAAGCCTCGGAGCGGTCTGCTCCGAGGCTTTCCTGTCATATCGGGACGCCTATTCCGTCACAGCACGGATGTTGCGGCCGAAGTAGCGGTAGTTGTCATCCCTTTCGTGATCGGATGAGGTGATATACAGGAAGTCCGCATTGTAGGTCTTGGTCCCTATCGTGGACGCCCAGTACGAACCGTAGTTCCCCGCCCTCATGCAATTGGCTTCAAGCATATATCCGGCCGCAGGTAGGAAGATCTCCTGGTCGCGATAGCCCTGGATATTGCTCTTCACAAGGTAACCGTTCACTCCGTTCACGGTCGTCCATACCCAGCGGCAGTACTTGATCAGCTCGTCGAACTCGTCCCTGGTCGGCATGCGCCAGCCGCCGCCCATATGGCTGTGAGCGGCATCGTCCTGAAGCTCGAGGACACCCTTGCCGTCCACGGTGCCATAGTCTGCCGACAGCACATACTTGCTGAACGGACCCCTGTAGGTGGTTCCGTTGTTGAAGCGGTCGTTTGCGACGTTGTACGCCGTCTGCGTGGAAAGGCCGCCCCAGGCGAAGTAGTCACCGGGGTCCTCCGGATTCTCCGCTCCGACGTTGCATGCAGCCCACTTGACGCTGAGACCCAGGTCGACGAATTCGTACGGGCTGCGCTCGGAGACAGTCACCGTGCAGGTCGCATTGTGCGTTCCGTCCGCGGCATATGCCGTAATGGTCGCGGTGCCCACGGCTGCGGCAGTGATGGTGCCGTCACCGTCAACCCTCGCGACGCTCTCGTCGGAAGAAGTCCAGGTCACACTCTTGTGCGTCGCATTGGCCGGACTGACCGTCGCCGCAAGGCTGCCGGTAGAGCCGATCGTGAGGTCGAGGGTGCCTGCATTCAGGCTCACGCCGCTGACGGGAACGGGCGCTCCCTGCACCGGACGTATGTGGGTCGGGATTTCCACCGGTTTCAGCAGTCCGGAAATCGTGGTGGCGGAAGAAGAGAAGTCAAGGGCGTATGCCTCCAGGTCGTTCTTCATATCGGAAGACCAGTAGAGACCTTTACTTGCCGCGCCGACGGGAATGAAGATCCACTTGTCCGTATAGCCGGACTTCTTGCCGCTCACCTTGTAGCCGCTCACGCCGTTCACCGTCGTCCAGTTCCAATAGCAGCCGGAGAGCAGTTCCTCAATCTCCGCAACGCTCGGCATGCGCCAGTCGCCTCCCATGGCCGCGGTAGCCGCATCGTCCTCGGGGTCGAGCGCGGTCTTGTGGTCAGGGGTGCCGAGATACTTGTCAGTGACATACTTGATGAACGGGCCGTTCTCGTCGGATCCGAGATTAAACTTATAGCTGCCCCAATCAAAGTAGTTCCTCGTTTCAGTCTCGCCCCAGGCGAAGACGTTTCCGGGGACTTCCGGCCTGCTCGAGCCGAGGTCCCGGTTGGACCACTTGACGCTCAGGCCAAGATCCACGGCCTCGGGATCAGGCTCCCGCACCGTGACCGCACATTCGGCAATGTGCTCTCCGTCAGCCGCATAGACCCGCACGGCAGCCGTACCCGCAGATACGCCCGTCAAAACGCCGTCGGCATCCACGGTCACCACGGATGCATCCGAAGTGCTCCAGGTCACGTTCTTGTGGGTTGCGTTGGACGGAGTGATCGTCGGGATCAGCTTCCTGGTGCCGCCCGCGGGGATCGAAACGCTGTTCTCGATGTCAATATCCTCGATCGGAACGAGAGCACCCTGGACGGGGAAGAGGTAGTGCAAGAAAACGCGGCCGTCGGGCCAGCTGTCCAGGGAGGGTCCGCTTTCTGTCATAGTCAGCGACCAGGGGGTCGTGCCGTCGGACAGTTCCGAGGTCCAATAATAGGACTTGTAGATACCATTTGCATGGGTATCGTAAGCACACGGGATCGTAATGCTGTTGCCGGTATAACCGGGAACCTTGCTCCTGACCTCGTATGTCATATAATACATGTCGAGTGTCCAGGTGCAATTCTCAATAAGTTCCCGGACCTCATCGTTGGTAGGCAGGCGCCAGTCATCGCCAAGGGCCACGGTGGCAAAGTCATCCTCGGGATCGAGCGCTATCTTATGGTCGACCGTACCGTAAGCAGGGTCGGTGAC
>JAEEGF010816071.1_pt1 | contig 11990 bp, 7 predicted proteins | sample 9134171 | NCBI WGS metagenome assembly JAEEGF01 (sample SAMN16246542, study PRJNA631951) | gut metagenome | biome: gut microbiome; feature: rumen; material: AP-attached | host: Bos | place: Iran: Karaj | collected 2018-10 | reverse complement strand
TATATGTCGCCTTGTAATAACGTATGCCGTCGGATGTACAGTAATATTTGCCGTCAGAGCCCTTGAACACCTTGTATCTGACTTCCTGGGCGTTGCTCTTGCCAGGATTTGTCGTCTCGTATATATATATGTCATCGTTAGCCGAAAGTGTAGCATGAGAATATGCAGGAGCTCCTTTTACCACATGGTAACCCTTGGTCAGGAGCACTGCGCCGTTGGCTGATGTGAAACCATCCGACAAACCTTTGCAGAAAGTCGCTTGAGTTGCAGCCGTCTTGTATGTCGTCTTGAACTCATTCTCCTCGAACTTAGGATTCTTGCTCCACACCTCCAACTGCATTTGCGGCACTTGGTCAGCATCGCTGAAAGTGGTATGAGCATTAGCCACCCAAGCCGAGAAATTGAAGTATGTGTCACGGCAAAGACCTACGACGTTTGTCTGATAAACAACGCCTGGCTCCTGCTTTCCATCCACGAAAAGCATTCGTCCGTCCACATCGCCCGGAGTATGGTCCTCCAGTCCTGGCACAACCCAACCGTTGAAATCGTCCTCACCATTGCTGTAGGCTCTCAGCGCATTCGTGTTATTTATATATGTATATGCACCATACGCCCAAGCGCTTGTTCCGTTATAACTTATGTAACCAGTTCCGATTGACGCATACGGACTTGCAACAGATTTGACCAAGAAATCGTTCGGCGTTGCTGTTCCGAAATCAACCTTAAATATAGATGTAGCCTGAGAAAATGACGATGTAGCGACAGAGAGACACAAGGCTACCGCAGCGACGTGCTTATAATATTTTTTCATTGTGGAAATATGAATCTTTATCATTTAATAAATACCTTTTCTGACTTGACTTCATTCGCAGAAACCACTCTGACGATGACAGTGCCTATTCCGGAATTCAACTGAACAGAAGCATTGTAAACATCAGACAAGCTCTTGCTGACGATAAGACGGCCAGTCTCGTCATATACAGCGACTTGAGACAACGGCTCTGTCTTAGCGGAAATCACCTTGATTGTATTGTCAGCTGCGAATATGTTTATAGCATTTTGACTTTCAGCATGTTCAATTTCAGAAACAGAGCCGAATCCAAATCCGACTTTCTTCTTTCTGAGTTCAATCTGCAGATCGCCATCATTGTAAAGCGTGGCTGGCAATGCGAATGACGACGCATTGCGGAGGTCCACCTCTTCGCCAGTGACAGTGTTCACAAGATAAACACCAACAGAGTCAGGGAATTTGTCAGCTCCTGTTATGTCGAGTTTCGCGCCTGGCTCGTTTGTGCTTTCCACTCGGTCGAAACCTATAGGCACGATCGCATTGGAGCGCACAGCCTTGAGGTCGCCTTTGTGAAGACCTTCTATATAATAAATCTCCGTCGTTTTACGACCATCGAAGAAAAGATGGTCTGGCGCAGAGTATTTTAGAAGATCTTCATTAGAAGTTCCATCTGGCCACATTGTTATGGATATTGACGAGCCTTCGCCATTAGAGGTCTTATTAATGGTGAGTTTGTACGGATAGTTGCCATTCTCGCTTGAACGCAGCTCATTGCCGCCACCATCCGCAACGAAGTCTTCGTCAAGCTTCATTGTGATGTTGAACGCATCAACCAGCTCGTTGTTAACATCCACAACAAACGACTGGAATGGAGCGATAAGCACGTCACCGGTGCCTCCGATTGTTCCAGAAGGCGCATTCAACGAATAGAATGTGTTGTTTACGCCGTCCCACATCTTGATGTTAGGATCCATATACGCCTTGTTTCTCTCGTAGAAGGTCTTAGGGTTCATGTGCGACATCATCGGGTTAGGAATGATGTGCAAAGTATCGATTTCCGAAGCCTTCTGAACAGAAATTCTAAGCTCATTCTTGTTGCTTGGATTCTGGAGCTTCTCGAAAGAGAAACGGTACGACTTGTCCTTGTCCTTGTTGAGGGCGTAAGCTTTAGAGAGAATCTTTCCGTTCAGCGGATTGAACTTATATGAGTACTGCACAAGATCCCCATTGCCGTCCTCGCGTGGCAATGTGACGATAAGTTTATTAGAGGAAATGTCGCCATTCAAAGCCTTAGAGCTTGCCATCACAGCGAAACCGCTATTCTCGTCCAATGGCTCAACGAGCGAAGTGAACGACTTTGTCCAATCGCCACGATATACATAATTAGTAGAATTAGGCGATGAGCAGTTGAACTTCTTCATATAAATGTTAGGATAGCCGTAGTAGTAGAAATCGGCCGAACGCATTTCCTGAAGTGGAGACGAGAGCGCATACCACTTGTCGCGCACCATAGCCACCGACACATAAGTTCTTTCGTAGGTCAGGTGCTGCAGACCTACGACACCAGCGCCAGGTCTGAAGTTTATCGTATTACAAACAGCGTCGTCGGATTCGCTTATGATTGGGTAACGGTCTGCGCCAGCACCAATTGCGTTTATGAATGCGTCGGTACATGCGCCAGGAACGCCGTTAGTCCAGTTACCGCGCTTGTTCCAGCTTCTGTCCACAGCGCCTGTCCATTCGGTTGTACGTGCCGTATAGTCAAGGGAAATCATTCTTGGGTCCTCGCCCACGCCGCATGAATTCTCGACGAACACCATCGCCTCGATAGCAGGAGCCGATGTCGTGCCTAACGCAAGCTTGACTGTATTGTAGCTTGACGACTCGACAAGATTGTTGAGGTATTTAGGCGAGAAATTCCAGTTGTACGAAACCGGGTCTGACGCTGTTGATGAAACAGGCGACACTGCCGTGATTTCCAGACGACCGTCCTCAGTCACGCATCCAGCCAGCAAAGAAGTCACATCAAGCGGAGCGCCTTCACGACTCTCAACAATGATAGGAGTCAAGTCGGCAGAAATACACTCCTCCGATGGGTCCTCGCCTGCGACTGAGACATGAGCCGTAATCGTAGCTTTGCGTCCAGCAGTCACAGGGCTCATAAGCTTAAGCACAGGACCTCTGAACTTAGTCACATCATCCAATTCCTCGACTCCTGCGCCTGTAGGCATGAAGCCCGTTCCCTTGCTCACAGTCCAAATGATATCCAAGTTATTAGCCTCTGGCAGACCGGAAATTGTGTACTCTGCCACCGAACCGCCGCAGACAAGCTTAGGCCCTTCGATAGCTTCTGGAGTAAACGACTCAAGCACGCGAGCCTCAACAGCATTCTCATTCGAGCTACCGCCCGTACGACAAGACTCAGACTCGGCCTCGAGCAGCGTAGCCTTGGCATAAGAAGCAACATTTGTGAGCGTAAACGATGACGAAGCCGCGCTCAGTCCAGAAAGCGGATGCTCAACATAGACCTTCACATTCTTGGTCTGCGAGTTGTCGGAAGCCACCAGAGTATATTCAAAATATGTGTTTGTGTATCCACCTATCAATGTAGAGTTGAATGTCTTGGCGGCATTGGCTTTAGAAAGTGAAGTCTGAGCATAGAATCCGTCAGGAATATCAGCCGACAGTGTGATAGACGAAGGAATGGCTATGTCGTCAGGAATCGTAACGAACACAAGCGAGTCGTGATAACGGACCGACTGCTTAGACGCATCTATCCCGTTTATCGTCAGATTGCTGAACGACTGAGCATAAACAGAAGAAAGAGAAGAATTGAAAATTAATGCTAACGCACTAATATAAAAGGCTTTACAAAAACGCTTCATTTTCTTAAATTACATCAATTTTAATGTGCAAATTTAAGAATACGTCAAAAACCAATGTGTTAAATTAACATAATTTTATGTTGTACAACATAAATCTCGATTATTTCTTATCATTAAGAAAATCAACAAGTTTGTGCCAATCATACAAAAAATTGGGTGTGAAAAAATCTTTTTCGGCGAGCGATTCAATCTCTTCTGCAGAGAAAAATCTACCCTCTGTGACCTCTGCCCCATCCGGATAGAACGGTCCGTCATACATCAGACGATAGACATTGACTAATTCATGCTCACGCGACGATTTCCATACATAAGTATATAAGAATTCAAGATTCTCGGCTTTGACACCAAGCTCCTCGGAACACTCACGACGCGCGGCATCATCACGCGACTCGCCATAATCAATATGACCGCCGACCGACGTGTCCCACTTGCCTGGCTGTATGTCCTTGTTCATGGAACGGTGCTGCAGATAAACCTGCCCCTGCGCATTGAAAATATGGATGTGAACAACCGGGTGCAGCAGAAATGTACCAGAATGACATTCTTTTCGAGTAGCCTTGCCTATGACATCGCCATTTTCGTTTACAATGGGAAATAGTTCTGAGTCCATAAGTAATGATTTTGTATATTTGCGACAAAAATAATAAAAAAGCAAAAAATGAAACTGAAAGCCACATGTTTTGCAATTGCTGCCACAGCAATATTCGCAAGCAACACGGCAAGCCAGACTTCCGACTTCGGATACGAAAGACTTCTGCATAAAGCCAAAGAAATGACAGCCAAACGCGACGCCGCTCTCAAAGAGGCGGACAGCAACCTGGAGAAGCTCTCTGCATATCAAAAGGAAAAGAGAGAGACTCTGACTAAGCTTTTGGGCATAGACATAGAAGAGGCGCAGAAAAGAGAACCGCTGGTCTATATAGAAAGCAGAGTGAAGTCCGGAAAGTTCACAATATACAAGCTGATTGTTGACGGAAGAATGAGCGTCAACTTCTACAAGCCAAACAGCAACGGAGGCGACAACACCTACCCTGCCGTCCTGCTGCTGCCAGGACACGAACAGAGAGGCAAGGGCGCAAACACATACCAGATGACTGCGCTGATGCTCGCCGGCAACGGAATAGCTGTGCTCGTGCCAGACCCGATAAGCGAGGGCGAGAGAATGCAGATGATGAACCCCGACGGAACGACCAAGAACATGAAGGCCACAAGCGAGCACTCGCAGCTGCAAGCTGGATCCGTACTGACGGGAAACAACATCGTGAAGGAAGAACTGAAGGAAAACTTAGCACTATTCAACGTATTGTATTACAACAAAATAAGCGGCGTAAAGATAGACAAGAAGAACATCGGTGTGATGGGCAACTCGGGCGGCGGAGCGCAAGCCTCGTATCTCGGCGCAGTGGACAACAGAATAAAAGCCATCTGCTGCTGCTCGTGGTTCACGAGAAGAATAAACATGATGGAGAAATACGGCCCAGACGACCCATGCCAATGGATTCCAGGCGAGATAAAGAGCGAACTCGAAATAAGCGACCTATATATAATAAACGCGCCAAGACCGACACTTATAATGAGCGGTACACTTGACTTCATAGACTTCGAGGGCGCAAAAGAAGGCGCGAATGAATTGAGGAAAATATACACCACCCTCAAGGCGAAAAAGAACTTCAATTTCTTCTCGGAGAAAAGCGAGCACGGCATAACTGAGACAAAAAGAGAGAAAGCCACGATGTTCTTCAGACAAGAGCTGGGCGTGAAGACAAAAGTCATAACCGAGGAGATGCTCGAGGCGATACCGATGGATGCGAGAAAGCTGCAATGCTCGCCTACCGGACAGATGCTCACATCATTCCACACATCGGAAGCGTTGCCTAACAAATACATAAGACTCACAAGAGAGAACTACGGAGAGAAGACTGCGTTCAACAGACAGAGCGAGAAGATGAACAGACTGATGATGAGGGGATTCCTCGGCATAGGACTGCAAGGCAGAAAGGACACAAGCGCAGCGAAAGGCGTAATAACCGGCACGTCTGACTACATAATAATTGCCGACAGCGGAAAATTCTCGACCAAGGCGCTTATACTGCTGGATTCGATAAAAGAAATCGGCGGCAAAGCAGAAATCGTGGAACTGGCTTTCAACGGAAACAGAGGCGACAGCAGAAAGAAAAGAGACAAAAAGTTCTGGAACGACAACTACAGAAGCGCGGCGCTCGCTCTGATGCTGGGCGGCTCGCTCGTGGCTGAACAGACCGAAGACCTGCTCGCTATGCTTGAGGACCAGAAAGTGAACTTCAACGTGATAACAATAGGAAATATCAACGTGGCGGCAAGACACGCGCTGTACCTCTACAAAGGTCTGCCAGCGAAAGCAAAACTACTGTCGTACACCGAGATAGACGGCATTAAGGACTGGGAAAGCATAGCCAGAAGAATAAACGAAAGAGGAATGCTGGAGTGCGCTGTGCCTAACGCAATAAAACTATACAACCTGGATGACATAGACCCGACGAAAGAAAGAAAAATGAAGTTCGTCAAGGCAGAGCCGCAGAAGCCGACAGCCGCACAGAAAACCGCGCCAAAAGCGGAGAAATTCCTCAACGACAACATCGTCACCGAAGACGACATACAGATGAGAAAAGCGGCAATACAAAGTTCCAAGAAAGCGGCTGAGGACGCCCAAGCCGCAAAACAAGACGACGGCATAAAGACAAGAACCACAAAGACTTACATTCTATATTAAAGAAAAATGACACAGATAGGCGGGTTCACCAGACTCCGCCTATTTTTGCAAATATCATGGAAAGAATAAAATATTTGGACTATCTCTATTTACCGCACTTTTAGTCGGCATAAAATACAACAAGGAAAACAACACTCATAAAACAAATTAAACATGAAAAGAATAGTAATCCTAATGGCAGCAATGACTGCGCTGCTGCTCACAAGCTACGGAAGAACTCCAGAAGAAAGACTCGAGATAATAAAGAAAGCGCACGAAGGAAACGCCGAGGCGCAATGGCAAGTGGGATTTATGCATGAAACCGGCGAAGGCGTGACACAGAGCAAAGAAGAGGCCGCCAAATGGTATGAGAAAGCTGCGCAACAGGACTACTCGCCTGCCTGCAACAATCTCGGACTGCTGTATGAGAATGGAAACGGTGTGAAGAAGGACCTGAAGAAAGCCGAGAAATACTACCTGAAGGCTATCAAACAGGAAAACGTGAACGCTATGTACAATCTGGGCAACCTATACATAAGCCAGAAAAAGGACAAAGAAGGTCTGGAACTGCTGGAGAAGGCGTCGTCAGAAGGCATGGCCGCTGCCGCTTGCAACATCGGATACTACTACGCCCACGCGCAGAAGGACTGCGCCAAGGGCTTGATATACTATCGATTGGCTGCCGAGCGAGGCGACATTGTGTCGCAATACAATCTGGGCATAAATTTCGAGAAAGGACTGTGCGGACTGGAACAGGACTATGCGGAAGCCGCAAAATGGTACTTAAAGTCGGCTGACAACGGCTTCGCCGATGCTCAGTTCTGCATCGGAAAGTGCTACATGCTCGGACTTGGAGTTGAGCAGAACGAAGTACTTGGTTTAGAATGGTTTGAGCGTGCAGCCGCACAGAACGAGACTTCCGCCCTTAATCAGCTCGCCTATGCCTACGCCAAAGGCAAGTTCTTCAAGCCAAACGAAGCCAAGGCGCTCTCGCTGATAAGCAAGAACATCGAAATCGACCCGGAAAACCCAAACTGGTACGACTCGAAGGGCGAGATTTACGCCATATTCGGAGACTACGAGAACGCGAAAGTCATGTACGAGAAAGTGCTGAAAATAGCCCCAAAATTCTACGAGAACAACGAGCCTGCCGTGCTTGATGACATCATCAAAGGAAGGAAATAAATAACGCAAATCCATAAACAAAAAAAGCGGGCTGATTTCTCAGTTCGCTTTTTTCATATATCAACAAGTTTCTCTCTCAAGTACGCCTCACGACATCCACCACATGGCTGCCCGCGCCGATAAGGTCGGGACGCTCGGAGATGCACTTCTGATACTCTATGAAATGGGCGAAAGTTTCCTCGCTCATGCGGTTAAGGCGTGTGCGCATGTAATCCGACGCTCCATCGGGCGAGAAGATTGTCACACGCTCCAAACCTGCCTTTTCATTCAAGCGGTTGATGTCATCTATGCGGACATAATCGTACAACTCATCGTCCTTCGCCTGTATGTGGAAATCCTTGTCCACCTGACCTTTCGCCAACAGCTCCCCTATCCTGTCTTCATCGAAGCAGTAAGAGAGAATGCTGTACTCGTTCATCAGATAAGCCACAAATATGACTCCTCCAGGCTTAGTCACACGCTTGGCTTCAAGCAATGCCTTCAGTTTCTCCTCATCGCTTATAAGATGATAAAGCGGTCCGAGCAGAAGCGTGACGTCGGCAATGCCGTCTGGAAGGAACGCCATATTCCTCGCATCGCCCTGCACCACGTCAGCCCCTGGCTCTCGCTTGAGGAACACCTCGATATTGCGGCGCACAAGCTCCACAGCCTTCACCTTATAGCCTTCAGCCATCAACGCCGATGTGTATCGCCCCGTGCCTGCGCCTATGTCAAGCAGAAACTGCCCAGGCTGCAAGAATCGACGCAAATGGTGCATCGTGACCTCAAACTCCACGATGCCGTGCCTGCGCAACAAACGCAAGTCTTCCGGATGCTTGTTGTAATGCTTCTCGATGTTGGTTAATGCCATAAACAGTATGAACATAAGAAAGGCTTGCTACGATTCGCAAGCCTTCCCTTATAAAATAATACTTATTTGTCCTTCTCTGGAACGTTGAGCGAAATGCAAAGCTCGTCAAGCTGCGACTGGTCGATGACCGAAGGAGCCGAAATCATGACATCGCGTCCTGCATTGTTCTTTGGGAATGCGATGCAGTCTCTGATTGAGTCCAGACCTGCGAGGAGCGACACCATACGGTCAAGTCCGAAAGCAAGTCCTGCGTGAGGAGGTGCGCCGTACTTGAATGCTGTGAGCAGCCAGCCGAACTTGGAGTTCGCCTCTTCCTCTGTCAATCCGATAGCCTTGAATACACGGCTCTGCAGATTGCGGTCGTGGATACGGACTGAGCCGCCGCCAACTTCCACTCCGTTGAGCACGAAGTCGTAAGCATCGGCACGCACACGTCCAGGCTCCGACTCAAGGTACTGCAAATCTTCAGCCTTAGGCGATGTGAACGGATGGTGCATTGCCTTGAAACGCGAAGACTCCTCGTCCCACTCGAACATTGGGAAATCTACGACCCACAGAGGCGCGTACTTAGTGTTGTCGCGCAGTCCGAGACGGTCGCCCATCTCAAGACGGAGCTGTCCGAGCTGTGTCTGTGTCTTCTGAACGTCCGAACCGGAAAGGATGAGCATCAGGTCGCCCGGCTTAGCATTGAACTTCTCTGCCCAAGCCTTAAGGTCGTCCTGATTGTAGAATTTATCGACAGAAGACTTGAATGTGCCGTCGGCGTTGTACTTCACATAAACAAGTCCTGCCGCGCCCACCTGAGGACGCTTGACGAAATCTGTCAGCGCATCCAAATCCTTGCGCGAATAAGAAGCGCATCCCTCGGCGCATATTCCGCCTACATAAGCGGCTGTGTTGAAGACGTTGAAGTCTCTGTTTTTCACAATGTCGGTAATCTCCACGAATGTCATGCCGAAGCGCATATCAGGCTTGTCTGAACCGTAGAGGCGCATAGCGTCGTGCCATGTCATCTGCAGGAAAGGCTCGTTGAAGTCGATTGACTTGATTGTGGAGAACACATATTTGATAAGTTCCTCGAAAAGTCCGATTACGTCAGGCTGCTTGACAAAAGACATCTCACAGTCTATCTGAGTGAACTCAGGCTGACGGTCGGCACGAAGATCCTCGTCGCGGAAACACTTGACTATCTGGAAATAACGGTCGAAGCCTGCCACCATGAGCAGCTGCTTGAAGAGCTGAGGCGACTGAGGCAACGCATAGAACTCGCCCGGATTCATACGGCTTGGCACAACGAAATCGCGCGCGCCTTCCGGAGTTGAGTTTATGAGGCATGGAGTCTCTGTCTCAATGAAATTGCGCTTCACAAGGAAATCCCTGACAAGGAATGTCAGCTGATTGCGAAGCTCCAGATTGCGGCGCACAGCGTTACGGCGCAAGTCCAGATAACGGTACTTCATGCGCAGGTCGTCGCCGCCGTCGGTTTCGTCCTCGATTGTGAAAGGAGGCACGTCCGAAGTGTTGAGAATATTAAGCTCAGAAGCGATAATCTCAACGTCGCCAGTAGGAATCTTCGAGTTCTTAGAAGCTCTCTCCTCCACCAGTCCAGTCACTTGAATCACATATTCACGTCCAAGTTTCTGCGCCTGGTCCGAAAGTTCTTTGTTCTTAGCCTCGTCAAAAGCGAGCTGAGTGATACCATAACGGTCGCGGAGGTCAACGAATGTCATGCCTCCGAGTTTACGTACGCGCTGCACCCATCCAGCCAATGTGACAGTCTTGCCCTTGTCCGAGATGCGCAGTTCGCCGCAAGTGTTAGTTCTATACATTATCTTAAGAATTATTCTACAGTAACAGTTTTATCGATTTTAGCCACAATTCCCTTGAGCACCTTGCCCGGACCGATTTCCTTGAAGTAGTCGGCGCCATCAGCCACCATGTTCTGCACAGTCTGTGTCCAGCGCACTGGCGATGTGAGCTGCGCTATGAGGTTAGCCTTAATCTTCTCAGGGTCAGTCGATGGCTTTGCATCCACGTTCTGATATATCGGACAAGAAGGAACAGCGAACTCGGTAGCCGCGATGGCTGTCTCCAACTGCTGACGAGCTGGCTCCATCAGCGGAGAGTGGAAAGCGCCGCCAACAACGAGCTTCAAAGCGCGCTTGGCGTTCTTCTCCTCCTTGAGTATCACGCAAGCCTTGTCTATCGCATTCTCTGCACCAGATATAACGAGCTGTCCAGGACAGTTGTAATTGGCTGGCACCACCACTCCGTCGGTGATAGAAGCGCAAACCTCCTCGACAACATCGTCAGGCAACGCGATGACAGCAGCCATTGTTCCTGGATTTATCTCGCATGCACGCTGCATGGCAAGCGCACGCTGCGAAACCAGCGAAACGCCAGCCTCGAAAGAGATAGCGCCGGAAACCACGAGTGCAGAGAACTCACCGAGAGAGTGTCCTGCCACCATGTCTGGCTTCAAATCAGGAGTTGTGAGCGCTGTAATCACAGAGTGAAGGAAAACGGCAGGCTGAGTCACCTTAGTCTGACGCAAGTCTTCGTCCGTTCCGTTGAACATCACGTCTGTTATTCTGAAACCAAGAATTTCATTAGCCTTCTCGAAAAGCTCTTTGGCTTTCGGATTGGTGTCATAAAGTTCCTTGCCCATACCTGGAAACTGAGATCCTTGTCCAGGAAAAACATATGCTTTCATATCTTGTTTTGAGTTAGAATTATTACATTAAAAACAATTAGGTTGCAAAGATAAGTCAAAAAGTCTATTTTTGCAGACTAAAAACATAGCCATTAAGCAAAATAATGAAAAAAGGAACTGCAAGTTTGAGCCCTATAGGGAAAAAGATTTTGAAAGTTTTTTGGATATCACTTATTTCTGTGATACTGCTGATAATGATAACTTTCACGCTGATCGCCAACGGACTCATAGGCTACATGCCGCCAGTCTCTGAGTTGAAAAACCCGAAGAACAAATTCGCGACCGAGATATACTCATCCGACATGCAGCTGCTCGGACGATTCTACCAGCAGAAGCAGAACAGAGTGAGCGTCAACTACAACGAAATCTCGCCTAACATGATAAACGCCCTCATCGCCACCGAGGACTCAAGATTCGAGAGCCACTCCGGTATCGACGGCTGGGCATTCTTCAGAGCGCTGATACTGAGAGGAATACTGCAGCAGAAGAGCGCAGGAGGAGGCTCCACACTGACACAGCAGCTCGCCAAGCAGATATGGTCGCCACAGGCTGAATCGTTCTGGCAGAGACTTTTGCAGAAGCCTATCGAATGGACAATAGCCGTGCAGCTTGAGAAATACTACACAAAGGAGGAAATCATAACCATGTACCTCAACCAGTTCGACTTCCTCTACAACGCCGTCGGCATCAAGAGCGCAGCGTTCGTGTACTTCTCCACCACTCCGGACAAACTGACCATAGAGCAGGCCGCCACACTCGTGGGCATGTGCAAGAACCCATCTTATTACAACCCTATAAGACAGCCAGAAAGAACAAAAGGCAGAAGAAACGTCGTATTT
>JAEEGF012330299.1_pt1 | contig 11992 bp, 7 predicted proteins | sample 9134171 | NCBI WGS metagenome assembly JAEEGF01 (sample SAMN16246542, study PRJNA631951) | gut metagenome | biome: gut microbiome; feature: rumen; material: AP-attached | host: Bos | place: Iran: Karaj | collected 2018-10 | reverse complement strand
TACCTTAGAGGAAATGATTCCAATGGTTCTTTCAAGCATACCGGTCATATTGCCGCCGTTTCTCTTGGACACGGCAAAGACCTCCGCGAAGTCCTGTACATCGGTGTTTCCACACTCTGCCCCAAAGTTAAACAGCAGTTTTTCGATGGGAATATTGTTGTGAATTCCCTTATAGATCTTGTTAAGGTGCTTACATATGAGACTCTTTTTCCCATACATAAGCTCCATATCCGTGCCCGCTTCAAAAAATGCATTCTCCACGGAATATCCTGCTTTCATGGCGGTAAGAACAGAGATCATCGCGTCTCTGAACTGTATTCCTATGATCCTGATATCTCTTTCTACTCTTCTTTTTCTCTGCAATACCACCCAGATCAGCATCACAGGGGATACAAATATTACCGCCGCCCAGGAATCGTAAAAAAGTCTTCCGAACAGGATTGCTATTCCTATTCCCTGGACTATTCCCGGTATGTCAGCCGTGGAAAACCGGAAGCGCAAGGCCCGCTGCCACAAGCTTTTCCCTCGCCTTAAGATCTCCTTCTTTTTTCCATTCACCTCTTATCCTCCCTGTATCATCTGTTCCTGTCTCTACGAACCGAAACAGCGTATTTGTCCTGATATGCCCTGATTCATCAAGGCCGTTTTCCACCTCTCTTATCTCCAGAAGTTTCCTGCTTCTGTCCCGGAGCCTTCCAAGATGCACTATGATGTCGATTCCTGCGGCGATCTGGCCCCTGACAGCGGGAAGAGGCAGCTCTCCCATGCCCATAAGGCTCATGGTCTCCAGTCTAGAGAGCATATCCGCCGCACTGTTGGAGTGACCGGTGGACATGGCCATATGGCCGGTATTCATTGCCTGGAGCATATCGACACATTCTCCGCCTCTTACCTCTCCGACTATGAGCCAGTCCGGCCTCATGCGAAGGGAGGATTTGATGAGGTCCCTTATGCTGATGGGCCTGCAGCCTTCCACGTTGGCGTTTCTTGCTTCCATGCGCACAAGATTGGGAACGCCACGTATCTGCAGCTCTGCGTTGTCCTCGATGCTTATTACTCTAAGATCCTTGGGAATATAGTCAGACAGTGCATTTAAGAAGGTGGTCTTACCGGAGCCGGTTCCACCTGAGATAAAGATGTTGTAGCCTGATTTTATAAGTACTTCGAGATAGTTCCTGAGGTCCTCTGACAGGGATCCCAGTTCCAGGAGCCTGTCCATGGTGATGGGCTCATCCGGAAATCGTCTTATGGTTATCACCGGGCCTGACAGAGCCACGGGATTAAGTACAATGTTGACTCTGGCGCCGTTTTCCAGCCTTGCATCAACTATGGGGGAAGCCTCATTTACCACCCTGTTACAGGAGGCAACTATCTGCTGGACCACGTCCTCCAGCTTCTCCCTGGATTCAAACCTGCCATTAAACCGAAAGAGCCTTCCGTCTTTTTCAATAAAAATGCTGTCGGTGCCGTTGACCATTATCTCCGTGATAGAAGGGTCATCTATTAGCTGCTGCAGAACATCCAGCTTTCTAATGGAATGAAAGACGAGATTTCTCAGCTCTTTTCTGTCGCTTACAGAAATCGCAAGATCCTTGAAGCTTCCCGACAGTTCTTTGTCTATAAGACTGTACATTTCACGATCGGTTATGTCCTTGGAAAAATCAAGGGATGCGATAACTCGTTCTTTGACGTTTCTCTTCAGCTCCTCAAGACGTAAGTCCATTGATTATTCCCTCTCTGCAAAGAAGCTGTTCTATGGCGCCGGTGTAAGCCGCTTTATTCCTGAAATCGGGAAGGGTGCACTTCACAATCCCCTGCTGAACATCCTCGTAGCCGTTCTTGGCAAGAACGCTCTCAAAGAGCCTTATGCTGTATTTGTCCGAGGGCTGAGCTCTGTTTACCATAAAAAGGGTAGAGCACATTCTTAGCATATCCAGGAATCCGTCGGGGTATTCCTTCATGTCCAGAAGAATGTATTCGTAGCCGCCCTCTTTTGTTAAAAGCTCTGTCAGTTCCATAAGTCTTTCGCAGCTTATGTCCTTGATCTGCAGGGCTGTCTTTGCCGGAGCGATGTAGTCAAGGTTTCCGCCGGTTTTCTTTATTCTTTCCAGATACAGACAGAACTTATCCTTCTCGCAGTCCGCGTAGTACAAAAGATCTGTAATATCCTCCTCGGGCTCTTCCTTCAGAAGCCCTGCCATGGAAGAGCAGCTCTCAAAGCTAAGAAGAATTGTTTTGCCCTTCTCCGCCAGAATCTCTCCTGTTCTAATGGCCATGGAGGTCTGTCCGCAGCGGGAAAGCGGGGTATAGAAGCCAATGATCCTGCTGCTTCCGGCCTTCGATCTTGCCCAGAGCCCCCGGAAATCCTCCGGGATCCTTGAGCACATGTCGATGACCGCGTGGGAGATTCCCGATGCAGGCTGGTACTTGCTGATATGTTCGATATGTCTTCCGGGAGCTTCATTTTCACAGACGGCTCCCGAAAGGCCCTCCTCATCAAGGACCAGGATATTTCTGTAATTATCCAGCGCCCTTATGTCCTGCAGCTCGTAAAAGCTTTTCTCCGATGCGATAAGAAGGTTGACCTCCTGACTCTTGGCAAATTCATCCAGGATCCTTGGATCGGAAAAGGAGTGGATATCAATGCTTAAGTTAATGTGGTTTCGAATATATTCATCAAGGCGCCTGAGGTACATACCGTCAAGGTCGCAGATAGCAAGTTTTGGCCTGCTCATAGAAATCCTCCCAACGTAAGGCACGTACTCATCATTACCGGTAGGGCAAAATGAATCGTCCTCTGCTTATTTTTCTTAAATATGATGACTAAAAGTGATATTGCTCCTGCAATGAGGAAAGAATATAAGATACAGGAATAGAGCTCCTGCAATGATAAAAAAGATGCTGTCGACATGATCAGCTTGACATCTCCTGCCGCGATACCCTTGAGCATATACACCGGAAGACATACCAGGAATGCCGCCAGGATCGCAAGAAGCGAATTCTTAAAAGCATCCGGCCCCCGAAGTGCACAGAGGGTAACTCCGGCCACAAGCTCCGGTATCACCCAGAGGTTGTAGATCTTGTTCCTCCACAGGTCAGTGATCACCGCTCCTGCAAGGAAACCGTATAAAATTATTCTGATAAAAATCTGCTCCTTTCGCATTACGATTTTTATTCCGGAATATTTCGAGCTCGTGAAACCAAATTTAGCAGATGGATTTTTGTTTGTAAATAGGGTTCTGACGTTTCATGACTTTGCATAATTAATAATTTGTTCGATTGGTGTTCGATTGGTATCAAAACAACAAAAAAGCGGATCCTTACGCCACCATCAAACGTTTTTAAAGGATTCGCTCTTTGTTAAATCGTATTTATGTTAATGCAAATATGCAAAAACATCGCAAAAAATTAATATTGTTAAGATTTCTTAAGAATTGTCAGCAAACATAGCCTCGATTCATGGAAGATGCAGCTATGCTCTCGTTTAGAGCGCTTCTTCCGTAGGTAAGTCCCGCATATACAGTCTGGATGTTATCCATCATTGGAGGAGTGCGGTCAAACTTCTCAAGCTCCTTATAGGCTTCGTGAAGGGTCTTGATATTCTGCTCCACTCTCCAGATCTTGTTGATGCTTCCTGTTGCTCCCGCCACGGTCAGCTCTTTTTTGGAAAAGAGATATATCTTGTGGAGCTGCTTGGCAAGCTCGAAGCGAAGATCCAGGGATCTTATAAGCTCGTCGAGGCACCCCTGGGCTCTGTCTAGACTGCACTGAGCCTCATCCTTTTTTCCCAGTCCCAAAGCATCTATCGCCTCATCTGCGTAGCAGAGGAAAATCTCATAGAGTATGGTGATCATCTGGGTTTTGTTGGCACCGGATATTCTTAAGGTAAATTCCTGTTTCTTTTCAGAGGTCATATACACTACTCCTTTTACTGAAGAAGCTGAAGGACCTGTGAAGGTCTTTCGTTTGCCTGGGCCATCATGGAGGTTCCTGCCTGGGAGAGAACCTGCTGGGTTGAATAAACCGTCATTTCCTCCGCCATATCTACGTCCATGATTCTTGAATAAGCCGCTGTCATATTCTCAACGGTGATATCGAGACTGCTGGTGGTGTGCTCAAGTCTGTTCTGATAAGCTCCCAGTCTGCTTCGGATGGAGCTTATGTCTACGATGGCTTCCTTTATGCTCTGGATGGCTGCTCTGGCGCCCGCGCCATTGGCCATATCCACGTTGTAGATTCCGAGAGTTGTAAGGTTAACCGCAGGGATCCTGATATCTATTGTCTGTCCCTCGTTGGCTCCCACCTGCATTGTCATTGAACCTGTGGATGCAAGTTCGATGTCGATCTCTCCTTTGAAGGCTTCGTCTATCTGGATCTGTATCTTTTTACCGGTACTGTCCTTCAGTGTAAGTACATCTTCCTCTATGGTTGCCTGCATGCCGTTGGGCATGTAGTCATTGCCGTATTCATCATATATTTTGATATTGCTTGCGCTGTTATTTTCAAAAAAGATTCCGTTTTTATCTACACCGGTTGATCCGGTCAGGTGCGCATAGGTTACGTCGATGCCGGTGATCTTGTACTTGCCGGCTTCCATGACGTCTGAGTAGCTGCTGACTTTGATCTTGGGATCGGTGTCGCCGCCAACTGTAGCGTAGGCTCTGAGATCAAAGGAACCATCAAGTATATTCTGACCGTTGAACTGTGTAGTATCTGACATTCTTACGATCTCATCCTTAAGCTGTGTCACCTCGGCCTGGATCAGCTCTCTGTCACTTGTGGTCAGCGTATCGTTACTTGCCTGGATCGCCAGCTGGTTCATTCTCTGAAGGATCTCATGGATCTCAGATAATGTTCCGTCCGCCACCTGTACGATTGAGATGGCGTCGTTAGCTGAATTTCCGGCAACTCCAAGGCCCTCTATCTGGGAATTCATACGTCTTGACATTGCCAGTCCTGAAGGATTGTCCTTGGCATTGACGATTTTCAGTCCGCTTGAGAGTCTCTCCAGGGATTCGGATAAAAGCTTGTCATTTCTCTGGAGGGCGTTATTAGCCACCATTGCAGATACGTTGTAATTGATCTTCATTTTTACCTCGTTTCTATAAAGCTTCAAGGAAAGCTTTTGCCATTTTCAGAAGGGTTCCGGTTTCTGTAATATTCTTAAGATTGCCATCCGTGGCATTAGCTGAAGCCGCGCCTGAGTTTACAGGCTGTATCTGCGCGTGGTAAAGGATCGCTATTTTCTCTTGGCCCACACCAAATTCCCTTATTTTCTCCGCCAGTTTGTCGCACATTTTACGTCTAACGGTTTCTAAGTATTCAGTCTCCTCGCTGCCCGGGCTGTTAGTCGTTGTCAGCATTCCGGCTATCATTCCGCCTTCTTCATAAAGTGTTGCGGTGATAATTCCGTATTCATAGGTCTGAACACTAGCTTCCATCCGTGATTTTTTGGAGTCATCACTTCTTAAAGTGATGTGCATGGAAATCTTTTGCCCGTCTATCTCTGCAGGTACATCAAAGCTTCCTCTTTCGGAACTCTGACTCATGACTGACAGCTGCTTTTGCATGAGCCTTATGCTCTTGACGTCGATATAGGAATTCTCCGTCTCCTCAAGCACTTCGGTAAGTTTGTCGGAGATGGAAGCTAAGGCGTTCTTATAGGTTTCCCCATAATCATCTTCACCAAGAGCTTCTGCCAGCACGCTCTGCTCTTTTGTGACCTCGTCTTTTCCCAGATCTTCCGTCTTATCCCAAATGCTTCCGCTGCGTCTGTCACGCCTGTTGGAAATCATAGCCTCTATATTGTTCAAGGTGACCTCAAGACCGAGCACATTCAGCTCATCCACTGCTCCGGCCGCCGCCTTGGAGGAAGCTATGTTCCTTATTTCATTGACCTGCTGCCTGTAAAACTCTCTGCTGAGCTCCTGATCTTGCTGGGCATTTTCCAGCTTGTCTGCCAGTTCGTTCAAAAGCGTCTGTGCATTAGGTTTTACCTGCGATAGTTTTTCAGGTTCAAGATTCTCATATACTATATCGGCTTTAGCACTATAATATCTGAAGGCTAAATTGATCTGTTCATCAATTTTTTTTGCTTCACCGCCGGAAGCCGCTTCCAGACCACCAAAGTCGTCATCTACAGTAAAGTCTATTCCTCTTCTTGCGGCTCTCTGGGTTCTTGTGGCTGATAAGAGGTTCTCCAGGGTCATGTCCCTGCCTGTCTTGAGAACCGAACCTATTGCCTGATAGTCCCCGGCCTTTATGGTGGAAAAGAGTCTGTAGATTCCGATAAAAGAGGTTTTCTCCTCCTGGGTTATGTCTTTTTGTTTCTCAAGCTTATAGATGAATCTTGAGTACTTCTCGTCATTGCCGGAATTGCCCTTGTTGTCGCCGTCCTTGGAAAGGTTCTGATCAAGGGCTTGTCCCAGCTCTTCCAGAGTCATGGAAAGAGGATTCTTGCCATCCCTTATGAGATCAAGGACTGCTCCGGGTTTGAGCCTTTCAAGAGTTGCCTTAATGGTCTGATCCCAGCTCTTTATCTTCTCTATATTTTCCTCAGTGATCTCCATGTTGTTGTAGCCAAGGATCCTCACTGCCCGCCTGTTGTCTTCGTTCAGCTCTTCGCCATTTTCCTTAAGAAGCTCGTCGATGTTTCCAAAGGCCTTCTTTATGCTGTCTCCAAGGTCAGGGCGGACCTGGGTTGAAAGAGGCTCGTAGCTCTTCTGGGCCTTGCTGTAGGAAAGGGCAAGTCTCTGGGATACAGTGCTGATCTCGGAAAGGGTTGCGCTCTCAAGGTCGTCTGCCATGGCTCCGGCCACATCGATGGGGCCTGCCTTGATAATGCTTACTCTTGTGATGGTCATGTTCATGACCTGGGATCTGACCTTGGGATCCACTCCTGTTATCTCATCCAGGGCGATGCCTGCGGTCTCGTCCGCGGTGTTTCCAAGGATGCTCTTTAGCTTATCGATGAGATCCTGCATCGGTGCCGTATCGATGGAGAAGCCGCTGGAAAGGAGCTGCCTGTTGGCCTCCACTGTCATCTTCATGCGAACTTCTTCCAGCTGTAGCCTTGCTTTGATGAAGCGGGGATCCTGACTGTCGATTCCGGTGTTGTCTATTCCGCCGTTCTGGTAAGCTCTTGTCTCAGCATCAAGATTCTTTATATTGATGTCCTTGCCATAGGCAATGGCTCTCTTTATTCCCTCAGGAGATATCTGCTTAGTTACCTTCACAAGGTTTTTTGCCTTGGTAAAAAAGCTCTCGGAATCACCGATATTTGCGCCGGTTACCTTTTTGAAATCTGCCATGGCTGATGCGATGGCGTCCGCTGCCTTCTCTGTGGTTACAGGAAATTCCAGATGTCTGAGCTTGTCGGCAGCTGTGAGGTTGTCGGGAGTAAGGGGAATGCCCTGCTCCACGATCCATTTTGCTGTGGATCTTGCATCCTCTTTATCTGTATCAAGGCCGGCTTCTTCTATGATCTTATCCATCTGAGGCGCCAGCTGCTGCCAGTCATATTCCTCGGACTTCTGAGCGTAATAGCCGCCCATCTCCTGGGCGTAGAAGCCTCTTGCGGTTCTGTCCATACCATTGGTGCTGTGGGATGCAAAATAGAGATTCTCAATGGTGGGCTCCATCTTGTTCTGCACCATGAACTTCACGGCACTGTCGCTGAGCTCCGTCATATCCTTTATTTCATCGTATGCCACCTTGGCGGACCTGACATTCTCTGAAGTTACGGGAACATCATTCTCATGAAAGCTCTTCCGGATAGCGCTGGCAAAGGCCTCGCTGCCTGTAATGCGGGTGAGCTTATCAATGCTGAGGTCATCATTGTAGCCTGTGATCTCAACTCCGGATTCAAGGAGCACACTCTTAATTTTATCTACGATGGTAACTGTTTCCGAAGGATCCATTTCCCTTAGATCAAATCCATCTTTGGAGGCTCTCGCAAAATCCTCCGCGGACATGGTATTTGAAAGGAGCGCCATATAGTTATGCTGCGTCAGAACATCCGTGTTCTGTGCCATCTGGCTCATATCCTCGAGGTTTCTTGTCTTTTTTGTGTAAGCTTCATTACCAAAAAGACTGCTGTCGAGATCAACCTGGAAGGTAGCTGAGCCATCTATAGCATAGCTCCCGATCTTATTGTAGGAAGGCCTCTGGTACTCCATCCCTGAAGTATTCATGTTCTGGGCCACCTTCTGATCGGATACAGTATTAAAAGTAATGTTCATATTCGCCTCATAATTTCTTAGCAAAACAATAGAAGGTGATGAACCTATCATTCATCACCTTCTATTTCGGCACGTGCCGCTTAATTCTTAACTATTATATTTTTACTGTTTATTTTTTCTTGGTGGAAGCAGCCTTCTTGGCAGGTGTCTTCTTGGCTGCCGGCTTATCTGCAGTCTTTTTTTCTGTCTTGGGAGCAGTCTCCTTCCTGACAGGCTCTGCCTTCACTTCCTTGCTCTCTTCCTTCTTCTCTTCCTTAGGTTCTTCCTTGGCTTCGGGATTCTGGAAAACGAATACCTCTGCTCCGTAAGGAGGAAGATCAAAGGTAATGCTGTAGTCCTTGTAATCACAAAGTCCGGGCTGTGCCTTGATCTTGGCTGGGATTCCTGTTCCCATGCCGCCGAAGCGCTCCTCGGCGCTGTCAAGGATATGTGTATAGGTTCCGGCGAAGGGAACACCAACCATGAAGCCCTTGCGCTCCACGGGAGTCATGTTGATGACAAAAAGGATGTTGTCCTTGCCGTTACTTGCTCTTCTGTAGAAGCTGAAGGTGCTGCGCTCCTTGTCGTCTGCGTTGATCCACTCAAATCCGCCCCAGTCGTTGTCAATCTCGTACATGGCAGGATACTTGCGGTAGATCTGAAGGAGGTTGGCCACATAGTCCTTCATTCCTCTGTTGAGAGGGTTGGCAAGAAGGAACCAGTCAAGTTCTCTCTTCTCACTCCACTCGCGCTCCTGGCCGAAATCCTGCCCCATGAAAAGGAGCTTTTTGCCGGAGTGGCCGAACATGAATGTATAGCCGGCGCGGAGGTTGGCATACTTATCAACCTGATAGCCGGGCATCTTCTCAAGCATGGAGCACTTAAGATGAACTACCTCGTCATGGGAAAGAGGCAGGATGTAATTCTCTGCATCGTTGTAGCTCATGGCAAAGGTCATCATGTGATGAGCGCCCTGTCTGAAGTATGGATCCAGCTTCATGTACTCGCAGAAGTCATGCATCCATCCCATATTCCATTTGAAAGCAAAGCCGAGACCGTCGTCCTCAGGTCTTGCTGTAACCTTGGGCCATGCTGTGGATTCCTCAGCAATTGTGAGGACCTCAGGATATGTTCCTCTTACAACGCTGTTGAAATGTTTGAAGAATTCGATGGCTTCAAGGTTCTTGTTGTCACCGTATTTATTTGGTACCCACTGGCCGTCCTTCTTGCCGTAGTCAAGATAGAGCATTGAAGCTACAGCGTCTACACGAAGGCCGTCAATGTGGAATTTTCTGATCCAGTAAAGAGCGTTGGCAATAAGGAAGTTCCTTACTTCGTTCTTCTCAAGATTAAAGATCTTGGTTCCCCAGTCGGGATGCTCTCCCTTCCTTGGGTCCGGATGCTCGTAGATGCAGGTGCCGTCGAAGCAGGCAAGGCCGAACTCGTCAGGGCAGAAGTGGGCAGGTACCCAGTCAAGGATAACACCGATGCCTGCCTTATGAAGCTTGTTCACAAGGTACATAAAGTCTGTGGGCTCGCCGTATCTGGCTGTGGGCGCATAGTAACCTGTTACCTGATATCCCCAGGATCCGTCAAAAGGGTGCTCCGCAATACCGATAAGCTCGATATGGGTGTACTGCATCTCCTTAAGATACTCAACAATCCTGTCTGCAAACTGTCTGTAGGTATAGAAGCCATCCTCTGTTCCGTCGGGATGTTTCATCCAGGAACCGATGTGGCACTCGTAAATAGCAATGGGAAGACGATTGACATCTTTTCCTCTGATGCTGTCATACCATTTCTCATCAGACCACTTGAAGCCTGAAAGGTCTGTGGTCCTTGAAGCATTTCCGGGACGAAGCTCCGCATAGTTGGCATATGGATCTGCCTTGTAAAGCTTCCTTCCGTCCTGGGTTGTGATCATATATTTGTACAGCTCGCCAATACCAACACCCGGAATAAAAAGCGTCCAGATGTTGCCGGTCTTGGAGCGCTGCATCTGATGAGCGTTCTCATCCCAGTTGTTGAAATTACCGACTACATGAACATCTGCGGCATTGGGTGCCCATACGGCAAAAAAGAATCCTTTTTTACCATTTTCCTCTGAAGGATGAGCGCCTAATTTCTCATATATCTCGTAATGAGTTCCCTGTCCAAAAAGATATTCATCAGCCTCTGATATAAAAACTTTCTGACTCATATTTTTTCCCCCTCGGTCAAAAGTCATTATAAATCTTATTTAATGCAAGAAGTCTTTTTCTCGTAAGATTACCATGTCATTCTCATCGTAGCGCTTATTAACGATGATGTCCATGAAATGGCCTACGGACTTCTTCTCAGCGTAGTAAATCGCGTCGTCCACAATATCCTTGACCTCAGCAACTGTAACCTCGTGGTCAAGGGTCTGTCTCTCGGAGATCTTGGTGTGGAGCGCAAGAATACCGAGATTATCTATAGCGTACTCTTTTTCAAGAGCATACTGTCTTGCGTAAGCAACCAGTGAATCGTCGTCAAGAGCCTCGATATCGACTCTGGCGTTGAAGCTCTGGTTAAGGGAAGGATTCTTGTCAAGGAATCTGTCCATATCCTCCCTGGTATCTTCCATGACAATGATAAGTCCCTTGTTCTCTTCCTGAAGAACCTTCAGAAGCTCGCTGACTGTCTCAGGCTGAAGGTCTGCTGCCCTCTGAATGATAAGAGCGCCGTTGGCAAGCTTGTCAAAAATAGCTCCTACGCTCTTCTTGTTCAGAGTGTTGGCTGTAATCTTGGCAACCTTACCGCTGAAGTTGGAATCGGAAGCCTGCATTGCCTTGATAAGGCCCTTGGCAAGATTAACTGTGCCGGCCCCTTCCTCACCTGTGACGATGGCATTGCCGGAAAAGGCATCCATGCTCAGATTATCAATGGCGTTGATGATCTGCCTTCTGGACTTCTTGTGGTGGATGTATGGTCCAAAGAGCTCCTTCTCCTCGGGAGTCATGGTCCTTACGCGCTCCTCAAGCTCTCTGTTTCCAATGTGCTTCTTACCTGAAGGCTTTTTAGCCGGCTGCTTCTTAGGCTCTTTAGCTTCTGCCTTAGGCTCCTCTTCATCGTCTTCATCCTCTTCTTCTGACTCTTCTGAAGATCCTTCGGTCTCTGAAGGCTCATTTTTGTCTTCAGGATCCTCTTCTTCAGCAGAAGGCTCTTTTGCCTCTGTAGCCACATCCTGGCTCTCTTCCACTTCCTGTTCTTCTGCAGGAAGCTCTTTTTCCGGAATATCCTCTTCTGGAACCTCCTGGGTTACAGCCTCTTCCTCTTTTAGAACCTCCTGTGCTACAGCTTCTTCCTCTTCAGGAAGCTCTTCTGGTTCTTCAATATTCTCGTTCTCAAACACTTCAGCAACAGCGGCATTTATAACGTCTTCCTTCTTAACGCTCCAGTCGCCTCTTCCGGAAGCCTTCTCATAGCTGTCCTTATTGATGGCGTCAGTAATAGCCTTTTCAAGCTTCTCCTGAAGGCCGGCTCTTGTCTTGGAATCAAACTCAGCAAACATGTCGCCTGTCTGATCCATAACTCTTCTCTTAACGCTCTCGTACTGCTTCTGCTGCTGGCTCTTCTTGAATTCTTCCCAGTTGTTAAGGTACTCTTCTATACTGATCTGGCCGGTGATCTGCTTCTCAACCACAGGCTCAGGCTCAACAGCCATACTGATCTGACCGTCAGGCTCCTGCGCCAGCATTGTTTCAAACTGGCTGTGCATCTGGTAGCTTGCATTGGGATGGATAACAGCACCG
>JAEEGF012307751.1_pt1 | contig 11992 bp, 10 predicted proteins | sample 9134171 | NCBI WGS metagenome assembly JAEEGF01 (sample SAMN16246542, study PRJNA631951) | gut metagenome | biome: gut microbiome; feature: rumen; material: AP-attached | host: Bos | place: Iran: Karaj | collected 2018-10 | reverse complement strand
CCTATTCAGGAAACATTTGAAAGAAAATTTCGTCTTTTTATAAAAATTTTTCATTTTCGCTTGCATATATCAAATGAACCGTTTATATTTGCACCCAATAAGCAAAAATAATTATGAGACATTCGGTTTATACATATTGGTGGTGGCGTCCGTTACAACTCACATGAAGTCGTAAGGAGCAGAGGCCATATGTATATATAATATAAGATAAAGAAAAGCCCTGTCGCACCTGCGACGGGGCTTTTTCTGTTTAAGTGCAAATTACAAATATCAAATAGTTATGAGTTATTTAGTGGACAACGAAGGTTATTACGGAGAGTTCGGAGGGGCCTATGTGCCCGAGATTCTCCACAAATGTGTGGAAGACCTACAGCAAGAGTATCTCAACGTATTGGAGAGCGAGGCTTTCCAGAAGGAGTATCACCAGTTGCTGCGCGACTATGTGGGACGCCCTTCCCCACTCTACTTAGCCCGTCGGCTTTCTGAAAAGTATGGTTGCAAACTGTATCTGAAACGTGAAGACCTGAACCATACGGGCGCTCACAAAATCAACAACACCGTGGGACAGATTCTGCTGGCGCGTCACATGGGTAAGACGCGAATCATTGCAGAGACGGGTGCTGGTCAGCATGGAGTGGCCACTGCCACGGTGTGTGCGCTGATGGACATGGAGTGTGTGGTGTATATGGGAGCGACGGACGTGAAACGTCAGCGGGTGAATGTAGAAAAGATGAAGATGCTAGGTGCCAGCGTGGTGCCTGTGACTAGTGGAAACATGACGCTGAAAGATGCAACCAATGAGGCCATTCGTGACTGGTGCTGTCATCCTGAGAACACGTTCTATATCATCGGCTCAACGGTGGGGCCTCATCCATATCCCGACATGGTGGCGCGCCTGCAATCAGTAATCAGCAAGGAGATCAAGGAGCAACTGCTGGAGAAAGAAGGGCGCGACTATCCCGATTATCTGATGGCTTGTGTGGGTGGTGGCAGCAATGCAGGGGGTACCATCTATCATTACATCGATGATCCAAAAGTGAAAATCGTATTGGCAGAGGCTGGTGGCTTGGGAGTGGATAGTGGTAAGACGGCAGCTACCATCGCTTTGGGGAAGACGGGCATCATTCATGGTGCCAAAACGTACGTGATACAGGATGAGGACGGACAAATAGAGGAGCCCTACTCCATCTCTGCGGGTTTGGATTATCCAGGCATTGGTCCTATGCATGCGAACCTGGCTGCACAGAAGCGGGCTACGGTCTTATCCATCAACGACGAGGAAGCCCTTGCTGCTGGCTTCGAGCTAACGAAGATGGAGGGTATCATCCCCGCCATCGAAAGTGCCCATGCATTAGGTGCCCTCCCCAAAATGCACTTCAAGCCCACGGACGTGGTGGTACTCACAGTGTCGGGAAGAGGAGACAAGGACCTTGAAACATACCTTAAAAATATTGAGAATTGAGAATTGAGAATTGAAAATTAAATAATAAAATATGAAAAAATACAATTACACAACAGCATCTTGTACGGTATTAGGCGACCTATACACGCCTGTAAGTACCTATTTGAAACTGCGTGACCAATTCACGCAAAGTGCTCTGATGGAGAGCTCGGATTATCACAGTGGAGAGAACAACCGCTCGTTTATCGGATTGTGTCCGTTGGCCAGTGTGAGCATCGACCATGGGAATGCCGTGTATCGACTTCCTGATGGGTCGAGAGAGATCAAACCTATCACGGAGGAGTATCGCGTGGAGCATGCGCTGACCGACTTTCTGAGTCGTTTCCATGTGGAAGGCGAAGGGAGCAACTACTGCGGACTCTATGGCTATACGTCGTTCAATGCAGTGCGATATTTTGAGCAGATCTCTGTGAAAGACAGCACAGAGAGTCGCAACGATGCGCCTGACATGCACTACATTCTATATAAGTACATCATCGTGTTTCACGACTTCAAGAACGAACTGATGCTTATCGAAATGCTGGAAGGCGGGGAACAGAATCATCTGAAGGAAATCAAGAACTCCATCAAGAACAATACTTATCGCGTGTACGACTTTAAGGCGGTGGGGCCAACGACTTCCACACTGACGGATGAGGAGCACAAGGCGAATATCCGACGTGGGATTGCCCACTGTCTGCGTGGCGATGTATTTCAAGTGGTGCTTTCCCGTCGCTTCGAACAGCATTTCGAGGGAGATGACTTCCGTCTGTATCGTGCTCTGAGAAGCATCAATCCTTCCCCTTATCTCTTCTATTTCGACTTTGGGGGCTTCCGCATCTTTGGTTCTTCACCAGAGACGCACTGTCGCATCGAAGGGCGCAAGGCGTTCATCGACCCTATCGCTGGAACGACGCGGCGCACGGGGGATCCTGTGCAAGATGCGCTGAATGCGGAGGCTCTGAGCAAGGATCCTAAGGAGAATGCAGAGCATGTAATGTTGGTGGACTTAGCTCGTAATGACCTTTCGCGCAACTGCCATCATGTGAAGGTAGAGTTCTATAAGCAGTTGCAATACTACAGTCATGTGATTCACTTGGTGAGTCGTGTAAGTGGCGAGCTAGATGAGGATGCCAATCCTATCAAGGCGTTTATCGACACCTTCCCTGCTGGGACATTGAGTGGTGCGCCAAAGGTACGTGCCATGCAGATCATCAGTGAGCTAGAGCCTCATAACCGTGGTGCGTATGGTGGTTGCATCGGCTTTATCGGATTGAATGGCAGTCTGAATCAAGCCATTACCATCCGTACCTTCGTCAGCCGTAACGGCGTGCTTTGGTTCCAAGCGGGTGGAGGCATCGTGGCGAAGAGCAACGAAGAGAATGAACTGCAGGAAGTGAACAATAAGCTCGGTGCGCTGCGTAGAGCTATCGATAGAGCGGAACTGGAGTAACAATTCACAATTAACAATTAACAATTCACAATTGACAATTATGAAAACCGTTATTATTGACAATTATGATTCGTTCACTTACAATCTGGCACACTTGGTGAAAGAACTGGGGGCTGAGGTGGACGTGCTGAGAAACGATAGATTCCATCTTAGCGACTTGAAGCGATACGACAAGCTCATCCTCTCTCCAGGACCAGGTATCCCTGAAGAGGCAGGACTGTTGCTTGACGTGATAAAAACCTATGCAGGACAGAAACCTATGTTGGGCGTATGCTTAGGAGAGCAAGCCATCGGACAGGCTTTTGGCGCTACACTGACTAATCTCAGAGAGGTGTTTCATGGGGTACAGACGCCCGTCAGCCTCTTGGATGAAGGAGAATACCTCTTCGATGGACTAGGAAAAGAGATCAATGTGGGGCGCTATCATTCTTGGGTAGTGGATAAGAAAGGATTCCCCGATTCGCTGGTGATTACGGCAGAAAGTCGGGAAGGACAGATAATGGCGCTGCGTCATCATCATTACGACATTCACGGCATTCAGTTCCATCCAGAAAGCGTGCTCACTCCCGATGGAGCGAAGATAGTCGCGAATTGGCTTAATGCTAATTGATTAATCTTTTCTTCGCTCTTTATTCATTTCTTTTGCTCGTGCAAAAGGTACCCATTCTTTTCTTCGCTGCAGCGCGAAGAAAAGGAACAAAAGAAGCGCCGCCGACTGCATTTTTTACACTAAAAATGAGGCTGAAAAGTAACGAGCGATAACGTTAGCGTGGTCCTGTGAGCACAAAGCGCTCAACGAGCGAAGCGATGTTGCGTTAAAGTCCCGACCTCACTGGAGCAGCGTAAAAAGATTGCGAGATTATCACGTTAAAAGCGCCGCACCGCAAAGTGAGCGAAGCGACCGTCTTGCGGCGCTTAGCGAGAATCGAAGCAAGCTTAGCTGCGGAAGTGCAGTCGGCAGCCTTTCTTGGTTCGTTCTTTCCCCTGCGGGAAAGAATGAACAGAACAGAACAGAACAAAAAAAGAAAAAATAAAATTATAATATTATGAAACAGATATTATCAAAGCTCCTTCATAACGAGGAACTAACTCAAGAAGAAACAAAGAAAGTGATGCTCGACATCACAGAAGAGAAATATCCTGCAGCTCAAGTTTCCGCCATGCTCGCCATGATACAGATGAGAGGTGCAACTGTAGATGAAGTGTTGGGATTCCGCGAAGCACTGTTGGAACTACGCATTCCTGTGGACCTCAGTGACTATAAGCCTATCGACATCGTGGGTACTGGTGGTGATGGTAAGAACACATTCAACATCTCTACCTGTGCTTGCTTTGTGGTAGCTGGGGCTGGGTATAAAGTAGCCAAGCACGGCAACTATGGAGCGACTTCCGTCAGTGGTGCCAGCAACGTAATGGAGCAGCACGGAGTGAAATTCACCAACAATGGTGACATCTTGCGTCGCAGTATGGATGAGTGCGGCATGGTGTATCAACATGCCCAGTTCTTCCATCCAGCCATGAAGTATGTGGGACCTACCCGTAAGTCACTCCAAGTGCCAACAATCTTCAATCTGCTGGGGCCGCTGATCAACCCTTGTAAACCCGCTTACCAGTTGCTTGGGGTGGCAAATCTAGAGCAGATGCGTCTCTATGCCAATATCCAGCATCGCATTGGGATAGGATTTGGCATCGTGAACAGTTTGGATGGCTATGACGAGATCTCACTGACTGCAGAGTTCAAGGTCTTCACCAACCAAGGCGAATACCTCTACCTGCCTGAAGACATCGGCTTCATGAATGCCCGTCCTGAGGAACTCTACGGAGGAAACACCAAAGAGGAAGCTGCCCGTATCTTCGACGACGTGCTGATGAATCAAGCCACAGACAGTCAGAAGAACGTGGTACTGATCAATGCAGCCCTTGCCATCCATGTGATAGAGCCTGAGAAGGACATTGAGGAATGCATAAGCATTGCGCGTGAATCATTGGAAAGTGGCAAGGCATACCAGGTTCTAAAGAAATTCATTGCAATAAACAATTAAGTTATGAAAGATATACTGACAGAGATCGTTGCCCACAAACGAAAGGAAGTCGCAATGTACAAGTTGGCAGTCCCTACCGAGGGATTGAAGGAGCTGGTGGACACGCTTTCTCCTTCTCCACGTAGCATGAAAGCCTCCTTGGCAGCCTCCTCCACAGGCATCATCTCCGAGTTCAAACGCAAGTCACCCTCCAAAGGATGGATCAATCAGGAGGCCCGTCCTTCTGAGGTAATTCCAGCCTATTGGGGAGGTGGCGCATCGGCACTCTCTATCCTGACAGACGAGCACTTCTTCGGAGGATCGTTGAAAGACATCAAGGCAGTACGACCACTGATACAACTACCCATTCTCCGCAAAGATTTCATCATCGATGAGCATCAGCTCTTCGAGGCTCGTCTGGCAGGCGCCGATGCTGTGCTCCTGATTGCAGCTTGCCTCACAATAGACAAGTGTGACGAATTGGCAAGCATCGCCCATGCCATCGGCCTCGAGGTACTGTTGGAAATACATAGTGAGAAAGAGCTGCCTTATGTCAGTTGCAAACCCGATTTGTTGGGTGTGAACAACCGCCATTTAGGGTCGTTTGTGACGGATGTACAGAACTCTTTCCGCCTGGCAGAAGCACTGCAACAGACGGTGAAAGATGTGACTGACGCTCCGCTTCTGATTTCAGAAAGTGGCATTTCAAAACCAGAGATCGTGCTTCAGCTTCGTGAGGTGGGCTATCAAGGTTTTCTTATGGGTGAAGCCTTCATGAAAGAACGACTTCCAGGTATGGCATTGAAACGTTTCATTAGTGCTTTGCAAACATGAAGAGATTAGTGAAAGTGTGTGGCATGACACAAGGCGATAATATCCGTGAAGTGGAAGCATTGGGTATCGATCTCATGGGGTTTATTTTCTATGAGAAGTCGCCACGCTGTGTTCGCCAGAAGCCTGATTATCTGCCTGTTCATGCCCAACGGGTAGGTGTATTTGTCAATGCTTCCTACGAGGAGATGGAGGTAAAAGCAGCGTCTTTTGGTCTTACGCACATACAGTTGCATGGAAATGAATCACCTGCGCTTTGTCGGAAATTGAAGGAGGCAGGCTTCAAAGTCATCAAGGCATTCCTTATCGCTGAAGACAGCGACCTTGAATCCACAGAGAACTATCAAGGTGTGTGCGACTATTTCCTGTTCGACACCAAGACCCCTGCATACGGTGGCAGTGGTCAGATGTTCGATTGGGAGATATTGTCATGCTACAAAGGTACAACTCCCTTCCTGCTCAGTGGTGGCATAGGACCAGAGAGCGTCGAAACCTTGAAGCGCTTCTCCCACCCTGCCCTCATTGGCTACGATCTCAACAGTAAGTTTGAAGTAGCTCCTGGTATCAAGGAGATTGATAAAGTATTATCATTCTTTTCTTCGCTGCAGCTCGAAGAAAAGAAACAAAAGAAGTACAGTCGACAGCCTTTCTTGGTTCGTTCTTTCCCCTGCGGGAAAGAATGAACAGAACAAAAAAGAATATAAAATATAAATAATATGAACAGAATTAATGAATTATTCCAAAACAATCCTCAGAAATTACTATCAGTATATTTCTGTGCCGGATGCCCTACCCTTGATGGTACCGCGCAAGTAATCAAAGACTTAGAGAAAGGAGGCGTCAACCTCATCGAGATAGGCATCCCCTTCAGTGACCCTATGGCAGATGGGCCAGTTATCCAAGACGCAGCGACACGTGCATTGAAGAACGGCATGACCCTCCGCGTGCTCTTCCAGCAGTTGCGTAACATCCGAAAAGAAGTTCAGATACCCCTTATCCTCATGGGATACCTCAATCCTATCTATCAGTTTGGCTTCGAAAATTTTTGCAAGGAATGCCAGAATTGTGGCATTGATGGTGTTATCATTCCTGACCTTCCTTTCCGTGATTTCGAGCAAAGCTACAAGGCGATCGCTGCGAAATATGACATCCGTGTCATCATGCTCATCACACCAGAAACCAGTGCGGAGCGGGTGTTGGAGATCGACCGTCACACCGATGGTTTTATCTACATGGTTTCTTCCGCCTCTACGACGGGGGCCCAAACTGATTTCAACGTTCAGAAGCAAGCCTATTTCAAGAAGGTAAACGATCTGCACCTACGCAATCCTCGCATGGTGGGCTTTGGCATCAGCAACAAGCAGACTTTCGATGCGGCCTGTGCCAATGCCTCTGGAGGCATCATCGGCAGTCGCTTCGTCACCTTGTTGAATGAATACGAAGGGAATGCAGCCAAAGCCATCCAACAGCTAAAGCAAGATATCGGAATAGTTTAAGAGAATAAAAAAGGGCGTGCCACATTTCTGACACGCCCCACTTTTATTTCTAGAAGAACTTATCTGCTCAGATAGAACTTCTCCAATGTGCGATAAGCATTTTCCATAGCAGCATCTGCCTTTTCACCACTCTCCACATCGATGTACATCACTGGAGCAACTGGCTGACCGTTAATGGCTGTCCACTGAGGAAGACCCTCACCGTTAGGATTACCATACTTGCAGAAGTTGGCATAGTAGTTCAGGAACAATTCAGAGATGGCATAGTCTTCTGGTTGCCAATCGTAGAACTCATTGCTTGCCAGGTTACCCATAGCATACTCGATATCAGCTGAGTGTACAGCACCAGCAGGGAACTTAGGACGCTCAGCAAGTGCCTTCTTTTCCTCGTCAGTCATCTCACGTACGCCACCAGCCAATGCACCAACCATGTTGCCCATCTTTGCAGATACCTGAGGACGTGGATGCATGTACTTATAACGATATACAGGCTGGTTTGAGGTCTTAGCATGATAGTCGGCCCACTTCCATGTTGGGAAACCAGTGAAGAGGTCGCCTGCCAAATTCAGACTCTTCATACTGAACAGATCTGCATCAGTCTGCAATCCGTAAGCCTCGAAGATTTCATCAGTCATATCACCAAAGGTAGCAGTCATGGCCTTCTTATAGTTGGCCAAAGTCTGCTCCTGACCACGCAGTGCTGAAGCAGGAGAACCCTCTTGTGAGTTCCAACCTACAAGCAGAGGCACCTGAGCCTGCTCACCCTTCTTAAATACATCGTCAGCACTCTCCTTCATGAAATAGCCATCGAGTACCACGTTGGCCATACCCTGTGGAGGGATCAGCTTCTGCAGAGAATCTGCAGGAAGAGCACGAGCCTCAGCAAGTGACTTGAGACCTCTACTCTCAAGCAGTTTCACGCCAGCCTCATCGGCATCGGCCTGTGCCACTGCGCCATAAGGCAGCACCTCAGCACCACTGGAACCCATCACACCAGCCAAGTTGCCCTTTGACAATGGAGAGCACATCAGCAGAGAAGTAGAGAAAGATCCAGCGCTCTCACCCACGATGTTGATACGGTTAGGATCGCCACCAAAAGCAGCAATGTTGTCCTTTACCCACTGGATGGCAGCTACCTGATCCAGGAAACCATAGTTACCACTACCCTTATAAGAAGACTCGGCTGTCAGTTCTGGATGTGCGAAGAAGCCGAACACGCCCTCACGATAATTGGCAGTCACGCCAATCACACCCAGCTTTGCTATAGCCGTACCGTCATAGCGAGGTTCGCTACCGCTACCAGCCATTAAGCCACCACCATTGAAATAAATCAAGATAGGCAGACCCTCATCCTCGAAGTTGGCTGGAGTCCAGATATTCAGATACAGACAGTCCTCACTGCGGCTAGCGCCACGGAAATTCATGTCACCAAATACGTTAGGCTGCATAGGATCGTTGCCAAAAGCCTTAGCCTCACGAACGCCTTCCCAAGCCTTCACTGGCTGAGGAGCCTTCCAACGCAAATCACCCACAGGAGCTTCAGCAAACTGCACACCAAGGAACTTCTTAATGCCGTCCTCAGCGATACCTTCTACCACACCTGCCTGGGTTTTCACCTGCAGGGTTACCTCTTTCTTCTGCTGTGAGCATGCCTGCAGAGCCATGGCAACCACTGCTGCCATCAAAAGTTTTACTGTTTTCTTCATAAGTCAACTATTTAATTGATAATTTGTCTCAATCTCATAAAAACGGGCGCAAAGATACGTATTCTTTTTGAAAAAAGAATAGCATTACTTTAAATAAATACGATCGCCCACCTCTGGTACATAGTCGCCACTGACCGCATTGAGCTTATAGAGACTCTTGAGACGTACCCCATAAATCTGGGCAATGGAGTGCATGGAGTCACCATCGCGCACCACATGGTATATCTGACTGCCTTCCCACTTCTTGTTCTTCTGATTCAAGTAGATGATGTCGCCATCCATCAGAGTATAGCTTTTCTCCAGCTCGTTGTATTTTACGAGTTTGCTCTTGCTGATGCGGAACTCTCCACTGAGCAGGTCAAAAGTATCGCCATCACGAGCTATCACATAAGCAATGCCATTGGCAATATAGACATCGTGAGGATTGGCCAGCCAAGGTTTCTTCTTGAGTTCCTTCTGCCACTTGCGTTCCTCACGCTTGCTCATGGTCTTGGTCTTGGAGTCGTACTTATAAAGCTCATAATCCTCAATAATGGAGATAAGTTTGGTGGCATACGATTTATCCGTGGCATAACCAGCTTTCTTCAAACCTTGTGCCCAACCTCGATAATCGGTCTGCTTGAGAGTGAAGAGAGAGGCGTAACGACGGTTCTGAGTAAGGAATTTAGAATGATCTTCGTAAGAATCTTTCACGTGACTATAGGCACGAAAACACTCGTTAGGCAAGTCGTCATTGGCGCGTACAGAACGCCCTGTCCAGTTGTTTCCACACTTAATGCCAAAGTGGTTGTTGCTCCGTTTAGCCAGCGAACTTTGTCCCGCACCACTCTCCAAAAGTCCTTGAGAAAGCGTAATACTGGCAGGAATCTTATAACGTTTCATCTGGTCCACAGCTAAGTCTGCATACTCTTTTATGTAATTGTTGTATGCCGTATTTCGACGTTGTGCCTGCAGTGGAGAACATACAGTCAGCAGGACTGTCAACAAGCTTAGAAGGTATTTATTGATGCACATTCTTTTCATTTTTTCAACTTTCAGTTGCAAATATAGCAAAAAATCAATCTCTTTTGTATCTTTGCTTTTAGAAACTAAAAAATATGCTATGAAAACTCTTAAACCTGATATCTCTTTCCATCTTTACGACTATGAAGAGTTGAATGAGGAAGATAGGCAACTGATTGACGCGGCCAAGAAAGCAACCTATCAGAGCTATGCTCCCTATTCTCATTTCATGGTAGGCGCAGCGGCAAAACTGGCCAACGGAGAAATCGTCTGTGGTTCTAATCAGGAGAATGCGGCCTATCCCAGTGGTACGTGCGCAGAGCGTACCACCTTGTTTTATGCCAATTCCACTTACCCAGATGTAGTTGTGGAAACCATTGCCATTGCAGCACGCCACAACAACGATGAGTTTACCCCTCATCCCACTGCGCCTTGCGGAGCTTGCAGACAGGTGATGTTGGAAACGCAATGGCGCAACAAAAAACCCCTCCGCACCTTGTTGTATGGCGAAGAGGGGGTGTTAGAAGTGACTTGTGTAGAGGATTTGCTGCCCCTTTGCTTCAATGCTTCGTGTATGTAATCATTTCACGATATACACTGCAAAGCTATAAGGCTGCAAATCGGCATGGAGAGACTGTCCACTGACGCGTATGGTCTGTTCTTGTGGGACAATCAGGGTAGGATTTTCAATGGTGTTCTCCACATCCATTTCTGGAGAAGTAAGCAGGATACGTGAGCCTGTTGTCAAAGACGTTCCCTTCTTCATACCTTTGAATTGAAGATGGATTTGCTGATAGCGGTCGGATGTATTGGCCACTTTTACGATGTATTCACCCTTATCCGCATCATAGACAGCACTCGCAAATAAGCCATTTTGTCCTTCAGCGCCAGTAACATTCTTCCCATCCATCGTCAGTTTCAAGGTATGTGTGCCCTTATGGGTACCATAGAGTTGCTGCACATAGTAACTCACAGTACGTACGGTACTCAGGTTATCAAACCAGATGAGGTCTGGTCGCCACTGCCACCCTTCTACATGGGCGAAAAGTGGAGCATAAGTAGCCATGTGTACCACATCGGCATTGCGCTCCAAACCAGTCATGAAAGCAGCTTCCAGCAAAGAGGTATAATAATGGTTCCACTTTTTCCCTGTTCCATGACATGCATACTCCCCTGCAAAGACCTTAGGACCCTTGCGGTCGTAATTGTCATAACGAGCCCCTTGTGCCAAGAACCAAGACTCAGGACGATAGAAATGCTCATCCACCAGATCGGCACCAAGTCGACGCATCTCTGGCCACAGGTAATCAAACTGTTCCCCTTCTGAGTTAGGGCCTGCACTGCCCACAATCTTAATCTCAGGATGCTGTTGGCGTATGGCTTTCACAAAAGGCTCCAAATGCTGAGGATAAATCTCGTCCCACTGCTCATTGCCAATAGCCAGGAACTTCATGCCAAACGGTGCAGGATGTCCCATTTCTGCACGGACCTTACCCCATTGTGTATCAACAGATCCATTAGCAAATTCTATCAGATCTAGGGCATCCTGAATGTAAGGATCCAGTTCTGAAACAGGTACATGGGCACTCAGGTCATTGTTTTGGAATTGGCATGCTAAACCCACACTGATTACAGGAAGCGGCTCTGCCCCAATCTCTTCAGCCAACTGGAAATACTCATAGAAACCCAAGCCATAGCTTTGGTAATAGTCTGGGAAGAATTTGTAATCAAATGTATATTGCCAACGGTTCTCATTCAAGGGACGGTTCTCGACAGGCCCCACTGAGTTCTTCCAATTGTAACGCGTATCCAAATCAGTTCCTTCTACGATACATCCTCCAGGGAAACGGAAGATTCCAGGATGTAAATCGTAAAGCGCTTGTGCCAAGTCCTTACGCATGCCATTCTCATGACCTTTCCACGTATCTTTAGGAAAGAGGGAAATGTGCTCCAAATCCACAGTAGCGTTTCCTCGTAAGAAAATGCGTAGATGTGCCTTTGGCAAAGTGACATTAGCTGTCAGTTCTATTTCATATTTACTC
>JAEEGF011704864.1_pt1 | contig 11992 bp, 6 predicted proteins | sample 9134171 | NCBI WGS metagenome assembly JAEEGF01 (sample SAMN16246542, study PRJNA631951) | gut metagenome | biome: gut microbiome; feature: rumen; material: AP-attached | host: Bos | place: Iran: Karaj | collected 2018-10 | reverse complement strand
CCCACTGGCGGTGGAAACTGAATGCAGGGTCGCCCGGTTTGTCGGAGTCAAATATTTGTGCCACAGTTACTTTCGGACGCAGGATATTGGCTGTTGCAGCGTCCAGTGTATTGTAGTACATGTGATGCGTTGCTTTCATGGCTTCCACCTTCTTGTTAAGACCGCTGGCAATTCTTTGCATTATTCCGCTCTGGCAAGCACAGTCGCCGCCTGAGTAGTAGTCGAAGTCGCCATACGAGATGAGCACTGTTGCGCAGGCTCCGTTCTCGTAAAGGGTTCCGCCGTAACTGTCGAAGCCGCTGCCGTTCCAGTACTTGCCGTTGGCCCCGAGGTTGTACACGGTGCAGTCGTATGAAGTGTCGTATTTTAGTATGAACTGCTTCTTGTAATTGCCCGAGGCGTTCATGTTGAAGGCGTACCACTCCATTCCGTTCTGCGCCTTGCGATATTGGGCGAACTGCTTGAAGTCTTCATAAACATCTGCGCTGTAGTCGCTTGTGGATGGAGTTGCGGAAGGCCCGCAACGGTCGACCAACTTCTTGATGGGGAGGTCGTCATAGACTGCCATGACTCCGCTGCGGCAGTAGCCGTCGCCTGATGTGCCGTAGGACGCGCGGTGCTGGCCCATATGGTCCTGATGGTAGTGGGTGAGCAAGAAGAAATCGAGGAACTCGTGCCCGGTCGCTTTGAGGAAGTACTTGGCATAGGCGGTGTAAACCTTGAAGGGGCGAATGTTCGCGTTTGGCTTCTGATCTACAGCTTTAGCCGATGAGGTATAGTATTCGCCGGCGTCTATCATCATAGAGGTGCCGTCGGGCATGATTACCAGCGTACATTCGCCCCGGCCGGAGTTGATTGCGTGAATATCGAGGTATCCGGCACTCCAAGCCGGGAGGGTATTAGCGTCTGGTTGCGGCAGCGGGTCGGGTACTGGCTCGGCGCCGCCGGAACAAAGCACGGGGCGGATGGGGAGGCATTTTTGCACATGTCCAACGCCCCATGCGGTATCGGAGTTGAGGTGTATGGTGTACCCATAGTCGCATGAGTTGGCGGCACGGAATCCGAGCACGGTGGTACAATGGTCGGAATTGGGGTACTTGCTGAGGTCAAGTCCCGAGAAAGTTCCGGTGCGGTAGTATCCCTGGGCGTTTACGTAATTGATTATGTTTGAGTTGCTTCCGCTGATGTGCCGGCCTCGTCCGGCCTTAGGGAGGAAGAGCCCGCTTTCAAGGTCGGCGGGGGTCAGTTCGACGGCGGTTGTGTTAAGAGTAGATGTCTCCCAGGACGGCGTGGAAGTGAGCAGTACGCCGTAGATCCGGTTATTGCCTACAGTCACGTATCCGGCCTTGCCGCTTGCATTGGTGGGAGCATTTCCTGCCCTTAGTGCGGTGAATTCGGATGGCGTGGGCATGCGGTACTGGCCTTTGCTGGCCCAGTAGGCCACGTCGCCGTGCAGTGCGGAACCTGTGGCCATAGAACCGCCGGAAGGGGTGGCAAAGCAATCTTCGCCTCTGAGTTCCGCAGCTTCAAGGTCCTCTCCGCTGCCTGACGAAATGTTGAAAATCCTCCCGGTGATGCTGAATTTTGCGTCGGCGGGGAGCATGTACCCTGAGTCCGGCAGCCATGCGTCACCGGCAATTCCACCCCAGTTGAAACGGTCGAAGGCGCTTGCGCTCTGTGTGTAGGTTACGGCGCTACCGGAAGACCCTACCTGGCCGCAGCCCAGGAATTCATATTGCTGAGAAGCGATGCGCCATCCGCTCTGGAAGCCCTCGGATGTGGTCCCTCCGCTCTGGGCGATGAGGTTGCCAGCAGCCCATAATGTGCCCTCGACTTTACGCACCGCGTTGCTACGGGTGCACCGGTCTCTTATATTCAGGAGCGGCATGCGCACGTAGTCCTTTGGAGATAAGTTGATTTGTGGCGCTTTGATTATAATGTCCTGGAGTCCTTCGATATACGCCTCGTCACCATCCATCAGGCCAATGCTTAGTTGGCTGTACTCTCCTGGAGGAACGGCAAAATAGAAGTGCAACTGCTTTCCATATCCCTCGCAGCTGTCGAGCGTGATGATGCTGGAAGAAGTGAGGTCTTGAGTCTGAATGGGACCGAGTGTGGCGGGGTCGAAGGTCAGAGTGCCGTTGATGAGTTTGTTTCCCGCTTTGAGGACCAGTGCCCTTGCATAAGCGGGGATGTCTTCGAGGGTTAGGTCAATGACAGGCGCTATGTGCTTGAAATAGAGTTGCCGGGGCTGATTGTCCTCGATGGATTCCAGTTTGGAGGCCATGAGGGCGGGAATCTGATCGGTGCGGGCGGAGATTCTAGGGATGGTGACCTGGCCAGGGGTGTCGCCAGCCATGTGGTAAGGGTAAACGGCAATCTGGCCGGGGGTGCCTGAGAAACTGCTGCAGGTGAATGTGCCTTTTGGGGTGTCGGCTCCCTCAGTGAGGGTGGCTTTGAATTTTTGCCCGGACGAGTTGTACACGGCTATCTCGTCTCCTGCGGTCCAGCTAACTTTGCCGCCCTGGGCTACGCTGATGCGGGTGGCGGGGGAGGGCTGGTCGGCCTGGCTATCTGAGGGGACGTATGCCGTCAGAACCAGAGTGTGTCCAGACTCCGGAACATCAAGCTCCTGGCGGCCGCAGGAAGCAGCTGCCAGGGCGCACAAAACAGTTATAAACAGTAGCCTTTTCATCTTTCTTCGCTTTCGCTCGCATTTTCAATGCGGTCCATTACCGTAACCGTCCCGTCGGCGGACTATGGCGGGCAAGGTCTCTTTTTGTTCCCTACACCTTGCCCCCTAATCCCTTCTATAAGTCCCTCAGAGCCCTTTTGCCGGGCAAGGTCCCCACTCTAAAAAGAGACCTTGCCCGAAAAGGCTGGCGAAATACCCCAACCGCTGATTGCTAAGGCTACTGGAATACAGCCCAAATGGTGTTATAGCCCGAAGCAAGGCCGGAGGCAGTGATGCCGTAGTCGGAGCCAGCGAGGAGAGATTCGAAGTTGCTCGAGGTGGCGTCAAGGCCATTGACTGAACAGCCAGACTTAACTATCGCAGGCTCGGAGGATGTGCCCCATGTGGTGTTGACCGAATTGGAAAAACGACCAACGATCAAACCGGCATTACCTGCATAACCACAAGAAACAGACGCTTTGACAATGCAGTTTTCGCCGGTGTGATTTTCTGTTTTCGAACCATTTTGAAGTCCGATTATACCTCCGGCACTATGCGTATCAGTCGTGCCCTCTACTGTAATAGTTCCATAATTCTCGCAAGAAACCACTTTACCTGTAGTAGCATTCCCGGCAATGCCTCCAACATAAGTCTTGGCGGCGGTGCCGTTGGATGAAACGGGTGCGTAGTTGATGCATCCTCTGACGGTCCCTATGTTAGCGTGTCCGACAATTCCTCCAAGTCTCTGATTTGTCTCTGCCGTTTGTTCAATTAAGTCTTGAATAGCTCCTTTAGTATTATCGCCCTGTGCTCCATTGATACAATTATGTATTAACGCTGTTTCTTGAGTAATGAAGCCAACTATGCCGCCAAATTTGCCTTCAACTCCATTATGGTTGCCATTTTTGACTATAGTGCCCAAATTAGTAGAATTAAGAATCTGACTGTTATAATTAAACGCCCCAACTATTCCTCCAGTTCCGTGTGTGCCGGCTTTTGACACACCTTTACTAGATATATTTCCTTCATTGCGGCAGTGATTAATAATCAAATTAGGAGTCTCATCAGGAGATTCTCCATCTATTCCGGCAATTCCTCCTAAAAATAATTGCTTTGGTTTAGTATTGGCAGAAGTAGAAACTCCACCATAGTTAATACACTGATTAATACTGTGTCCCTTGGTGTTATTGGCTGTTCTACCTATTATACCACCAAGAATTATCACACCACTACCTTCAGTGCCGCTGACTTTAGTTCGTTTAATATCACCTTTATTTATACAACTATTTATTGAGCAAACCCCTTTTGCTTGACCAATAAGACCTCCGATATATGTGCCTACTGCAGTGGCTATACAGGCAATTGTATTGTTATTGGAGCATTCGTTAAACTCGCATTGTCCATCCGTTTCTCCAATTATACCGCCAAATACAATCGTAGAAGTGGCTGCATAACCGAGAATTGTACGTACATAGTTATGAACATTATCAATAACGCAATTGGTACAAGTGCCTGCTAAAGCTCCAAACCTTTTAGTGTTAGCGGTTGCTACTTGAAGCACACAATTTGAATCATTATATCCAGTACTTGAACTTGAATCGTAACCTAACTTCAAATCTTTTACCCTAAGACGCTTTTCGGAAGAGGCAAGGTCGGAGAAGAAACCGATATGCTCTCCGGTGGTATAGTCGAATTTGATTCCGAAAATACTATGACCCTGACCGTCAAGCACTCCGGCAAAACCAGTGGCATCATCACCGTTAACTGGTTTCCAACTACCGCTCTCATAGTCAATATCTGCACCTAATTTTATTACCTCGTCGGCAGTCCACCAGGCGGCGTACTTGGCCCATTTGTCAAGGTCGGCTTTGGTGCTGATGGGGCCTATCCAGCTCAGGGTGCCGAAATCGGAGAACTTGCAGCCGCTGTTGAGGGGGAATTCAAGGGCGCTGCCGGTGGATCCGGTGCGGAATGCCTTGCTGGTTCCGTCCTCGCTGCTGGTCTTGCTGAAAACAAAGCGGAATTTGTTCACGGCGCTTTGCGGGTAAACCACTGCAAAATAGTTCTCACCGGAGGTGAAAGAACCTTTGACTGTCACACGGGATGCGTCACCGGTAACTACTGCGGCAGGTTCTCCGGCATCAACGGAAGCGGCTCCCACGATGTTCATTGCTGCCGCATCACCGTCCAATGCCTCGAAGCAAACGTAATCTATTCCGCTTTCGGGCACCTTGAATTCAATCAATGAGGTGACATTCTTAAATACCATATTGTCCTTGTCGGCAGTTTTGCAAACCTGAACAAGAGCATCCTTTGCTACAGAGTTGCCTGATGCAATTACCTGTACTGCAGGCAGGACCACGGGGATGTCATCGCCGGAGATGGCTGCATCGGGAGCTGCCGAGGCAGGGTAAACGGCCCAGTAGCCGGCGGCTTCGGCGATGCTGACCGAGAACTCTGCGTAGCGTCCGTTATTCTGGATTGCGGAAGCTTCAAGAGGATCGGAAGTAACCCATTCGCTGCCATTGTAAACGGCAATCTGGTCGCCAGCCTGCCATACCACAGCATAGTTGCTGAGGTCGGCCTTGGTCACGGGTTGCTCAAGTACTGCCCTGAATGTAAGAGAGCCAACAGCGGGCTGTGGAGTTTCTACTTCAACCTGCCTGTTGCAGGAAAGTGCTGATAGAGCCAGGATAACGGCTGCTGAACAATAAGAAATCTTTTTCATAACCGTTGTCTTTTAATCTTCATCCCAGGTTATTCCTGTAACTTCCTCTGTTGGATCATACTTTGCCCCGTTACTTTGGCATATAATTCCTGTTACACCCACAAGAAGTGTTCTCATCAGTGGTTGGATGTACGAATTATTCATAGTGAATTAATTATATGTGTTATACTATTTACTGCAATACTGCCCAGATAGTGTTGAGTCCAGAAGCAACACCGGAGGCGGTGATGCCATAGTCGGATCCGGCAAGGCAAGAGCCAAAATTGGAAGATGTAACCGCAACGTTATTAACGGTGCAGTTTGAAGACACTATTATTGGTTTTGCGGAAGAGCCCCAGCAACTAGTGATGGTGGTATTGGAGTAGCGGCCAATTATAGTTCCCGCACTAGCGGCATAGGAACAGGACACAGCAGCGGCTACAAAACAATTTTCTCCGGTTGCTACCTGGATCTCAGAACTGTTGTTGTTCTGAAGACCAATCAGACCACCTGCGCTGTGGGTGTTTGCAGGAGTCTCGCTTACGACATCTATTTTGCCGTAATTGGAACAGGAACTGAAATTGCTGATACTGGCATTTCCTGCGATTCCTCCGGCATACGTTTTAGCTGGTGATGCGAATGAAGTGACTGGACCGTAATTAGTGCTGTTGGTGCATGTGCCTCTTTGCGCGTAGCCGATAATTCCGCCCATACGAAGGTTCTTATTGGATGTTTGAACTATGTTTTGTACGGTACCGGCAGTCGCATCACCCTTCTTGCCGTTTATGCACTTGTCTATCAACCCGTCTTCTCCCGAAACATATCCGGAAATACCTCCGAGGCAGGCCTCGTTAGCACAGTTGCCAACTTTTGTAATTACCCCAAGGTTAGTACATTCGCTGATCAAGGAGTCGTTTGACAAGCGGCCTATGATGCCGCCGGCTGAAGGATAATCAGACTGGCTGTGGTTGAATAGATTGACATCAGCGCTATTGGTGCACTTTGACACAATAAGGTTACGGGCGGATGCGTCCGCAGGACTTCCGTCCATTCCGATGATTCCTCCCATGTAAAGCTGACCGGCCTTAATATTATCAGTAATTTCAATAGTTCCGGAATTGGTGCAATTGGTGATGGTTACACCTGAAAGAGTATTTCCGGAGCGTCCGGCAATGCCTCCGAGACAGTTAACCCCTTTATTGGAAGATGCGATGCTGCGTGAAATAACTCCGGAGTTGGTGCAGTCCGTTATGGCTGTCTTTCCTGAAATCAGACCTACGATACCGCCATAGTAGTTGTTTCCCGCGACATTTGACTTAAAGGAAACATTAGCATAGTTATGGCAATTGGTTATGCTATTGTCTGAGTCAGACATGCACTGTCCCACAAGACCTCCGATGTTGTTTGCTTCTGCTGCATTCTCCACCGTTACAGGAATGTAATTCTTGACATTGCTGATCTGGGTGTTCTTTATCCTGGTGGATAGAGCACCGGCATACTTTACATTACCGCTGCTTACAATAAGAGAACTTTCGTCGCCAGACGCTTTTCCCAAGATAAGGTCTTTTACACGTATCCTTGCATCTGGAGACGCCAGAATGGAGAAGAAGCCGGCATACTCGCTCGTCGTGCCAAGGACGATATTGTAGATGCTATGACCTGCGCCGTCAAAAGTGCCGGCGAAGTGTCCGGAATTTTCATTTCCGCTGACCGGAGTCCAGGTGTCGCCTTGATAGTCGATATCTGCACCAAGTTTAACGGTCTCGCTGGCGGAGTAGAAGTCAGCTAGAGATGCCCATTTGTCGAGGTCGGCCTTGGTTTTGATAGTTCCGTCGAACCAGTTCAGGCTTCCGAGATTCTCAAACACGCGGCCACCGCTCACCGGGAGGTCGAAGCCGGCGGCTGATGTCCCGGTACGGCCAGCTTTCTGCAAGGAAGAACCGGAGCCCTTGGAGAATCCCAGATGTACGCTGCCTACGCTTGTCTGGGGCCATACTGCGACAATATACTTCTGTCCGGAAGTAAAACTGCCGCTAACTTTGATGGTAGATTTGTTTCCGGTAGCGGCCCCGGGGTCGGGAGTAACCGCAGCTTCTCCGCCAATCTTTAATTCCGCGCCGGAAGGATTGATTGCTTGTACGTACATAGCGTCGATACCACTCTCGGCTATTAGGATTTCGACCAGCGATACAGCATTTTTGAAGGTAACTTTATTTGACTCGGTGCTGGTTCCGATCTGAACGAGCGCGGCCGGATCGACTACGCCACCGGCGGGAATAACCTGCTCTGCAGGCAGGGACAGCATAACAGCTTCGGCGGGTGAACCATCCGGGAGGGCTGTATTAGATACTGCGGAGGCAGGATAGACCAAGGTATATGAACTGGCCGAAGCAATGCTGACAGAGAACGATGCGGTGCGGCCGCCGTCTTCGATATCCGCCTCTGTGATAGGTGTGGAGTTTGCCCATGTATCACCGCTCTTTACGGCGATTACATCTCCTTCCTCCCAGACTACCTTGTAGGCATCGAGGCTTGCTTTGGCAGGCTGATCGAGAGTGGCTTTAAATACTATTACTCCTTCGGGAGTCGCTGGAGTTACGGGGGCGACTTCTTTGTTGCAGGAAAGAGCGGCAAAAGCGGCCGCCGTGACCAGTATATAATTAACTAACTTTTTCATTTCCATTGTCCTTTAAGATTATACACTAGTCGTTCCATACGATGTCGTCCACGTCAGTGGGCTCGTTGAATTCACCGCCGCTGGCCTGGCAGAGGCCAAAGCTGCAGTCAATAGTTTCCGCATAAACCTGCGGAGGGATGTAAGTCTTTGTTTTTGTCATAATGTATGTAGTTTGTTGTTAATTGCATCTGATGGGCCCCTCAATGGATTTAACCTTGTAGAGGTTGTTGGTGTCGTCGAGCTGGAACACGTAGTACTCTTCGCCGCCGGGCGCCACGCGTATCACCACGTGGCCGTTGATGTGGCATCGGTCGTACAGATTGGCATTAGGTGTGGATATCACCGGGTCGATGCATGTAAAGTACAACGATACATCACTGTCGTAATAAGTATGCTCGAGAAGGGCTTCCACTGTACCCAGCATCGGTTGGTCGGTACGTTGGGCAAAACTCTGGGTGACTACTACTCGTGGCTTGAGTATGCTCATTTGCTCCTTGGGCAGGCAGTTAACCGACATGTGGTGGTCGGCCTTCATGGCCTCGATGGGGCGCCCGATGACTTTAGCCACAGGTACTGCCATCTTGGTGTTGCCTCCTGCGTCACCCGCAGTGTAATAATCGAATTTTCCATAGCTTATAAGCGAGATGCAGGAGTTCCCGTTTTCGTAGGGAATCGAACCCCCGTAGGCGTTCACGATAGCTCCACCGTCCCAGTATTCACCGTTGACGGCATAGTTGAATATCTTGAAATCCGGATACTTGTCCTTGTTGTACTTCAGAACGAGCTGCTGGTCGGTGCCTGCCTTGAAGCGTTCCATCTCCAGACCCTTCTTGGAGGTGGCATATTTAACGAATTCGGTATAGTCACCAACGGTCTTGGCGCTGTAGTCTTTACCGCTCTTGTCGATGAAGTCATATTCCGGATCGTTCGCGCTCCAAGCCCTGTCGAGCATCTTTTTGTATGGCAGGGAAGTATAAATGGCCATCAATCCTGTAAAAGTGTATCCTTCCGAGCTCTTTGTAAAGCCCTTTCCTGACGGGGTGCCGAAGTGGTCGATGTGAAAATGACTCATTACGGCATAATCTAGGTAATTGTGCCCCGTGGCCTGTAGGAAGTGTTTCATGTAGCGGGTTTGCGTGAAATAAGGGCGGGTGCCGGCGTCCGGCCTTTGGGCAACTGAAACCGGCGATGACGTTGAAGTGACCGTCTCACCGGCATCTATCAGCATAGAGGTCCCGTCCGGCATTATGAAAAAGGTGCACTCACCCCTGCCGGTGCTTATGGCATGAATGTCCAGCCAGCCCTCTGCCCATGGAGTCAGAGTCTTGCCGATCTCGGCCTCGGAGGGGCCTCTGGTGTCTTTCTTTTCGGGCTCGTTCTGCCCCCCGTTATCCTTGTTGCACGCAAGCGGCAGCAGCATGGCTGCGGTCAAAAAATATAAATAGTATCTTCTCATTTGCATTTAAAAGGTCCGTCAGCTTGGAGCACCCGGTATTCAAAGTCGGTGTCGTCCAACAAATATACATAAAACTCATCACCGCCGGGCATAACTCGGATGACGACATGCCCGTTCACGCCGGAGGCTTTGTCGTACAGATTCTTGTACAGTCTCCGCTGCTGAGGGCCGATATTGGTGAAGTAGAAGTGTTTCGGTCCCGGGTATACCTCGTCGGAGTCAAGCAGCCGGGAGAGGGTTTCAATGTCGGGCTGTATTTCCCGTTCGTAAAAACTTTGGGCCACGACCACTTGAGGTTGGAGTATGGTCATGGTCTCGTCCTTCATAGTGTGGTACGAGAGGTGATGGTCTGCCTTCATGGCCTCGACGGGGCGGCCTATCGCCCGGGCCACAGGCAGCGCCACCAGAGTGTTGCCGCCGGCGTCGCCTCCGGTATAGTAGTCAAAGTCCCCGTAGCTCAACAGGAAGCAGCAGGAAGCACCGTTCTCACGCATCTGCGTTCCTTCGTACACGTTCACAGTCTTCTTGCCGTCCCAAACTACGCCGCTTGCAGCATAGTTGCGCACCTCTACGCCGTGATACCGGCAGGGATGGTGCCGGAGACGTATCTGACGCCGCGAGCCCACTTTCATTGCCTCGGCCTTCATGCCGTCGTGCCTGCAGGCGTACTCGACGAACTTGGGGTAGAAGCCGCTGCCTTTTGACGAACTGGGAAGTTGTGCTTCAGCGAAATTGGGCCAGGCCCTGTCAATGAGTCTCCTGAATGGAATGTTGGCCTCGACTCCGGCGATGCCGGTGAGCTCGTAGCCTCTCACCGGGTCCGGTTCCATCCATTTCTCTATCTGGCCGATATGGTCGTTATGATAGTGGGTGACAACGGCATAGTCAAGCTTGCCTTTGCAAACTGGAGGGAGGAAGTGCTTGATATACCGCGAATAAACCTCTACCGGCCGGGTGTTGGCGTCTGGCTTGGGAGGAACCCTGTCGAACTTGGACGGCTTGTATTCCACGAATTCTCCTGCATCGACCAGCACAGAAGTTCCGTCGGGAAGAATGATGAACGTGCATTCTCCGCGCGAAGAATTGATAGCGTGTATGTCGAGGTACCCCTCCTGCCACTGGGGCAGGGGGGATCCCACGACAACGGCCGAGGCCAATAAAGAAATCAACAGGTGCATTATTTCTTGGTGACCTTAATGTCGAATACGAATATACGGGGTGCGTTCTTTGCGCCTTTGGGGCAGTCTATCTTGAGTTTGGTTGCGGCGGTCAAACCGCTGGCTTCCAGACGTATATGCGAAATAGGCTTGTCGATGTCGGCATTGTTCCAGGAATGCGGGAAGTAGTCATCATCGGCAAGTTCCAGTGTAGTGTTTCCTTCCTGGAAGTTGCTCAAGTTTGTAGATGCCTCGGGGAAAGCGGCTCCTGCCTGGCTGGCTGCGGTATAAGCGTCACGTGTGATGGTGCCCGAGGTAAATGTGCCTCCGTTCTCAAGTATGAAGTAAACCGGATCGGTTGAGCTCGTGGAGAAGCGGGCAATCTCTATTTCTATAACGGCGTCGGTGCCGCTGCCGGCAGCAGCGAATGCAGGTGTAGTCATGGCACCGGCAATGGCTCCTGCACAGAGCTGCAAACCGCCCGGGCGCTCGGCAGCATAAGCGAACACCCAGTCCTGGAGACCGTAGGCCTGCATGTATTCGGGTTTTGCTTCGGCTGCAGTGGTAGCGTCCTCCGGATAATCGAAGGTAAAAGCACCATTATTCTGCGTGACGGTTCCGCTTGCGGGAAGATATCCATCGTAGGTATCTGCCTTCTGCCCGTTGCCGTCGGCAGGGGCTATATAGTCGCCGCCGAGCGTGCAAAGGTCAAAATCTTCGTGGAAGATAACAGCGGGGTCCGGAGCTTCAACTAAGTATATATTGTATTTGGGCGCTGCCGGATCGGAAATGTCGAAGTGCACATGCATCTTGCCGGGACTTTCCAGGTTGATGGTGAAGGGGTTGTTGACAACAGAGGTACTGGCCATGGTGCCAATAGCCCTCTTGACATAGTAACTGCGTTTGCTTTTGCCGGCCGCCTGGATTTTTGCTACGGGAAGGGCGGAAGCCTCGGAGGTAATGGTGCCCAGGCCACCTGCGCCGGAGAAGGTCGCAAAACCGAATGGTTCGCCCTCGAGCTCGACAACGAAGCTGGTGCTTGCGGGAACCTCGACCTCACCTTCGAATACCCCGTCGGAAACTTCATCCAGTGTGCTGCGTTCACCACCTATGTTGATACGGCAGGGAGGTGCTGCGATTTCGCCGCAAAGAACAATCATATCGTGCATTTCAGCCCTCGAAACCCCCGTCGTATAGTCGCTGAGGGGCTGGCCTATGACTTCACGGTCTTTGGCGTCGCGGAACGACGCGTTAATGACGGAATAGTCGGCAGCCGGAACGGGAAGAAAAGCGTAAACGCTCTTGCCAGCGGCGCTTACAA